>Ga0126381_100001580_pt1 | contig 24316 bp, 20 predicted proteins | sample PanSoiMetPlot_28_FD_96465 | JGI IMG/M metagenome (GOLD analysis project Ga0126381, IMG submission 96465) | Tropical forest soil microbial communities from Panama - MetaG Plot_28 | ecosystem: Environmental > Terrestrial > Soil > Tropical forest > Bulk soil | place: Panama | collected 2016-02-17 | reverse complement strand
CGTCAGCGGCTTCCCGTCGATCGCATTCACCTTGAATGCCGGCGCCGCATCCGGGTTCCGCACAAATCGTATCGTCGGCTGCTGCGCCAACACCGGTCCCGCCAAAGTGCACAGGGTCATCAACGCTACGAAATGTGGTTTCCGGATGCTCATGTCACCTTTCTCTAGGAAAACACAACCAGCCAAGGAAACCAAGGGTATCGGCGCGCCGTAATTCTCATTTTTCTGCCTGACAGGAATAGTCGGGCTTTTTCCAATTTTCGACGAGTCAAATGAGCATCGCTAATCCGGTACTTCCAGTACTCCAAGTTTTCATCGCGCCTGAAACTATTGCCGCTCTTCCCTGGTGGAACCAAATTATCCATTTTATTTTCAATTGCTTCCCAGTGCAGCTCACGGGCAACTCAATGCCTCTAACCTACCTGGAGGTGCTAATGTTTCTAAACAAACGGCACTACCTGTTCATCGGGGGAACGCTTCTTCTGGCAGTCGCTCCGGCAGTCGGAGCGGCCGCCATTTGGGGCTCCGACCCCGTCACTGTTCCCGAGCACACTACGATTCATGTGACTCTGGACCAGACCGTAGCCACCAGCGAGAAACCGGGGCACCATTTCCGCGCCACGGTTTCCAAGCCCGTGGTGATCGAAGGCAAAACGGTCATCCCCAAAGGCGCTCGCGCCGAAGGAGTGATCGTTCAGGCTAAAGAAGCCGGACGCATTAAGGGCCGTGCCCAGTTGCAGCTCGCGCTGCAATCCGTCACGGTCGACGGGCAAAACTATCCCGTGCACACCTTCTCGTCCCGGGAGGAAGGCCGCGGCCACTTGAAGCACCACCTGTTGTGGATCGGTGGTGGCGCCGGCACCGGCGTCTTGGTTGGCGCCCTGGCCGCCGGCGGAACCGGCGCGGCTATCGGCGGACCCGTTGGCGCAGCCGCGGGAACCACCGTGGCGCTCGTCACGGCGAAGCGCAATATGAAGCTTCGCCCCGAGACGCCGCTCACCTTCCATCTCAACAAGCCAGCCACGATTAACGCGAAGGGCTGACGCGCTGCTGTGTGCTCTCATCGTCATGAGTGGCGCACCAACCGGTGCGTCACTCGCGAAGGACACCAGTAACAGCATCATCTTCACTCAACTTGTTTACTAACTTGGGCGGAGCCATGCGGAGCGATTGCTCCCCGTGCCCCGCCCTTCTTTCGTCCGCTCGCTCTCTCAACCATTCGTTTACGCGGAAGAGGAAGGGCCGGCTCTTGTCGCGCGCTTTTTGCGTCCCGGCTGCCTTTGCGGGACGGCCGCTTTCCGAACCTTGCGCATTTTCATCCCGAACACTTTCCATTTTCACTTTTCCAATTTCTGCCTTCTGCCTCTACACGTTCGCGCCGAAGGCCAGTAAACGCCCATCACAATCCTTCACCACGAACTCGCGGGAGTGCCACGGCATGTTGCCCAGCTCTCGCACGAATTGCACGCCTCGTGCAGCATACTCGGCATAAAGCGCGTCGGCATCTTCAACGAACAGGTACGCGTCGAGCAATTCATCCGCGTATTTGTCCGGATTGTATGTAGGCGGCTCGGCGCAGCGGAAATGAATCACTTGTTTGTCGCGCGCCACGATGGCGTACTGAGGCGGATCCAGCCAAGTGCCAAGACATTTGAACCCCAGCTTGCCCGTGTAGTAGGCGAGCGTAGCGGGAATGTCCATGGTAAAGAACACCGGCGCAATCTGACGCAGCATCCGCCAAGTCTACTGCAAATTCCCGCGTGACGCCCTCCAGTAACAAATCCCTCAGTCTGCGATGCCGGCGATTCTGGTCCATCCAACTTACGGGTTGTCGATTCTCGCGTCGCCAAGTTTCCGGAAACCCTCATCGAACGTCGCAACCGGCATATCTCCGGCTTTCGCAGCCGCCGCCAGCAGGCAGTCCACAAAATGCATCTTCGTCCTTCGATAGCCCTCCAGTGCATCCACATGAACGGCGTTTTCGCTGATCGCAACGCCGGGACTCGAAATCAAAGTGCTAAGCGCCGCCGCGATGTTTGCTCGTCGATGCTCATAGAAAGACTCCAGCACAAACACGCGCTCAGCCAGAACCGCCGACAACACTACGATTTCGACCTCGCCGCGATCGCAGGCTTCGAACAGCTTTCCCGCAGCCTTGGCGTGCATTTCATGGTCTTGCACCAGGTAGCGAACGATCAGATTCGTGATGACAAGAGTGATCGACGGGAATTGGCAAATGTTGCGGTCGTCTAACTTCTAGACGGAAACTGTCGCTCGCTCTGTTTCTTGGCGCTTCCACGCCCAACCAGTTAGAATAGATTGTTAGCACGTGAGGTAAGAAAGCGGCCCTCGCGGACGTACCCACGGATGTGGAGGCGGGCCCTAGTTCATCGTGAGCTTAGAGGGCCTTTTCCCGTGTGCTTTCTGCCACGTTGTTTTTTCTTTCGACTGTTAACTGTTAACGATTTCGGAGACGGCAATACCCACCTATGGACGCGGCAAAATATCTCGACACCGTCATCGCCTGGTTTATCGGCACCAGGCATGAGCGCGACATCAAAAAACTGCAGCCTACCATCGCGGCCATCAACGCCCGCGACGCGGAAATGCGCGCGCTCAGCGACGAAGCCCTTAAGGAACGCTACGCGGAAATGCGCAACCAGGTCCAGGAGCGCCTGAAGGACGGCGATCCCGAGGACAAGTCCTACAAAGAAAAATTGCAGGCCGCCATCGAGCCGGCCATCGTTCCCACGTTTGCCCTGGCGCGCGAAGCGGGCCGCCGCTTCCTGAACATGCGCCACTTCGACGTGCAGCTTATCGGCGGCATCGTGCTGCATGAAGGCAAAATCGCGGAAATGAAGACGGGCGAAGGCAAAACGCTCGTCGCCACGCTGCCTGCAGTTCTGAACGCGCTGGCCGGCAAGGGCGTGCACATCGTCACGGTGAATGATTACCTGGCGCGGCGCGACGCGGAGTGGATGAGCCCGCTCTACAAATCGATCGGCTTGAGCGTCGGCGTCATCGTGCACGACTTGGACGACGATCAGCGTCGCGCGGCCTATGGCGCGGACATCACCTACGGCACCAACAACGAGTTCGGGTTCGACTACCTGCGCGACAACATGAAGTATGACCTGGCGCAATGCGTCCAGCGCGGTCACCATTTTTCCATTGTGGACGAAGTCGACTCCATCTTGATTGACGAAGCGCGCACTCCGCTGATTATTTCCGGCCCGTCCGAAGAGTCCACGGACAAGTACGCCAAAATCGACAAAATCATTCCCAAGCTCATTCAGGAAATTGACTACACCATTGACGAAAAGCACCGCACCGCCACGCTGACCGAAGAAGGCGTAAGCAAGTGCGAACGCATTCTGAGTCTCGGCAATTTGTACGACCCCACGCACATGGAGACCATTCACCACGTCTACCAGGCATTGCGCGCGCACACCCTTTACAAAAAAGATGTGGATTACGTGGTGAAAGACGGCGAAGTCATCATCGTGGACGAATTTACCGGACGCCAGATGCCCGGACGCCGCTGGTCCGACGGCCTCCACCAGGCCGTGGAAGCCAAGGAAAATGTGAAAATCGAGCGCGAAAATCAGACGCTCGCGACCATCACCTTCCAGAATTATTTCCGCATGTACAAGAAACTTTCCGGCATGACCGGAACCGCGGAAACCGAAGCGGCCGAATTCGGCAAGATTTACAACCTCGAAGTGACGGTCGTTCCCACAAACCGCACGCTGATTCGCATCGAAGCTCCCGACGTGATTTACCGCACGGAAAAAGAAAAGCTCGAAGCGGTGGTCAAGGGCATTTTGCAGGAAGACAACTCGTATGCCAACGGCATTCGCCATTATCATGAACGCGGCCAGCCCGTTCTCGTGGGCACGATTTCCATTGAAAAATCCGAAAAAGTTGCGGAACTGCTGAAAAAAGCGGGCATCCCGCATCAGGTTTTGAACGCCAAGCAGCACGAGCGCGAATCGCGCGTCGTGGCCCAGGCCGGGCGCAAAGGCGCGGTCACCGTCGCGACGAACATGGCCGGCCGCGGCACAGACATTTTGCTCGGCGGCAATCCCGAGCAGATGACGCGCGATCACTGTTTGCGGGAAAAACTGGCGATGCCGTACGCCGCCGCGCCCGCCGTCATTGGCGCGGATTCGAACGCTGGCAACGGTTCGAATCCCGGTGTGCAAATGGTTTTGTTCCAGCACGAAGGCAAGATTTTTCAAGTTCCCTCCGACCAGTGGAAACCGGTCTACGACCAGTTCGCCGAACAATGCAAATCCGAACACGACGAAGTCGTCGCGCTCGGCGGATTGCATATTCTCGGCACCGAACGACACGAAGCCCGCCGCATTGACAATCAGTTGCGCGGACGCGCCGGCCGCCAGGGCGATCCGGGCTCGTCAAGGTTCTTTATTTCACTGGAAGACGATTTGGCGCGAATTTTCGGCGGCGAACGCGTGAAGCAACTGATGTTCCGCCTCGGAATGACCGAAGGCGTGCCGATCGAATCGCGCATGGTTTCGAAACGCATCGAAGAAGCCCAAAAAGGCGTGGAAGCCCAGCATTTCGACTCCCGCAAACATCTGTTGGAGTACGACGATGTGATGAATAAGCAGCGGGAGACGATTTATGCGATTCGGCGGTCGGCGCTGGAGGGAAAAGATCAGCGAGATTACGTTTTGGGAATTGCGGAAGACGTTGCGCGGGAAATGGTCGAGACTTATTGTCCTCGCGAGCAGCACCCGGATCAGTGGAATACGACACAATTTTCGGCGGAGACGAATGCGCAGTTTGGCGTGGACATGAAAACAGCGGGCGTGGACCCGGGATCCCTTGGACATGATCAGCTTGTGGATGCAGCGGTGAGAGCTGTTTCGAAGCGCTACGAGGAAAAAGAAAAACAGTTTGGCGCGGAGCTGATGCGCTGGCTGGAGCGGCGAATTATTTTGGATGTCGTCGATTCGCAGTGGAAGGACCATTTGCTCTCGCTCGATCATTTGAAAGAAGGAATCGGGCTGCGCGGGTATGGGCAGAAGGATCCGCTCGTTGAATTTAAGAAAGAAGCGTTCGTTTTGTTCGAAGACATGATGGCGCGGATTGACAACGAAACGATCCGTTATCTGTTTCACATTCAGATGCAGCAGGGCGAACCGCCGCAAGGGCGCGAGCCCCGGCGAGAACCACCGAGAAATCCGCCGACTGCGGCAGCTGCTGCTGCAGCGAGCGCCGCTGCGCGAGCGAGCGAAGAGCCGCCGGCGAATTTGCCAGACTTTGCGCGCGAGATGGAGCGGCGACACCAGCGCGAGCAGCAGAATTTGCAATATCAGACGGGTCCTGCGCAGGCGGAAGCGCCGAAGCCGGTGCGCGCGGGCGCAAAAGTTGGGCGGAACGATCCTTGCCCGTGCGGGTCGGGGAAAAAGTACAAGAAATGCCACGGGGCGTGAAAAAATCAGTGACCGTTGTCATCCTGAAGCGAAACCGATGAGCTTCAGTGAAGGATCTCAACTTGCAGTGCATGCTTGTAGTATCCGCTGAGATTCTTCGCCCATCCTTGTCGGATGGACTCAGAATGACAGGTTTGAGGAATTTGCAAGAGGAGGCATAAACGATGCCGCCAGGCCCAGCGCAGCAGCAGATGCCGGAACGCCAGCCGATTCCAGGCGTTAAAAATCTTGTCGCGATTGCCAGCGGAAAGGGCGGGGTCGGAAAAACTACCGTCGCGGTGAATCTTGCGCTGGCTTTGGCGAAGCTTGGGCACAAAGTTGGTTTGCTTGATGCGGACGTTTACGGACCGAACGTGCCGATCATGCTGGGCACTTCGAAGGAACCGCAGGCCACTGCCGACCGGCATATCATTCCCGTGGAGGCGCAAGGCTTGAAAATGATTTCGATGGGGCTGCTGAATCCCGGGGACAAGCCGATGATTTGGCGCGGGCCGATGCTGCACAGCGTGATCACACAGTTTTTGCGCAGCGTGGAGTGGGGCGAACTGGATTACCTGATTATTGATTTGCCGCCGGGCACGGGCGACGTACAGTTGACGCTGATTCAGACGGTCGCGGTGACAGGGGCCGTGGTGGTCACGACGCCATCGATTGTGGCCCTGGCCGATGTGCGGAAGGCGATTGAAATGTTTCGCCAGGTGAACGTGGAAGTGCTGGGCGTGGTCGAGAACATGAGTACATTCGCCTGCCCGGGCTGCGGAAAGCCGCTGGATATTTTTGGCCATGGCGAAGGCGCGAAAACCGCGATTGCGTATGGCGTGCCCGTGCTTGGAGAAATTGAAATCGATCCGCGGATTCGGGTTGGCGGGGACACCGGCAAACCTGTCGCGGCGCTGGGAGAAGATGGGGCCGGCGCAAAGAGCCTCTACACGGTGGCGCGCGCGGTTACCAAGCGCCTCGAAGAAGTTGCCGGCAGCATCGGCGGGCCGGCATTCCAGATCGACTAGAACAATCAGATCAAGCGACTCCAGCGAGTTGGCTCACCCTCGGGATACCTTCCGGTTAGCTTGTGATACGCCGGAATCGGAAGTATGCGTACGAAGGAACTTGTGTGTAGTCGTCGATGCCGGCGCCCTCGACCACGGACGAAGCTTATAGCTTGCGAATGCTGTAGTTGTTGAGTAGGCTTCGGAAACCGGGAACCAATATGAGCAGCTTGTGGCGGAAAGAGAGAACCCGACCGACCCCGGTCGTTGCTGTTTTGGTGGCGGCTACGGCCCAGTTTGCGTTCGGACTGCAGTGCCCTCCCAAGACACGCCTTCGGGATTCGGCGATGCAGAAAACGCACCAAAGGCTTATGCACTGCTCAAGAGTCTGGCAGCGGAAGCTGTGGCATTCGATGAAAACCTCGGGCGCAACCGTGTCTCGTTATCCAATGGAATTATTGCTTACGATTTCCGCCCGGCGCAGCGAAACGTGGTAGTTTCCCGTCCTGACCGCCTCACCGGGGCGCTTGAGGTCCTGATTCGGGCCGGGGCACTGGATCGCGACTTTCGCTTTTGCATGCCGACGCAGAAGTTTTGGGTTGCTCCGCTCGACCAGGCAGGAAGCCTTGCGGAAAAAATGTTAAACGCTGCTTACGCAACAGCGTCGGAGGCGGAGTGGAAGTCAGCCCAACAGAGGTACGATGCCCAGGTGCAGGCAGAATTCGCTGTGTTGGAAAGGGAACATATTCTTAGCGGGCTAGTCTACGTTGGCAGCGCTATGCTCCCCGTCGAGGTAAACCGGATTCTGGAGACTGTTGTGGCGACTCGGAAGTAATTCGCTGAGAACTTTCTTGGGATGGTTTTAACTCGCCTCGTCGGTGATTCTATTGAGACATTTATGAGCCCGAGAACGGGTTACCTCATTTTGCCTCTTACGCTGAACTGGACAGCAGGCGCATACCCAAAACCGCGCCCGCCTTGACGCAATCCGAGAGCGAAGCTTCACCGATGTGGGCAGACAGGAGTTTGCCGAAGAGTTGTGGATTTTTGGAAAGCGTCGAAAGAACGCGGCGGCGGAGCCACGGGCGACGGTCCATACTGAGAAGATGAAATCCCAGAAATGTCGGAATGCGGGCAAGGCGGCGGTGTGCCTTTTGATAAAAACGCAGATCATTGCTTTTGAGCGCATTCGCGAGAGCGAAGGCCTGCTGGAAGCTGAGGCAAATGCCGTCGCCCGTGATCGCGTCGACACCACCCGAGGCGTCACCGATCAGGACTACGTTGTCTCGATAGACATGCTTGAGACGATGCATAGCAGTGACAGCTCCTCTTTCGCTACTGGTAGGTACAGCTCCCTCCAGGCGAGCGAGCAATTGAGGAAAGGCAGCGAGCATGTCTGCGACGCGCGTAAAAGGGCTCATCGAGACACAAGCGAGGCAGACTTCGGAATCGCTGACCGGCGTGACGTAAATTTGGCCATGGTCTTCCCAATAGACCTCAACACGGTCGGACCACGGACGGAGACGATAGTGTTGGCGAAATCCGTAGCGCCGCAGATAAAAATAATGAGGATTTAGACCGATCCAGTTGCGTACGCGGGAGTTGGCGCCATCGGCGCCGACGATCCAGCGCGCGCGAATGACGGTGCCACCCGCGACGACGGCGCGGTTAAGTAACTGGGTTACTTCCGTGCGCCACAGAAACTGCACACCGCAACTCTGCGCAGATTTCAGCAAGCGCGCGTGAAGTGTGGTGCGGCGAACCCCGAGCGCCCTGAGACCGTTGAAGGAAGCCTCGACGGCAGACTGATGATCAGCGAAACGAATGCCGTAAAAAGGATAGCCATCGCATGAATCGAGGTGAACGTCGAGGCGCTTCAGCGCCTGCAACGTGGCGGGTAAAAGACCCTCACCGCAGGCTTTATCGATCGGGGGTTCGAAACCGTCCGCAAGGACGACTTCGAGTCCTGCTTTCCGCGCAGCGATAGCCGCAGCCAGACCGGCCGGCCCTCCTCCAACCACGAATACATCGAATTCGGTTGCCATTGTTCCCCGCCCCCAGCCGTGGTTCGCCGCTCCAGGTCAGATTACATTAAACGGTGCTCTGGGATTATCGGCCTTGACCACGTAGAGCCAGTTCCCACCAAGATCCTCCAAGTGTCATTGTATCCTGCCCCAAGCTAGGTTCGATTAAAACAGCCGTCGCCTCTGTCTTTTGGCCGGATCCTTGGAAGGCCTGGCAAGCTAGGCTGCCAAGTGCTTTTTCTACTAGCTGCACTTCACGTCCCACCCATATGATGCCGGTTTAGGGGAAGGTGCGGTATCAATTTCAAAGGGATTGACGCTAAGCGGCTTGTCTGGGCGTGATCCATTCGAGGAGCATGCCTCTCTCTCAGAGGGAGCTCGGTGTGGAGTCGCACGGCGGCCGCGGGAGCCACGTTTCCCCCGATGCCACGCCCTTCGAGGCTCAGGATAAACTGAAGGCCGCGGCGCTAGATTTAAACCTCACGCCCTTCTGCGAGCTGTGATCGAAGTTCTGTTATCCTCGTCGCGAAACATTCCGGATTCAAATTGCGTCTTTTGCTTTGAGGTCCTTCTAGCAGAAGCGGCAAACTTCGGATGGGTTGAGATCCTTCGGCCACACAAAGCGCGGCCTCAGGATGACAAGAAAGCAGCGGAGGACTTTGTGGAGACTCTACCGACAGCGGGCGAGACGCGCCGGGGAGATTGGTGGCTTCTTGGCGGGCTTTCGCTGGCCCTGACTTTGCTGCATATGCTGGTCGATGGCCGCTACGGCTATTTTGTGGACGAGTTGTATTACCTCGCTTGCAGCCATCATTTGGCTTGGGGCTACGTGGACCAGGCGCCGCTGATTGCGGTGGTCACATGGGTTGAACGCGTCGCTCTGGGGGATTCGCTGCACGCGCTGCGATTTTTGCCGGCGGTTGCCGCCGGGCTGAAGGTGCTGCTCACCGGCTTGATCGCGAAGGAGCTTGGCGCGCGGCGATACGCTATGGCGCTGGCGTGCGTGGCGGTGATTGTGGCTCCGCTCTACCTAGGGCTTGACAGCTTGCTGACCATGAACGTGTTCGAGCCGTGCTTCTGGATGGGGGCGGCGCTGATTGTTTTGAAAATATTGAACGGCGCGAGTCCGAAGCTTTGGCTGCTCTTTGGCGTTCTTGCAGGCGTGGGCTTGCAGAACAAGCATTCCACACTTTTCTTCGGGTTCGGGCTGTTCGTCGGTCTGCTGCTGACCAAGCAGCGGCGGCACTTCGCGCAGCCGTGGATCTGGCTTGGCGGATTCATTGCTTTCTTGATTTTTTCGCCCAACCTCGTTTGGGAAATTCACCGGCATTTCCCCACGATCGAGCTGCTGCGAAACGTGCAGGCCGAAGGGCGCAACACGGAACTGAGCTGGCTCGGTTTTGTTCTGCAGCAAGCACTCGTCATGCATCCGTTGTCCGCGCCGCTTTGGCTTGTGGGCTTGTGGTGTCTGATGTGGGATCGCCATGGAAAAGGCATTCGCGTTCTTGGCTGGACTTTTCTGGTGATTTTGTTGTGCATGCTGGTGCTGCACGGGCGGATCTATTACATGGCGCCGGCTTATCCGATGCTGTTTGCCGCGGGGGCGGTGGGGTTCCAGAATTGGGCGGAGCGGCATTCGTGGAATTGGCTTAAGCCCGCTTATGTTGCAGCGCTGCTTGTCACCGGAGCGGTGTTCGCGCCTTTCGCGTATTTTCCGGCGCTGACGGTGGAGCAGTACATTGTGTATTCCAAATTCATGCACCTGGCTCCGCCGAGGATCGAGAACAGCAGGCAGGGGCCGCTGCCGCAGCTTTATGCCGATCAGTTTGGATGGAAAGAGATGGCGCAGGTTGTGGCCGAAGCTTACTTCAAGCTGCCGCCGGAAGAGCGGAAGAGTTGCGCGATCTTCGGGCAGAATTACGGCCAGGCAGGGGCGATCGATTTCTTTGGTGCGAAGATGGGCCTGCCGGGGGCGATCTCGGGGCACCAGAGTTATTACTATTGGGGCCCGCGCGGTTACACGGGCGAATGCATGATCGTGATGGGCGACGATTACGAGACGCTATCGAAGAAATTCGAGAGCGTGGAAAAGACCGGAACTGTGGATCACCCGTTGTCGATGCCTTACCAGCACTTTGCTGTGTTTGTGGTCCGGCGGCCGAAGTTTGGGACATTGCAGCAGGTTTGGCCGAAGCTAAAGAAGTGGGGGTAGGCGAAGGGCCCCCGCAGGGGTTGCGGGACGGAGGTCAAGGTTGCAAGCAATGAAGGCACTATTGCGAGCGTCAGCCGGCGCGAGCGGCTTTGCATTTGCGCTACTTGCAGTGGCCGTACCAATAGGAGGCGTTTTGACGCTTTCAAGGAACTCGGATCGAGTCGCGCCGGCTTCGCAAACTACTGGTTCCTAAGCTGGGCGGCTTATGCACTTACGATTTTGACCTTTATGATTTTTTGCAGCCTTGCTTCCGCAGTGCTTTTTCGTTACGCTCGGCGCGGCTCAATTGGCAAGTTTGTCGCCCACGGTTAGAGGCTTTCTTTGACCACTTGTCGGCTCGGACTCCCTAACTTTGCATGGTAAAATTTGCAGTTCGACACTTGGAATTTATAGCTGACGGTAAAGGAGTGTCTTGGCTCGCCAGCCCGACATCCGGCCCTATCGTGGGAAGAGCCCGCAAATTGCGGTTTCGGCGTATATTGACCCGGCGGCGGTGATTATTGGCGACGTGGTGATTGGCGAGGATTCGAGTGTGTGGCCGTGCTCGGTGATTCGGGGCGACGTGCATTACATTCGCATTGGAGCGCGGACGAACATTCAGGACGGCTCGATTTGCCACGTGATGCGCGATGAGTATCCGCTGATTTTGGGCGATGACGTAACTGTCGGGCATTCCGTGACGCTGCATGGGTGCACGATTGAGTCGCGGTGCTTGATTGGGATGGGCGCCGTGATTTTGAACGGTGTGGTCGTGGGCCCGGGCAGCATTGTTGCGGCGGGGACGCTGATTACGGAGCGCACGGTGATTCCGGCGGGCAGTCTGGTAATGGGATCACCAGGTAAAGTGAAGCGCTCGCTGAGCGAGATTGATAAGGCGACCATCGACGCGTACGCAAAACGCTACGTCGGCTACAAGAATATCTATCGTGAGGAACCTGCCTCGTGAGTGAAGGCGCAGCTAAGAAAGAAGAAAAAACCAAAAAGTTTCAGGCGATTCGTGGCACGCGTGACCTCCTGCCGCCCGAAACCGCGCTTTGGAGCCGGGCCGAGCAAACAGCCCACGAAGTCTTCGGTACGTTTGGTTTCCGTGAGATTCGCGTTCCGATATTTGAGCAAACCGAGCTGTTCGCAAGAGCTGTAGGTGGGGAAACCGACATCGTCTCTAAGGAGATGTTCTCGTTTGTCGACAGATCCGACAAACTGAATCCCCATCCAGCAATTGGTACTCTTGATCAGCATCTTCAGAAAATAAAGGATCTCCAAAAGACGGGTGAGATCCCACACGATGAAATCGGCATTAACTTGGTGGAAGCAGCTTGGAACCAAGTCGACCAAATATTCAAGGGAACGTCAACGAGTGTAGATTTTGCCCATGACATCTACAGACTCCTTATGTTGTTCGATGGATTGAAGCTAGGTACCGATACTTCCCTGCGGCCGGAGGCGACGGCGAGTGTGTGCCGGGCGTACATCGAGCACAACATGAACCAGCTGCCGCAGCCGGTGAAACTGTACTACATGGGGCCGATGTTCCGGCGGGAGCGGCCGCAGAAGGGACGCTACCGGCAGTTTTACCAAATTGGCGCGGAGGTGCTGGGGGGGAGCGATGCTCCGGGGATCGATGCGGAATTGATTGAAATGGTGATGACGTTTTTTGAGCGGCTGGGCCTGGAAGGCGTGGAACTGCACATCAACTGCATCGGGGACAAGAAGTGCCGTCCGAAATATGTGGAACTGCTCCGCGCCGAGCTATGCAAAGTGAAAGACAAGCTTGGGCCGGACAGCCAGAGGCGCATTGAGACGAATCCGCTGCGCGTGCTGGACTCGAAGGTGGAAAACGAGCAGAAAACGATTGAGGGCATGCCGCACATCGCCGACCACTTGTGCGAAGAGTGTGCGGAGAGTTATCGCGAAGTGAAAAAGGAGCTAGAGCTGCGCGGCGTCAAGTATCGCGAGAATTGGCGGCTGGTGCGCGGACTCGATTATTATTCGCGGACGACTTTCGAGATTACGGCGAGAGGATTGGGGTCGCAGAACGCGGTTTGCGGTGGCGGGCGTTATGACTGATTGATGGAACTGCTTGGCGGGCCGCCGACGCGGGCGACGGGCTTCGCGATTGGCGAAGATCGGCTTATCTTGTCCCTGCTGGAAGCGGGGAAAATGACCGCGCCGCATGGGCGCGACGTCTACATAGCGTGGATGGGGGAGAAGGCTTATACCACGGCGGTTCGCGCGGCGAAGAATTTGCGTGCGGCGGGATTCAGCGTTGAGTTGCCGCCCGCCGAGCAGAAATTCGGGAAGGCGCTCGGCCAAGCGGACAAATTGGGTGCGCGGTATGCGCTGATTCTCGGCGATAATGAAGTGGCGAGCGGCGAATGGACATTGAAGACGCTGGCGACGGGCGAACAGGCGAAGTTCAGCGAAGCAAGTTTGATGGAATTCTTGAAGAAGCACGAGTAGCGCAGGCTTCAGCCCGTGATTTTCGTGTTGCACCTAAAGAGCACGGACTAGAGTCTGTGCCACCGAAGAGGAACATGTGCTGGATTTTCTTGGGAATTTGAGGCGGACACATTACTGCGGGGAGTTGCGCGCGAAGGATGAAGGGCGCGACGCGGTTGTTATGGGCTGGGTGCATCGGCGGCGCGATTTGGGGAATTTGCTTTTTCTGGATGTTCGCGACCGGACTGGGCTTGTGCAGGTGGTGTTCAACAAAGAGACGCAGCCCGCGGCGCACGCAAAAGCCGAGCAGGCGCGCAGTGAATTCGTAGTGGCTGTCGAAGGCAAAGTCGTGAAGCGACAGAAGGCGAATCACGAGCTGGCGAGCGGCGAAATCGAATTGGTGGCGACGAAGCTGCACATTCTCAATAACGCGAAGACGCCGCCGTTTACTATCGAAGACGAAATCAATGCGGAAGAAGTGACGCGGCTGCGCTACCGCTATCTCGACCTGCGACGGCCGAAGCCGCACCGCAACCTGGCGCTGCGCCACAAAATCGTGCTGGAAATCCGCAAAGTGATGGATGAGCTGGGGTTCATCGAAGTCGAGACGCCCATGCTGACGCGCTCAACGCCGGAGGGCGCGCGCGATTTTCTGGTGCCCAGCCGCATCCATCACGGACAGTTTTACGCGCTGCCGCAATCGCCGCAGATTTTCAAGCAAATCCTGATGATTGCGGGGCTGGACAAATATTTCCAGATTGTGAAGTGCTTCCGCGACGAGGATTTGCGCGCCGATCGCCAGCTGGAATTCACGCAGCTTGACCTGGAGATGTCGTTCCCGCGGCAGGAAGATATTTTTCATGTGATCGAAACAGTGATGGTGCGGGCGTGCGCGGTGGCTGGCGTTAAAGTGACCCCACCGTTTCCGCACCAGCTGTACAAGGACGTGATTCGCAAATATGGCAGCGACAAGCCTGATTTGCGGTTTGGGATGGAATTGAACGAAGTAACCCATTGCTTTCCGGAAGAGGCCAAGCAGAAGCTGCAAATCGACGGCAACGTTTTTGCGCTGGCGGCTCCGGGAGCGGCGGGCTATTCGCGGAAGCAGCTCGACGATTTGACGGAAAAGGCGAAGGCGTTGAAAGCGCGAGGCGCTTATTTCGTGAAAATCGCGCCGGAAGGCATGACTTCCACGGTTGAAAAATTGATTGGCGCGGAAAATGTGAAGAAGCTGGCTGAAGCGTGCGGCGCGAAGGCCGGTGACCTCGTTGTCGCGGTTTCCGCGAAGGAACAAATCAAGGGCACGGAGGCGGCGGCACTGATTGCGGGACAACTGCGCTTGCAGCTTGGCGAGACGCTTGGGCTCATCGACAAGACGCAATGGAAATTCTTGTGGATTACGGGCTTCCCGCTTTTTGAGTGGAGCGAAACGGAGAAAACGTGGGTCAGCGCACAGCATCCGTTCACCGGCATCGTGGACGAGGATTTGGAGAAGCTCGAGTCCGCGCCTTGGGAAGTGCGCTCGAAGGGCTATGACATCGTGTTGAACGGCTACGAGCTCGGCTCCGGCAGCATCCGGATTCACCGCCAGGATATTCAAGAGCGGCTGTTCAAGGCGCTCGGCTTGAGCGAAAAGCAGCTTCGCCGCCGCTTCGGCTTCTTCTTGGATGCGCTTACTTACGGCACGCCTCCCCATGGAGGAATCGCGCTGGGCGTGGACCGCATCGCTATGCTGCTCGCAGGCGAAAAATCCATCCGCGAAGTCGTCGCGTTCGCCAAAACTACCGCGGCGCAGGACCTCATGGCGGAATCGCCCAGCGAAGTGGACCCGGGGCAACTCGACGAGCTTGGGCTCGCCATCAAGCCCGAAGTCAAAAAAGCCACCGAATGATATCCTTGTGGGCGGTTTTGGCGGTCGGACTTAGCCATTTAAAGGCGAAAACTCTCTTGAGGGGCTAAAGCCCGCAGAGAGCGACGGTTCTGCGTGGGAGCTGAAGCTCCCACCTCCTAAAGAAGTAGAGTTACGATCAACGCTGTATAGGTCGATATTAGGTTTGCGGCATCCTTCGGTTTTCTGGAGGAGGCGGGGCTTCAGCCCCCGCGCAAAATGTGGACACAAAACGGGCTTTAGCCCCTGAAGAAAGCTTCTGAATGTCGACACCAAGGCACCGAACTGCGACGGGAAGCTCATACTTTGCCACTACAAAGTGCTGGCAGGGCCGTCAAGTCTTGCAGGTTCCGGAAGTCGCGGAAATCCTCCTGCAAACTCTCTTCCAGTACCGCGATCAGAAAGCCTACGAACTCCATGAGTTCGTTTTGATGCCGGACCATCTGCATCTTTTACTGACCCCGAATGAAACGGCAAGTCTTGAAACGTCCGTGCTTGTGCCTCCACAAACGCCGAGGCTAAAGCCCAGGCCTCCTAAAGAAGAAGACTCTGCCGGACCTAAAGGTCCGACCCCAAACACCATCTCGAAGGCGGCCCGTTGATGAGCCGGATACGCATATTGCCGGAGTCGGTTGCGAATAAGATCGCGGCGGGCGAGGTGGTCGAGCGGCCGGCGTCGGTGGTGAAAGAGCTGCTTGAAAACGCGCTCGATGCGGGGGCGAAGACCGTCCGCATCGAGGTCGAGCAGGGCGGGAAGCGCATGATTCGCGTGACCGACGACGGCCACGGGATGACGCATGACGACGCGCTGCTGGCCTTCGAGCGACACGCCACTAGCAAACTCAAAAACGCGGACGACCTGCTTTCGATTGCCACGCTGGGCTTTCGCGGTGAAGCGCTGCCGTCGATTGCAGCGGTTTCGCGATTGTTGCTGGAAACGCGCGATGAAACAGAGGGCGAAGGCACGCGCGTCGAATTTGCCGGCGGCAAGCTTGTGGGCGTGAAGCCGGCTGGATTGCCGCCAGGAACGACGGTCAGCGTAGCCGACATTTTTTATTGCGTGCCCGCGCGGCGAAAATTCCTGAAATCCGACACGACCGAGCTGGGCCACATCGCCTCGCTCGTCACGCACTACGCGCTGGCGAATCCCGGCAAACAATTCATTCTCTCGACGCCAACACAGGAGATTATCAACTGCGCTCCCGCGGAAAAACTGGGCGACCGCGTGTATCAGCTTTTTGGGCGGCAGGCTCTCGATGAACTGGTCGAAATCCCTGTAGCCATGGCTCCCTTTCGCGCGGCGATTACCGAGCCAGACCTGGATCCGGAAGAAGAAAAATCCAATTTGACGGTGAGCGGATTTACTTCGCGGCCCGACGTGCAGCGCTTGAACCGCAATGGAATTTATATTTTCGTGAACGGCCGCCTGGTGCGCGACCGCGTGATTCTGCACGCGATTCATGAAGCCTACCGCAACATTTTGCCACCGACGGTTTTCCCTGCGACGCTGTTGTTTCTCGAAATGCCTTACGATGAAGTGGACGTCAACGTACATCCGGCGAAAATCGAAGTGCGCTTCCGGCGGTCGAACTTCGTACACGATTTCACGCGCGACACGATTCGCCAGGCGCTGATAGGCGCGCGGCCTGTTCCAAGTTTTGCGGCCGCTGCGAGCACTTCGTCGGTCACGCCCGGATGGGATAAGGGAGCTTACTTCGGCGGAATCGCGCCCACACCGGAAGGCTCGGCAGTGCCGCGCGCGGTGATTCCGCCGATGGAAGATTTTGGGCTGGGTTCGGGCGCCGGGTCTGACGGTGGATTCGACCTCGCGAATGCACCACTGCAGCCGGTTGAGCGGCGCATTCCGTTTACATCAGGAAACGCGTTCGGAACGGCCGCCGCTCCGGCGCAGATCTCTTCCGCCTCGTCTTGGGCGGGGAATCTTGCGCCAGCTAGCGCAGATGCTCCCGCCACGTTGCCGCGCCCGGAGCAAATTGTGGACTTGAAGCCACTGGGCCAGGTTAACTCGAGCTTTATCGTCGCGGTGAACGGCGAAGGCTTGTGGATCGTGGACCAACACGTGGCCCACGAGCGCGTACTCTTCGAACAACACTTAGAAGCGAGGCGCGCGGGAAAAATCGAAGCGCAGCGCATGTTGATGCCGCTGGTGATCGAACTTTCGCCGCGGCAAATCGTGACGTTTGAGAAAATTGCAGAAGAGCTTGGCGCGAACGGCTTCGAGGTGGAATTGATGGGGCCGAAGAGCGTGGCGATTCAGGCGGTACCAGCTGGCGTTGTAGCACCAGATGCGGAGAAACTGCTTTGCGAGATTCTCGACGGCATCGAGCGAGAGAACTCCGCCATTTCCATTGAGACTTTGCAGGCTAAAATCGCGGCTTCCACGGCGTGTCACGCTGCCATCAAAGTGAATATGCCGCTCGAGCCCTCGAAAATGGAATGGCTGTTGGACGCGCTCGCGAAAACGGATTGCCCGATGAGCTGCCCACACGGACGGCCTGTGGTGCTGCGCTATTCCACGAAGGAAATTGAGAAGGCGTTTCACCGGATTTAAGTCGCTTCACCACGCAATCGTGTCACCCTAAGTCTGCATGCAGCAAGCGGGCGAAGCGAAGGATCCCAAAGTAATGACTGGCGGTAGTGGCAACATTGGGCGAAGGTGTGAACATTGAGATCCTTCAGGCATCCTTGTCGGATGCCTTCAGGATGACAATCGCGGGGGTGCGATGACAGATACTCAAAAAGCGGCAGTAATTTTCGGACTGGCCAACAAGCGGAGCATTGCCTGGGCTATCGCGAAAAAGCTCCACGAAAGCGGGTGGCGCCTGGCGATTGCCTATCAAAACGAGCGCCTGGAGCAGGAAGCCAAAGACTTGATCGCGGATCTGCCAGGCGCGGCCGGGTTCATGTGCGATGTTTCCTCCGACGAGCAGATTGCCAAGCTGTTCGAGGATTTGAAGGCGCGCTACGGCGAGCTGCACGGGCTGGTGCACAGCGTGGCGTTCGCGCAGGCTGCGGACTTAAGCGGCGAGTTCGTGAACACCTCACGCGAAGGCTTTCGCATCGCTCACGACATCAGCGTGTATTCACTCATTGCCGTGGCGCGCGCCGCGGCACCACTCATGCCGAACGGCGGTGGCATAGTCACGCTCACATATTACGGCGCGGAAAAAGTCGTGCCGCGCTATAACGTCATGGGTGTTGCCAAGGCTGCTCTGGAAGCGACCGTGCGCTATTTGGCGAACGACCTAGGGCCGAAAGCGATTCGTGTGAACGCGATTTCGGCAGGCCCGATCAAGACGCTCGCGGCGCGCGGAATTTCAGGATTCGGCGACATGCTGAAGTCGCACGCCGAACGCGCTCCGCTGAAACGTAACGTTGAAGCTCAGGAAGTCGGCGCTGCCGCATCGTTTCTGCTCTCGGAAGCGGGCTCCGGCATCACCGGTGAAACCATTTACGTCGATTGCGGTTACAACATTATGGGATTTTGAGTAGCACAGGCACGCCTGCCTGTGCAGCCTTTGGTAATGACAGAGCACAGCCAAGAGTGGCTGTGCTACACAAATGCAAAAACTGACAATCACAATTGATGGCCCGGCAGGCTCGGGCAAAAGCAGTGTAGCGCGCCGCGTTGCCTCGCTTCTTGGCTACTCCTACCTTGATAGCGGCGCGATGTATCGCGCGCTGGCGCTGAAGGCGCTCGAACGACAGATCGCTTTGAACGATGATGCAGGCCTAGAAGCGCTGGCCAAAGAGACGCACATCGAGCTGAAACCTCCCACGCCGGAGTGCGAGGCCGTCGGCGCAAAAAATCGCGTGTTACTGGATGGGCAGGAAGTGACCAACGAAATTCGCACAGCGGAAGTCGCGCAGGCTGCTTCCCTGCTTGCAACGGTTGCCGCCGTGCGGCACGTCCTCGTGGGCGAGCAACAGCGGGCCGGCGCAGGGGGCGGAGTGGTGATGGAAGGGCGCGACATCGGCACGGTCGTTTTCCCCCGCGCGGAACTGAAGGTTTTTCTGGACGCCTCGCCTGAAGTGCGAGCCGAGCGCCGCTGGAAGGAACATCAGGAGAAAGGCGAAGCGTTCAGGCTGGCCGAAGTTCTCAACGAAGTGCGCGAACGCGACCGCCGTGACCGCGAACGCAAGGTTTCGCCGCTGGTGCGCGCCGAGGATGCCGTGCTTATCGATAACACGGCGATGGGCATCGAAGAAACCGCGCGCCTTATCGTCATGCTAGCGCGAGAGCGCAACCACGAAACGGCCAAAGCTATGAGGTAGGGCGGATTATTCCTCGGATTCGGGCTTTAGCTTGCCCGTCGCTTCCTGATAGGCACGGTCTACCGCACCTTGCAGAAACGTGGCGAACCCATCGTTTTTCCAAAGCTCCGTGCGCGCAAAACCCGCGAAACGGTCCTTGAATTCCGCGAGGGTCACTTTCTTGCGGGTGTCTTCGAGGCTCAAGCCCTGAGAAACAGCTAGCTTGACTTGCGAAGTAAGCGCCTGAAAGAGCTCGATGAGTGTTCTCAGATACGAGGCGTCGTGCATCACGGGGCCGTGACCTGGAATGATTGTGCTTGCGTTCATTTCCATCATCTTCTGAAGCACTATCGGCCATTCCGACATATACGACCCGGTGGCAATGGGCGAAGGGTAGACCACAGTATCTCCCGCAATAAGCACCTTGACGTCGGGGAGAAAGAGGATGGCGTCGCCACCGGTATTTGCGCGGCCAAGCCACATCACTTTCACTTCGCGCTTGCCGAGATTGATCGTAAGTTCCTTTTCAAAACCTATGGTGGGCGGAGTGTGCACAGTGAGAGGAAATTCCGCGTCGATGTGCTCCAGAGTGTCAGCCAGGCGAGTCAGCGAGCGTTTGCTCTCGTCGCTGACAGCGTGGCCGCTCGGATATTTTCCGTCGCCAACGAACCTACGATAGTCCGCAGCTTGCTTTTTGTTGTCCGCTCGCTGGGTGGCTAGAACTTTTGGTCCCTGGTCTTCGACGAATTCGCGAGTGAATTCCGTGCTGATGAGCGCCACGCCCGGATATGCGTTGCGGAAAACACCATTGCCCCAGACATGATCGAAGTGCCAGTGCGTGTTGACGACATAGCGCACCGGTTTGTTTGTTAGTTTCCTGATGTCCGCGACCATGCGCTCAGCGAGAGAAGGAAACTGTCCCGTGTCCACGACCAGGGCCGCATCTTCGCCGATGACCACAGTGCAATTGCTCTGCACAACGCCGCTGTCCGATTCCGGCGCGATGAAGGAGTACACGCCGTCGGCGACCTTCTGCAAATCATACTCTTCGTTGACAAATTTCTGTTCGGCGGCAGCGTGAGCGGCAAACGTGAACCAAAGTACCGCGAGAAGTCCGATGCTACGCATCTCATTGCTCCCCGTGCGTTTTGAAATCCAGAAGGTAAATTCCGAAATTTCCCCCTCCAACGAGGCGTTAGACGGAGCCGCTCACTAGAAAGCTCTTTATCCCAGGTACGTGCTTTCCTCTGAGCGCTTCTAGTTTCCTGATCGGGAAGCGGGCGGAACCAAGCCGTTCGCACGATAATACGCAACGAGCAAGCCGTAATGTTCGGCCGTGTGCTCGGTGACTTCCAGCCAGGGCTCAACGCTCTTGGCAAACGAGGCATCGGGCACAGTCTTCAACGTAGCATTTGCGTCGGCGATGCTCTTCTCGAGTAACGCAACGACCTCGCCCTTGGTCTTGTAGTCCTTGGGATCCAACTCGTCCCAATTCACGTTCTCGCCGCGTCCGGCCTTTGCCGCGTAGACATTTCCCGAGGCAATGTGCACGATGACTGCGCCGAACGAACGCATCTCAGGTTTCAAGCGGAAGTCGTATTTGTCTTCGGGAAAGTCTTTCGCCATTTCCAAAACTCGGCGATTGACCGAAACAAAGTGACCTCGCACGGAATCGGCCGCAGATCGCGCGGGATTCTGCGCCACGGCCGTTGACAAAGCTAACCCTGCGAAAACCGCCAAGACACTCGCTGCTTGGAATGATTTCATGCCACCACACCTCCAGAGCTAATGACGCCGGAGACGCGTAGGGGTGAGCAAGCGAGTTACCTTTCGGCGGAATTCGCCTCCTTCGAGGGCGAAATTTTCTAGGTACTTTAGAATTATACAGTTACGCGAAAAATGGGCTAAATTTGCGGTTTTTTGAAAATAGCTCTTGACAGATTTTCTGCTTCCAGTTACTTTCGGAACACCTCAGTTTCTCTGCTGCATTTTGGTGCAGAACCTCACTGAGCGTGAAGAGGCAGATGTGAGACACGAAGACAAAAGCCAAGACGGAACGATGCCAAGGCAGTCGAGTCTCGCGGTCTGCTGGTTCACGCGACTCTAAATCAACCGCCTAAGTCGTTTCGATCCAAGGAAATCCGCCGCGGGATGAGTGTCCCGGGATGGTGAAGTTCACGGTTCCTTCGTCAGGAAAAAGCCGTAAGGCTTCGGGTTCGACTCCCGAAAAACTGTGAGCGCTGATTCCTCCCGACATTTTTTCCCGGCGGTACTGACGGCTCGAAATAACCGTTGCGGCGACACGTTAGAAGTGTGTCCGGACGACGAGTCGAAGAGGTTAGCAAGCAAGGAGGAGTGCAAGCAAAAAAATTTGAAAAGTTTGCGGCGTGGTGAAGGCACGGGATACTTCGACTAAGCCGACGGTCGCGGGTTCGATTCCTGCCGGTGGTCAAAAGCCGCCGTAGCTCAGTGGCAGAGCAGCGGAAAACACCTGAGCCGCCCGTTCCCGCCGCAAAGAGTTTGCAGCGTGGCGAAGGCGCGAGTTCCTTCGAGGGTTGTGGGTTCAAGTCCCACCTGGTCCACCAGCGGCGGGCCAGTAGCTCAATGGCAGAGCAAAACTCGGGCCGAACATTTCCCGCTGCAAGAAATTCCAGTGTGGTAAAGGCGCGCGTTACTTCGGCTAATCAAATGAGCGCTCCGGCAGAAGCTGGGGAAGTCCCCGTTCTAAAAGACGGAAGCTCAGACGCGGGCCGATCGTTCCCACCGGAAACGAAAGAGCACAGCAGGAGCCTGCCTACCGTAGGAAGGTAGCTGTGCTACCGGAAAGCCGGGATGGCGCAGTGCAGGGATACTTCTCTCGCAAAGGAGCGGGGATGAGCCCCCAGCCCTGTTCGACTATTCCTCCCGGCGAAGTTTTGGCCGGCGCGAATCGCGGACCAGTCGGCGGTTCGCGCCGGGGCTGGGAGAAAGGTGTGAAGGAAGTAGGAATCGACAAACTTTGGAAGGAGGAGCAGAAACATGGAAGACACGATGTATTCCGAATGGCCGATCGTGAAAGCGAACGGAGAGTTGATGCTGCTCATTCCACTTGCAGAGACCATCGGCAGCATCAAGCCTCCGCACGGCCTTCTGGACGCGCAAGGAGAATTCCTGAAGATCGTCATTCCGGCATGGCTGGCAGAAATCCTGGAAGTGAAGGAAGGCGATTTTCTCCGCGTTACCAACGCCGAGGGCGAAATTCAGATTCAGCCGGTTCAGCCTCTGCCTATGAACTGAAGAATCGACGCGCCGTGACGATACCGTTCGTTGCGCGTAATGAAGCTGGACGTGGTGTAGGACAGGGTTACTTCGCCTAGGAGCGGGAGGTTGTGGGTTCGATTCCCACCTGGTCCACATGGGGGCCAGTAGCTCAATGGATAGAGCACCTAATGTCCCTGACCGGATGTTCCCGTCCAGCAGTTTTATAAAGCGCGGACTTTGATCCGCAGAAAGAGGTCGCAAGTGGAGACGAACAAGGTAGCAAGACAGTTGCGGTTGAACTTGGTTGAAAAGGCGGCTGCGGAGGAAGTCTCCGCGCCGTAAACACATTCCGGCTGCAAATAGGCAGCCTTAGAAAGGAAAAAGCAGTGGGCAGCAATCTGGAAAAGTTCTTTCTCCGGATGGGCGCGCGCGTGAAAGTGGTTGAGATTGCCTCTTTCCGACCGCGCTGGCAGCGCATGAACTCTCGTCAAGAAGAGATTCGTGTTTTCTTGAACATTGGCAGAGACAAACACGGGATGTTCTTCGAGATTCGTACAATCGCCGGCGCGAATCAGGAGCTGCTCGTCCTGAACGCCGATCTTCGGAGAAAGCACTTGCTTTTGCTCAGCCGTCAGTTTGACGAGCAGGGCAAGCTTCAGGCGAAGCAGAAGTTTCTGTGCGGCCAGGACGAAGGGCACTGGTTCGTCGCTGCCATTCCGGAAGACCAGGCAGTAAGCACGGTCGCGGATGCACAGATCGCACTGAAGCCGGAAGAAGTCCGGACGCGAGAGGAAGCATTGGGAGTAACACGGAAACAAGGTTTCCGGCGCAGGAACGCGGCCTTTGTCCGTCAAGGGGAATGGTTTTTCATTCCCGCGGGCGACATACAGACCGATCCCCTGCGCTTGCTTCGCAACGAGCCGATCTCTCGAGGCAATGGCGGAAAGCCACATTGGGCCGAGCAATGCTATCGGATGGGCGGCGAAACGGTTTACGTTTCCGCTAAATATCCGAGGGGCTTGACCGGTACAGAGTACAACCGCTTGCCGCCAAGCGAACGCAATCGCGGATTCCGGATGATGAAGCGTGATGCCACGGTTTACGTGCGCGGTGAGATTACGCACCGCGATCACAAAACCGTTTATCTCAGGACCTGGCACCGCGTGCTGATGAATACCGAGAATCGCTCGAAGGCCATGCGCTTTCTGACGTTTCTCGACTAACTCCCGGGGCTTCGTGCTTCGGAGAGTTCCGAGGCACAAGCCATCGGAGAAAGGAGGAGTGGCAGCAATGGCAAAAATGAACGTATGGAAGCGGCTTTTTCCGGTGCGGACGCACGAGGGAGCGGTGGCGCAGAACGTGGACGCAAAGAGCGAACTTCGCCGCACCGTACTCACGTGCCTGCTCTGGGAAGACACCTTCTACGAGAAGGGCAATGACATCGCGAAGCGCATCGCCGCGCTCGCCGCCGGGAACAAGCCGGAAGTTGTGGCGGCTCTCGCCCGCGAAACGCGCGACACAATGCAGCTCCGCCATGCGCCGCTCTTCCTGGTTCGCGAGCTTGCGCGCCGCAAGGGCGCGGGCACGCTCACGGCGGAAACGCTCGAGCACGTGATCCAGCGCGCTGACGAACTCGGAGAGTTCGTGGCGCTCTACTGGAAGGAGAAAAAGCAGCCGCTTTCCGCGGGCGTGAAGCGCGGGCTGGCAAAGGCGTTCACGAAGTTCGACGCCTATCAGCTTGCGAAATACGACCGCGAATCGGTGGTGAAGCTCCGCGACGTGCTGTTCCT
>Ga0126381_100001579_pt1 | contig 24323 bp, 27 predicted proteins | sample PanSoiMetPlot_28_FD_96465 | JGI IMG/M metagenome (GOLD analysis project Ga0126381, IMG submission 96465) | Tropical forest soil microbial communities from Panama - MetaG Plot_28 | ecosystem: Environmental > Terrestrial > Soil > Tropical forest > Bulk soil | place: Panama | collected 2016-02-17 | reverse complement strand
CGCGTTCCAACCGAAATGGTGCAGCTCGTCGCCGAACTTGGGCAGGGTGACCTGGCCCACGCGCTGGCCATACGTGGCCGACTCGTGGTCAATATCGATAACCAATAGCGCATCGTTGAGTTTGCTGCCTGGCGGATTCAAAGCCGCGACGAACGCGTGTTTTTCGGGAGGGGCTTGCATCGCCAGCCTTGGTGACGGATAAAACGTCGGGTCTGGTTTCAGAAGCCGCATAGAATCCCTTTCTACTGCAATTTGTTCTGATACCTTTTCACGAGAAGAAACTCAAGGCGCGTTTGTCCTTTAGAATCGTCATCGCTAAAGTTCGGTAGTCTTCTCCAACCAAATTGCCTGGCGTTCAAACCGGAATTTTTTGTGCCCGAAACTTTGCCAGGCAGCCCGAACGGCGAGATCGCACATCTCGGCAAATGAAAATGCCCGCTCGGCGGAAAGGCGTGCGTCGTAGCGTGTCATCGGTTCACGGAAAATCAGTGCAGTCAATAAATAAACGCCTGCCTTCAGGAGATGTTCCCGTCGCAAGTCCGAAACTAGAACGAATCTGTGGGATAATTCACGGCATTGTCGGAGGACATGTACCGCGTCCTCATCGCTGAAATGATGAAGCGTGAGCGTGCAGAGCACGATGTCGTATGTTTCGACAGGAATCCATTGAAGAATGTTGGCTTCATGGTAGGAAATTTCCGGATAACCGGCGCTCAATTTTCTGGCGATCTCCAGCGTGGCGGGTTGTCGATCCAACGCGTCGACCGCGACTCTTGCGTTAATTTTCCGAGCATAATCGACGATTAATCGGGGAATATCGCCTGAGCCGGTGGCCAGATCAACAATGCGCACGCTGTCATGTGGCTTGATCCACCAGCGCACAAAATGGCGAGTCAGGCGATAACTACCAAACCAGCGATTGAGTTGACGGATACGCTTCAGATCGTTTTCCAGCTCGACAGAGACTGGCTGCGGTCGATCCATTAGTTCGAGGACTGTAGGATCGAAGCGCCGTTTCATTAAACCAAACTGTAAGAGTGGTCTCAGGCCACCGCATTTTTCGGCGATCGGAGTCGTCACTACAGCGAGAGGAATCTTTGCCAGGATCCCGGCAACTCCGCCGTTTCAATCTCGCTTACGATCCGTCCTTCGAACTCGGGGTGAAATGTCATGCTTGTTCCGTAAACCATGATCACATCCTCCGAACCTTCGGCCCGGATTGCATGCGCCACACCAGGCGGAATGACGATGCCAACATTATTGATACTGCGATGATTATCGCCATCCACGAAAAAACGCATGATCCGTTTGGGTAAACCGGTACGTATATCGCATAAAATGATCTCAGCGCGGCCCTGAAGAAAGAACATCACGTCCCATTGTTCATCGTCGTACCGACGCAACGAATAATTGGTCGGTTCATCAATAAACAGGCGGCACAGCCAATTCGCGGCTGTCACGTTTTCCGGAACATCGGGTGGATGCACATGGAAACCTTTTGCGCTCTGCGGAAACATGCGGGCGCCCGACCACTGCTTCGGCCACAAGCCAATCTGCCCAAGAACGCCGTCATCCCGCCGGACAAACTCGCCGAAGGATCCACGATGTCGTTGCGGGTAAACTTTTCGCGGGAAGATTTCCACTCCTGGGATCCAGGCGTCCTTTATTTCCCGCTTGTCTCTATTTACAGCCGCCAGTTCGCCGGCATCGACGCCTCGTTCCGACAGTTCCTGCGCGAAAGATGTTGTGTGATAATTCCGGGTGCTCAATGAACTTCGCGCATCATCATCGATGCCTTGCCAGATTTCCTTTTCGCGCCCGCTCATTTCGATTAAAACAACGATTCTATTTGCCTAACGTGAAATCAACGCGTTCGCGAGAAAGATTTGGATTGTAATAAAGGGTCGCCTGCCAAACGTTCGCCCACCGTTCGTGAAAAATCTGCTCGGTTCTCATATTGGTTTGACTACGTTCCACTTCATACTGGTAAAATTTTGCAAAAGTCGTGTAAACAATCAGATAACCTCCGCTGCATCTTGAGGCAAAGATCGATGTCTGCAAGCCATTCGGGCAGGTGCTCGTCGAAATGGATGGGCGATGGTAGCATCGGTGCACATTATATTGGTTGAAGCAAGACGCGGGCAAATCTACCCTGCCGCGCTCTTGGAGGCTACGGATCTGCATGCTCGATTTTATTGTTTATCTTTTCTATCGCTTGGGATCGGCAATTGCTACGGCCCTACCTTTGCAGGTTCTCTTTGTTTTCGGTCAATTTCTTGGATTTTGTGCCTGGATTGTTCTTGGAAAATACCGGCGCTTGGCACAGCGCAACGCCGCGATTGCATTCGGAAATGAAAAATCGCCGCGGGAGCTACAAAACCTGGTGCGCCGTCATTTTCAGCGACTCGGAGCAAATCTCTTATGCGCTGTCAAACTGACTAAGATGCCCCCAAAGCAGATCCTGCGGAGGGTCAAGGTCGAAAATATCGACTCCATGGACAGTCGGTTCCGGGCCGGCGTACCCGTGGTTCTCGCGTTGAGCCATCTCGCAATATGGGAACTGTTTGCACAATTGATGCCGGAGTTTGTCGGCTACGTCCGAAACGGGAGTGTATATCAGGGCCTCGGAAATCGCTTCATTGATGAGCACGTTCGTCGAACCCGGAGCCGCACCGGCTTAGAACTGTTCGATCGCAAGGGCGGATTCCAGCCGGTAATTGACCTCCTGCGTTCCGGGGGTGGCGTCGGCATCCTGTGCGATCAGCATGCTGGTGATCAGGGGCTTTGGACGCCGTTTTTTGGGAGGCTCGCTTCTACTTCGCCACTTGCCGCTCTGTTGGTCAAACGCACCGGTGCCTCACTCATTGCTGCTGCAGTTTATACCAGCGGTTTTGCACGCTGGCGGATGGTTTTCACAGAACGTGTTGACGCGCCGAGCCGTTCGCTTGGAGCGCTTAGTTGGAAGATAAATGAAGTTATTGAACAACAAATCCGCTCGGCGCCGGAAGATTGGTTCTGGGTACATAACCGGTGGAAGACGCCCCGCCCAAATTTCCTTCTCGCGCGATATAAGCGCGGCGTTTATGTGCCAGTCGTAATCCCGTCTCAAGAACTTAAGCCTTTTCGAATTCTCATTCGTTCAAGCAATTGGCTCGGCGATGCCGTCATGAGCGTACCGGCAATCCGGGCAATCAAGGCCGGACGACCGGATGCGCACGTGACCGTTGCCGCGCCGTTGAAAATCGCGCCGGTTTGGAAGCTCATTCCTGAGGTGGACGAAATTATCCCGCTGAATAGGAATTCCCTGTTCCACGCCGTTCGCCTGATTAAAAAGCGACGCCGATTCGATGTTGCAGTCCTCTTGCCAAATTCATTGCGCGTAGCTCTCGAAACCTGGCTGGCCGGACTTCCCCGTCGGGTTAGCTATCGGGGACGTTCACGCTGCTTCCTGTTGAACCAGATTATCCCCGAGCCACCGCGAACCGGCCCGCTCGAGCATCAGTCCATTCGATACCTCCGAATCGCGAGCGAATGTGGCGCCGAAACATCGAACACCAAACATCCAACGCCGAACGCCCAAGTTCCGAATCCCAATAAAACATTGATTGGCCTTTGCCCGGGCGCGGAGTATGGACCGGCCAAAAGATGGCTACCCGAGCGATTCGCCGAGGTGGCCGCCACGGTTAGCGTGCAGTTAGGGGTACGATGGATTCTGTTCGGAACGAAAAATGATGCAGCAATCGGTGAACAGATCGCAAATACGCTCGGCGATCACTGTATGAATCGGATTGGCCAAACGACGCTCGAGCAACTAATTGACGGGCTGCGATCGTGTAGTCTGCTCTTGACAAACGATACCGGCACCATGCATCTCGCCGCGCTCCTGGGAGTTCCGGTAGTGGCTATCTTTGGTTCAACCGAACCGCACTTGACCGGACCGCTCGGCGCTTGCCACACGATTTTAAGGCGTCACGTCGAATGCAGTCCCTGTTTCCTGCGCAACTGCCCAATCGATTTCCGTTGCATGAAAGCGATTAGTGTCCAAGAGGTTGTCGATGCAGTTTTGTCGAACCTTGCAAGATCGACACCATCATCTGAAATCTCGTCGTGATTGAGCTGCACATTGCCCTTACCCTCCGGCAACGATTGCCATTGCTTTCGAAAGCTTTTCAGGATGATTGTTTATTGTGATCACTCCAACACCGCGTGTTCAAACAGAGGTACAGGTGATGTTTTTCGATACCGATTGCGGTGGGGTTGTATCCAATATCGCTTACCTCAGATTCATCGAGATAGCACGCACACTGCTCGCAGAAAAACTGGACCTGTCCCTTGCACAAATGGCGGAGACCAAGAGATACCCCGTCGTTGTGCGCACCGAGATTAATTATCGGCGCGCCGCTAAACTTGGGGATCGGCTCGTGATTGAAGGGTGGCTGGACCGGCTCGAACGCGCGCGATTTTGGTGCGGATTCCAGATTCTCCGGCCTCAAGACAAAGCCTTGGTTGCCGAGTGCCGCCAGTCACTTGCACTGATCGAGATGCCGGAGGGAAAACTGCTGCGTCTGCCGGAAAGCTGGGAGAAATATCGCGCACAAGAGGTGCAGTCAGCATCCGCGGCTGCAACGAACGTCGGCGCTTCGGAGGGCACCACTCCCTGAAATGACCGCAGGCGTTCGCACTCTTAGCATTGAAGAAACGTTGCTCGAGCCGAGGGCGTTGCCGCCGCCGCCGATGCGGCACGCGCTGTTGGTGATTCTGATTGCGCTGGCAGCGCTGTTGCATGTGGTGACGATTGGCACCGGCGATCTCTACAGCGAGACCGAAGGCCAATACGCCGGTGCTGCGCGCGAGATGCTCGCGAACCATCAATGGCTGCTCCCAACGAACAATGGCATACTCCGCCTGCAAAAACCGCCGTTGCTTTACTGGCTCATCATGGCCTCTTACAAGGTCTTTGGGGTGAATGAGGCAGCAGCTCGGTTACCCATCGCGCTGTCGACCGTAGCGTTGGTTGCCCTTATCTTTTTGATCGGCGAGAAACTGTCCGATTACAGGCGTGGTTTTATCGCGGGTCTGATCTATCTCAGCTTCTGCGGCACGTTTCTGCTCGGACGCATCGTCATGCCCGAGCCGCTGGTCAGCGCGTTTATTGCCGGCGCGATGTTCTGCGGAGTATGCGGCTACGAACGCAGACGGCATCGGCGTCCGTGGTTTGCCGGTGTCTGGGTTTTCGCGGCGCTGGCTTGCTTAACGAAAGGTGTACTCGGGATTGTTTATCCCATTGCGATTTTTGTCTTGCTGTCGATTTTTTATCGCGAAGCCAGAATACGGTTTCGCGCGCTGCTGCGATGGGAATATGCGGTGATTTTTCTTTTGATCCTTGCGCCGTGGCACGTCTGGGCGCAGTGGCATTTCCCACACTACTTTCGTTATTTGGTTAGGTCTGAATGGCTGGGGCACGTGCGAGGACTCACTGATGAGACGCACGACTTCCTCGGCGTGCCCGCTTATCAATTTGTGATTCTGCATCTGGCCTGGTGGTTTCCATGGGCAATCGCGCTACTATCGGGCGTGATTTTTGCTTGGCGTCGTGTGATCCGGCCAGGCGAGATCAATTTCGGCGATGCATTACTGTTTTGCTGGATGGGCGTCGTCTTTGTTCCGCTACTGTTCCTTGGCCAGCGGCAGGATTATTATTCGATGAGCATGTGGAGCGCGTTCGCGCTCTGGGCAGCCGCGGCTTGGGACCGGATGCCGCAATCATCACGCGCCGCGGGCGCGATCGCGGTTGGCCTCGTAGGTGTCATGCTCGCGGCGGGAGCTCTGTTCCTAGCGAGTGCCACGCGCGATTTAAGCGGAAACTGGGGAGTAATGGACACGCGCTGGACCGCTTGGAGAGCTTTGCACGACATGCCCGCGTCCGCATGGGTAGCGCTACGGCCGTTGATGGCGATTACGGTTGTCTCGTTCGTGTTTTTTTCCATGATAGCGCTCTACTTCATTGTCAAACGGCGCGCGAAACTCGCGGCCGTTGCTCTGGCCGCGTCGATGATCCCCGCCGGGCTCAGCATGGTAGTGGGCGTCGCGAAAACCGCCCCGTATTTCTCACTCGCCGATGTCGCTCGTTTCCTGAATCCACGCTTGGAGACGGGCGGCCACGCCATCTTCGAAGGACCGCTGGACGACAGCAGCAGCCTTGTTTTTTATCTGAATCGAAAATTCTGTTTTGTTAATCAAAACGCCCATAAGGAAGCACCGATGGGTACCCCCGCCACTGACATTTTTCTGAATGAACAAGCTGTTCTGGACAAATGGGGTCAAGCTGATGCGGTTTACCTAATCGTAGAGCAAAGCCGGGCAGACTACTGGAAAGAGCGAGTTACCAGACGGTTTCACGTTTATCATCAGGTCACTGCCGCCGGCACGTATGTTGTTCTTAGCAATCAGCTGTAGCAGCAGTTGATCTATTAAGACTTAGAAGGGTTAAAAGAGATTCTGTGCGTTTGTTGAGAAAATTCCGCAGTGGTTTAGTGTGGGCGCTCGCTTTCCGTTGCAACTATCTAACTGTTAACCTTTCAACTTACCCATGTCCCAGCATCGCAGTTTAAAAGGCACGAGCACCATCGCCGCGAAACGCAATGTCTTAAAGCGCTTCGAGCGGGTCGAGCTCCTCAAAAAGCGCGGCCAATGGAGGGAAGGCCAAAAAGTTATCGGCCTACCGAAGACAAAACCGGATGTATAGCAAGGCGTGAGTCGTTAAAAGCGTTACATCGTTGACCTGATTGGACGACTCACGATTAACGTCTCAGGATTTAACGATTTGTATGCGCCTCAATCGCTTTCTCGCCGCGAGTGGCGTCGGTTCACGCCGTCGCTGCGATGAGCTGATCACCGCCGGCCGGGTGACCATTAACGGTCAAGCCTGCAAGAATTTTAGCGCGCAGCCGACGAGGCGCGATCATGTCAAAGTAGATGGCAAACTGGTTCATCCCGGTCCCACGCTAACGATTATCCTCCACAAACCAGCCGGCGTTGTTTCGACCCGAAAAGATGAGCATGCTCGTGACACGATCTTCGACTTGCTGCCTCCAAAATTTTCCCGTCTGTTCAACATTGGCCGGCTCGACGCGCAAACCGAGGGCCTCCTTCTTCTCACAAACGACGGCGAACTCGCCCAACGGCTCGCCCATCCTCGCTATAAGACACAGAAGGAATATGAAGTGACACTGGATCGTCCGTGGGATCCCGCGCTCTCGCGGAAATTGAAGGAAGGAATTTTTCTGGGTGGCAGGCGTGCCCGCATCGATTGGCTTCATTCAGTTACGCCTACACGTCTGCGCGTTATTCTACGTCAGGGAATTAATCGGCAGATTCGTCGGATGTTTCACGAAATCGGCTACGATGTGAAGCATCTCGTCCGTATTCGCGTCGGCAATCTCCGGCTGGGCGATTTGCCGCGCGGCCATTATCGCCCCCTCGCTAAGCGGGAGATCGAGTCTCTCAAAGAGCCATGAAACTCGACGGTTGTAACGCACTCATTACGGGCGCATCGGCCGGGCTCGGGCGGGAATTTGCGCGGCAGCTAGCAAGCCATGCGCGATCCCTGATTCTAGTGGCACGACGCGAACGGCGCCTCATTGAGTTCCGCAACAAATTGAGACAGCAGCACCCAAGTCTCACCGTTCACATTCGCAAAACTGATCTGGCTAATCTGATGGGGTTGAGGGAACTTATCGCGTGGCTCGATCACGAAAACATCGAGGTCGATCTTCTAATCAACAACGCTGGCCTGGGCGATCTTGGGCCGTTTGCGACCAGCGATCCAGTGCGCAATGAGCAAATGACGCTCGTAAACATGGTTACGCTCACTTCGCTCACCCGACATTTGCTCCCTGGAATGATCACCAGAAAACACGGTGGCATTTTAAACGTTAGTTCCTCAGCTGGCTTTCTTCCGATCCCCGGGTTTGCGGTTTACGCTGCGACCAAGGCGTACGTGACCAGCTTTTCCGAAGCCCTCCGGGCCGAGCTCCGCGGAACTGGCGTGAGTGTTTGCACACTCTGTCCTGGTCCAGTGCACACGGAATTCCAAGAATTCGCAAAACGTCCCGCTGGACAAACCGAACCTGGCCCGGAATTCGTTTACGTCCCAGTCGAGAAAGTTGTTCGGGATGCGCTCACCGCAGTCCAGTCCGACCGCCCCACCATCATCCCGGGCTTGGCTATGAAAGTCGCAATGTTTCTCGTGCGACTAACGCCGATGCCGATCTTGCGATTAGCTTCGCGCGTTCCTAGGCACGCCTAATATCCGCACGACTCTAGCAGGAGGAAGTGGCTGCTACTCACCTGACTGAATCCGAGAGACGGCAGAAACAAAAGCGGAGGTCGAATTCGACTGCCGCTTTAGGATGCTGTAGCCGGCGTCGCTGACGCCGGCCGGCCGCGGCTACAACATACCATTTTTATGACGATTTGTATTTAACCGAGCAACCGTACGGCCTGGTCTGCGAGGTCGTGACCGGTTTGCCGGCCAGCGATTCGTCCAGCGCGGCTTTGACGTAGTTGGTGGAGTTTGGAATATCGGCGGGATTCGGCGTCGCTTTACTGTCGATTGCGCCTTCGTAAGCGATTTTTCCCTGCGGATCAATCACAACCATGTTCGGCGTGTTTTTCGCTCCATACGCGCGCCCCGCTTTGCCTGCGGGGTCGAGAAGCAAGGCACTTTGGTGCGTCTTCCAGGATGTCATGACCTTTTCCGCTTCCGCGGGAGTCAGGTTGCCCTCGGTGCCGGGCGCATTGGAATCGATCGTCAACCAAACAACGCCTTTGCCGGTATATTCCTGTTGCAACTTCTGCATGTTGCCGCTCCCGTAGTGTTTTTTCACAAACGGGCATTCCGGATTGAACCATTCGAGCACGACATATTTGCCTTTGTACTCGGAAAGCGACCGGGTTTTACCCTTTGCGTCTGTAAGCGAAAAATCCGGAGCTGCGCTCCCGACTGGCGGCGGATCAAATGCAAAAACAGCGCCGGCGATAAGTGTTGTGAAAATGGTCAGAATCGTTTTTGTGTTCATAGATTGGTTAGAAAGCAAAGTCGTTAAGATGGTTCAATTTTCTCGGGAATAACGCATTGGCAAGGACGGAACACAATCATTACCCCCCCTGCACCGGTGGCATGATTGAAATCTCCTCTCCTGATTTCAACTTGTAATTGCGATCGACAAACTCCACGCCTGAGCCGACCAAAATGCTTTTGTCGTGCGCGCGCAGTGGAGGCAGTTGGGAATAAACTATCCTAAGTAAGTCGCGAATCGTCGCTCCTTCCGGGAGATCGACATCCTGCTCGCGGATCCCAACCAGGTCGCGCAGCTGCGCGTAAAATTGCACGCGAATCTTCATTCGTTTACCAATTCCACTACAAAGAACACGAAGGTCGCGAAGGTAACAATCGTCTCATAATCTCCGAAAAACGCAGCGGCACAGCGCTGCAAAAGGCATAAAGCTTAGAGCATTTGTCAGATTAATTACGGCAGCCTTCGTCTTCATTGCAGATGTTGTGTGAAAAAACTCCGTACTCATCAAATGTCGTTATTGCGCGAGGAGATGTTTCCGCAGCACGCCGATGTAAGGAAGATTGCGATAGCGTTCCATAAAATCGAGTCCGTAACTGACGACGTATTCATCCTCGATTTCAAACCCCACGTAATCGACATCGACCCGCCGGGCTCTTTGTTTCTTTTTACTCAGCAGGACGCACGCCCGAATGCTTCGCGCCTTGGCCGTTGTCAATTTGTCGCGAATGGCCGCGAGTGTGTGACCACTGTCCAGAATGTCGTCCAGAATCAAAACATGTCGACCGACTACGTCGGGAAACACAATCTTCTTGAAAGTTACTTCACCACTCGTTTGCGTTTTTCCGTGATAACTTACCGCGCTGATACAATCGAGCTTCACCGGAAGCGGAATTCGGCGCAGCAGGTCCGACATGAACATCAGGCTCCCATTTAAGATCGCGATCACGGTTAGCTCACGGTCGCGATAATCGTTTGAAATCTGCGCAGCCATTTCGTCCAAGCGCCGATGAATCGCCGGCTCATCAAATAACATGCGCTCAAGGTCGCCTTGCATCCAGTTACTAGGCCATCAGCAGGTCGAAAGATCAACGCGCGACCGCTTGCTTGAATTTTGCAGGGAAGCAGCTTGCTTCCCGTTCTCCTAGTGGAACGCTGACAGTCTCCCCTACAGTTTTCGGAAGTTCCAGCGACTATGCACCTTCATTACAAGCGACTCGAAGTTCGCACCAACCGCAAGGGGCTGTACGAAATCACGGACGAAGTGCAGAACAAGATCGATAAATGCGGCATTCGCAATGGGACGGTGGCGGTGTTTGTTCAACACACCAGTTGCAGCATGGTTATCATGGAGAGCGCCGACCCGACCGCGCGACGCGACCTAGAAGAGTTCTTTGATCGCCTTGTCCCGGAAGACGCCGACTACTTCACACACGGGTCTGAGGGAAGCGACGACATGCCGTCTCACATTCGAATGGCGTTAACACGTACCAGCGAAATGGTGCCAATTGCCGATGGAAAAATGCAGCTCGGAACGTGGCAGGGCATTTTCCTGTTCGAGCATCGCCGAGGGCCGCATCGGCGAAGGGTCGCGCTCACTATCACTGGCGAGTAAATTGTAGCCGCTTCGCCCTGCGAGCGCGACCCGTACAGTCCTATCTCACGTGCGTTAGCGTCTCACACAGCCCCTGTTACACATAAATCGCGTCCACGAGGCGCAATGATTTCTCGTTTGGCAGCAGCGATTGCTCCATTTGGTTCATCAGGTAAGCGACCGCGATTCCGTTTTCCAGATCGGCAAAGGCATGGCAGCCGCCCGCACCGGGATGCCCGAACGCTTTGGCAGACGGGCCGAACATTTTTCGCGCTACCTTTCGTGGATCTTTCATGAACCCCGCTGAGAATGCTGTTGGTATTTGAAAGACGAGGTCCATGCCATCTACCATGGTAGTCGTCATCCATTCGATTGTTTTTTCTGAGAAGAAAGTCTGGCCATCGAATTTTCCACCGTTCGCGAGCATTGAATAGAACTTTGCGAGCCCTGCGGAAGTGGCGATCCCGCCAAAGGAAACAATCGGTTGGGCGCGGATCGCGGGGTCGTTCATCTTGCTGATCACATGCAGGCCGTACGGCGACGTAAATGTTTTCCGCGCGAAAGTGCCAGGCGTAACAAGATCCACATAAAATTGTTTCGGCTCAGGCGCCTTGTCGCTCTTTGCGGCGTAAATCGTGGCTACACGCCGATTCTCTTTTCCCGGCAGACCGATCCAGAAATCGAGGTTAAGTGGCTGTGCAAATTTTTCCCGCCAATAACTCGATAGGGTTTTTCCCGCGATTCGCCGGACCAATTCATCGAGAAGAAAACCAAAGGTCCGGGCGTGATAGCCGTGCCCGGTTCCGGGCATCCACAACGGCTCTTGCATTTCCAAGGCCTGAATTACCGCGCGATAGTCGAGCACATCGACTCGGCGGCCCAAGGCGCAGAGCCCGGCTTGATGCGACAATAACTGTGCGAGCGTAATCTTCTCTTTGCCAGCCCGGCCGAACTCCGGCCAAAACTCCGCGACACGTTGGCCGATATCGATCTTATGTCCCTGCAACGCATGTAGGACACAGGCGCTGCCAATTCCCTTTGTTGCGGACCAAACCAGAACCAGCGTATCGATCGTCCACGGTTTTTCGCGACCTGTGTCGCGAAATCCGCCAACAAGATCAGCAATCGGTCTTCCGTCCTGCCAAATCGCGACCGCTGCACCCAGCTCGCCGAGCGTATCAAAATTCTCGTGAAACAACGGTTTTAATCGTTGAAGAAGTTTGCAGGGATCGAGCCGCATCAACCGAATGTTGTAGTCGCAGGCGTACCGCCTGCAACATCTAAGGTGCAGCCGACAGGGCTGCCAGTACGGGTTCGATGCCCTACAGCAACAGCTGTTCTAGTTCCTTCAGCCGTCGCTCGAACAAGCGCAACGTGCTCTCAATCGGTGCAGGTGTGCCCATGTCCACCCCGGCCTTTTTCAATGTCTCCAGCGGAAACTTTGAGCCACCGGATCGCAGGAGATCAAGATATGCGTCCACGCTTCCGGACTCGCTCGAAAGGACACGCTCTGAAAGCGCGACCGCCGCAGAGATTCCCGTCGCGTATTTGTAAACGTAAAACGCGCTGTAGAAATGAGGGATACGCAAGCATTCCAGATCGAGCTCCGGATCGAGCACGAAATTTTCAGCAAAATAGGTTTCGAGGAGGCTGCGGTACTCCGATTTAAAAACATCCAGCGTCAATGCATTGCCGCTTTCTTCGATGGCGTGAATAATCTTCTCGAATTCAGCAAACATCGTTTGCCGGAAGAGTGTGCCGTGGAGCTCGTCGATCTGCCGATTGATGATGTACGTGCGCATTTTCGGATCAGTCGTGTCTTCGAGCAGATGATGCGTGAGTAGCTGCTCGTTAAAGGTCGATGCTACTTCTGCAAGGAAAATCGGATATTCATAATCTTGGAACAGTTGCGACTCCTGCGAAAACCAACTGTGCATGGAGTGCCCGGCTTCATGTGCGAGTGTGTAAACATCTGAAAAAACGTCCTCCTTGTAATTCATCAGGATGTACGGCGGCGCGCCATAGCTACCGGATGAGAACGCGCCGCTCCGTTTGCCTTTCGTCTCATAACGATCGCACCATCGTCCGCGCAGACCGTCCCTCAGAACATCGACATATTCCTTTCCGAGCGGGGCGAGCGCAGCTAGAACCATTTCCGTCGCCTGATCAAAGGTAACGCGCGTCTCGATTTCTGGAACCAGCGGCACATAAGTATCGTAGTGATGCAGTTCACTCAAACTCAGGACACGGCGGCGTAAATCGAAATAGCTCAAGAGGGTTCTCAAGTTCGCGCGGACCGACTTGATCAACCCGTCATACACCCCAACCGACACGTCGTCGGGAAATAACGCCGCCTCCAGTGCGGACGCATAATTTCGCGCGCGCGCCAGAAAGATGTCGGTCTTGACCGAGTAAGCCAGGGAGGCGGCAAGCGTGTACTGGTGATCTTGAAATTCTGCATAAAACTGGTGAAAGGCCCGTTTGCGCAGTTCGGGATCGCGTTTCACCAAAAACGAGCTGAACGAACTTTGGGTCAGTGGCATCTCTCGACCTGTTTCATCAGCTAAAACGCCAAACTTCATGTCCACGTCGGTCAGCTGCGAAAAAGTGTCGTCGTAACCGCCAAGCGCGACACTTCCAAGGGCCAGTAAACGCTCTTCAAGCACGGACCGCACATGCGGCTTCATGCGCCGAACCTTGCGCAACTTGACTCGCCAATCCTTTAACGCTGGATCGGCCGTGAACTCCCCAAACTTTTTATCATCGATTGCCAGGATTTCCGGAATAACGAATGCCGCCGCCTCGCCGATTTTCGTAAGCAGATTCTGAACCCGTCCGATCCGCGCGAGACATTCGTTGTTTGTGTTGTCCTCGGCCAGTTGGAGTGATGCGTAGTGATAAACGCGCTCAATTTTGAGATCGAGCAACTTCTCGAACTCAAGCACCTCGGCCAAGGTCTGCGCTGATTCCCCTACTCTGCCTTTCCAATTCTGGAGTTGCGGATACTTCTGCTGAAGCCAGGCGAAATCCTTCTGCCACTTGCCCACGTCGGCAAAGAGATACGTGAGGTCCCATTTGTCGGACTCGGGTATATCCCCTCGAGTTGGTGTTTGCCGGGAAGTCATTTTTTATAACCAAGATGAATCTTGACGCCCGGAAGCCAAGAAGAGAGTCAAATCGTGCATCAAGATTCTTGGAGTCCCGCCTCTTAATTGCCTTTGAGTTCGCGCATCGCCGGATGGCGTGCGATCAGTGTGAGCGCGCGCCCCAACAATTTCTTGCCCGGTGAAATTTTGTGCCATGGCGACGCGCCAGACGGATGCGGGAGCGGAATCAGATTAAAGCTATGTCCAGCGCGTCGGACATAAAAGTTGCGGCCGATTACCTCTTCCAGCCTCCCGCATTCCAAAAACTGCGCGATCGCCAATCGCCCAACCGGAATTAGGAGACGCGGCTTTAGAATTCTGATTTCATCGTCCATCCACGAGGAGCAATTTCGAATTTCGTCAGGAGACGGAATCCTATCGGTGCCGCCAGAATTTTTTCCAGGAAAACATCGGCAGACCGCGGCGAAATAAATTTTCGATCGAACGGTCGCTTCATCTATTCTGCAGAATTCTTCCAACCAGCGAAAAAGAGTTTTCCCGGCGGTATGCGCGAACGGCCTTTGCCGCGCGGGTTCTCTTGGGCCAGGAGCCTGACCTATAATCATCACATCGCTCACTACTGGCCCACCAGACACAGGAGTCGATTTCATTCGCGGGCAACGCCGGCATTCCAAGAGATGAGCGACGTGCCCATCGAGCCTAGTTTGAGTGCGTGATCGAAGGACCATTTGAATGGTCAGCGCCGAAAGAACGACAAGAGCAAGCTGAGCACAATGCTCAGGATGATGCAGGTGACAATCGGGAAACAAAATGCCGAATGCCCGCGCTCAATCCGGATGTCGCCAGGCAGACGTCCTAGCCATTTGGGCGCGAAGCCACTCCACATTACCAAGCCTACCAGCGTCGTGATGATGCCAATGACGACCACGAATTTTCCGAGCTCGCGCATAGCACACGAAAGGTTGCGCGAATTGAGCGGAGGCACAAGGTTGAGAGCCGATGGCGGTGCAATTCAGAGATTATTACGAAACGCTCGGTGTCGCGAAAACGGCCACCGAGGACGAAATCCGTAGCGCGTTTCGCAAGCTGGCACGGAAACATCATCCCGATGTCGCCAAGGATAAAAAGGCGGCCGAAGAAAAATTTAAGGAGATCAATGAAGCCTACGAGGTATTGAGCGACCCAGAGAAGCGGAAGAAATACGATCAACTCGGGGCGGATTGGAACCGGCCTGGCGGGTTCCAGCCGCCGCCCGGATGGCAGTGGGAGGCGCAACAGCCCGGTGATGGATTTTACCAATCGGGTGGCGATGGCGGAGGAGTCCAGTTCGAGTTTGGCGGAACCGGGTTTAGCGATTTCTTCGAGGCGTTCTTCGGTGGTGGTCGCGGCCGCTCTGCTTTCGGCGGGTTCGGCGGCCGGCAGGCGACGGCGGAACGCGGAGCTGATGTCGAAGCGGACATTATGGTCACACTGGAGGAGGCATCCCATGGATCTACGCGAACGGTTTCTCTACGCCGGGCTGGCTCGAACAAAGTGGAGAATTACCAAGTCAAAATTCCGCGCGGGGTCCATGAGGGGCAGCGAATTCGGCTGGCCGGCCAGGGGGAAGTAGGCGTCCGCGGTGGGAAAAGCGGCGATCTCTTTCTGCGTGTGCGTTTGGCGAAACATCCCGATTTCTCGGTGGAGGGCAGCGATTTGATTCATGAAGTGAAAATCGAGCCATGGGGGGCCGCGCTCGGCAGCGAATTGCTCGTGCCCACTCTGGAAGGAAATGTGCGCCTGAAAATTCCGCCGGGTACACAGGGTGGACAACGATTTCGGTTGCGCGAACGCGGACTTCCAAGCGCCTCGGGGGCGCGCGGCAATCTTTATGTCGACGTTCAAATCAGCGTGCCAAAGAAACTAAGCGAGCGCGAAAAGGAGATCTGGCGTGAGCTGGCAAAACTGCACGGCCGCTAAGCCATTGTCATGTCGAACGAAGTCGAAACATCTCTTACAATTGTCTTTTCTCGTCGATGCAATCGGAGCAACAATTAGGGATTCCAGTCCGCTCGGAATGATAGACCTATGAAGATCGCTCTTGGCACGGACCACGCCGGCTTTCGCTATAAAGAAAAGGTAAAGGAGTTGCTTGGCACGCTCGGGCACGAGGTTAAAGACTTCGGCACATTCAGCGAAGAACCAGTGGATTATCCGCTTTATATTCGTCCGGCAGCAGAAGCGGTCGCTCGCGGTGAGTGTGAACGTGGCATCGTCTTCGGTGGCTCAGGTAACGGCGAAGCGATGGTGGCCAACAAGGTGCACGGCATTCGCTGCGCTCTTTGTTGGAGCGAAGAGTCAGCCCGGCTCTCACGACATCACAACGATGCAAATGTTCTGTCGATTGGCGAGCGGCTGATCCCGGAAGATTTACTCGTAAAGATTGTGCGCGTCTGGCTCGAAACCGGCTTCGACGGCGGTCGGCACGAAAGACGCGTCGCAATGTTAGACGCGATGTAATTTATGTCCGGCCTTCGCCATAGGCCGCTACTCAGGCGGCCGTCCACCGGTGCACGTATGGCCTAGGGGCCCTATCGCGATAGGGACAAGCATAGACCTGAAGTGCGGCGACACAACATAGATGGTTAGCACCGCTAATGACCAGGGGAACTGTGCAACGGGCGCAAACGGGCAGGTCGCCACCTGCACAGACGGTAAAGATAATAATGCGGAGGTGAGCTGTCTCGCTGGCTGCACGAAGGCCGACGGCTCGGGGTCCTGCAGCGTTAAGCAGTAATCGCGGGTCGAACGCAGGAGCGGAGTCGGCTAGATCAGTCGATCCCCGCAAATAGCGACGAAGAACACTGTGCTAACAAACGCGTTGCTTTGAAAAAACGCGCGATTGATCCCAGCTAAATCCAGTTTCGTCGCGGTTTTGTGTTCGTAGAATAGCGTTGCTGCAACGATCAGCATACCGCAGTAATAAACCCAACCAAGTTTTGCCACGAGACCAAAACCAGTCAGCGCCGCAAATGTGCCAAGATGGAGTAACTCCGCCAGACGAAGGCTGCGCGTAATTCCAAGTTTCACCACCAGCGATCGAATCCCTTCGCGGCGGTCAAAATCGTAATCCTGCGTGGCATAAATCAGATCGAATCCTGCCACCCAGCAAATTACGCCCACCGCGAGCACCACCGGGGCGAGAGCGATACTGCTCGTCTGCGCAATCCAAGCGCCAACTGGAGCGATGGCCAGCGCTAGTCCGAGGAAAAAGTGCGTTGAGTTCGTGAATCGTTTTGCAACCGAGTAGAAAAAAATTATCGCTAAAGCCACTGGCGCGAGGAGGAACGTCAGTTGATTGATTGCAGCTGCGATCAGAACAAATCCGGCAGAACTCAGAACCAGCAAAGCCTGAGCCGCGGATTTTGAGACGAGCTGGTGACGCGAAGCAGTACGTGGGTTTCGCTGATCCAGCGACCAATCAACGAGCCGATTGAAAAGCATAGCCGCGGTGCGCGCAAAGACCATGCAGATCACCACTAAGAGAAGAATTCTCAACGATGGCCAGCCGTTCGCGGCCACGATGAGCGCGCCGAGCGCAAATGGCAGTGCAAAAATTGTGTGAGAAAAACGTATCAGCCGGAGGAACCTCGATACGGGTCCGCCAAGTGCGATCGGCTCGCCTTGTCGATCTTTCGAGTCCACAAGCGCTCTCTTAGAGACCATCGTGAAGGAGACTTCTCAACCGATCACTCGCGCCAGCCAAAATTGGTGTGCCGTGCGCGAAGAGGATTCGCTCCGCTTTGTAATCCAAAAGCCTTCGTAATGACCGCCTCATTTGTTTTTGGTTCGAGCAGTATTTCCCGGGAAGAAATGCGAACCCGTAAGGTTCGAAATTAATTAACGCGTCGCCGACGATGAAGGTTCCACTGTTTGGCGTATAGAGCAGAGCGATTTCTCCCGATGCTGCGCCTTCGAGGGCAACCACATGCAGCACGGGGGAAATCTCCTCGTTATCGGTAACTCTCGTAAACCGGCGTGGCACCGGGGCCGAAAATGTTTCCGATCGCGCGAAGATCGGAGCTGAGAAGTGGTCCGCAAACTGAACAGAAGCACGATGGTGATTTGCACTGGTGACGACAATGCCTGCAACACGGCCGGAACCTACCAGTTCGTCAAGGACTTCCTTCTGCAACGGAATCGGATCGACCAGATACGTCTCATCGGAAATCCTGAGACAAGACGAATAGAGCTCCGCTTTAACGGCCGAGTCATAGCCGCGCCAGATGGCGATGTTCGAATCGATTCGATCAAAATCCGACGCCGGTCTCACGGTGGAACAATCGCCGCTCAGGTGTAAGACCTCAACATCGCGTGAGCGACCTAACGGGCATGCGGCGACGCACCCTATCGTTTCGGATTGACGGGGAAATGTTTGTTTTTCAGATGCTCCGACACACGCTTAGTATATTCGGTCTCGACCTTTTCCGTCGCGACATTCAGTGCGTCGTACGCCTCGCGGCTCTTCTTTGCGTGGCACATGTATGCCGTGGCATGGGCTAGGGGGATTCGCGCTTCGGGTAGTCCAACAAATTCCACGGCTTGCTGCGTCGCGATCGCAAGCGGCAGCGCGTCCGGATCGGCGAGCCCTATATCTTCACTCGCAAAAATGACAATGCGTCGCGCAATGAAACGGAAGTCCTCCCCGGCATGCAGCATTTTGGCGAGCCAGTACATGGCCCGTTCTTCATCGGAGGCGCGCATGCTTTTGATAAAGGCGCTGATTGTGTCGTAATGCGCGTCACCAGCGCGATCGTAAACGACCGCTTTCTGTTGAATACTTTCCTCGGCAACGGCGAGCGTAAAGTGAATTGCGCCACGCGAATCTGGCGGCGTCGTCAGCACGCCGATCTCAAGCGCGTTTAGGCATTTGCGCGCATCACCATCACTCAGCTTCGCGAGATGACGGCCGGCGTCCTTGTCGATCTTAACGTTGTAATTCCCAAGGCCGCGCTCCTTGTCGGTCAATGCACGATCGGTCAGCTCTTCCAGTTGCTTGACGCTGAGTGGCTCCAGCCGAAAAACCTGCGAGCGCGACACGAGCGCGCTGTTTACATAAAAAAAGGGGTTGTAAGTAGTCGCGCCGATCAGCCGGAGGTTTCCTGTCTCAACGTCGGGCAGAAGGATGTCCTGTTGCGCTTTATTGAAATGATGGATCTCGTCAATGAACAGGATCGTCTTTTGTCCGGAGGTGCGAAGGCGATTCGTCGCCGCGGCGATCAGATGGCGCATCTCCGCCACGTTGCTTTCGACCCCGCTAATTCGAATGAATTTCGAATGTGTCATTTCCGCAATGATGCGGGCAAGGGTTGTCTTTCCGCTTCCGGGCGGACCCGAGAAAATTACCGATGGCAAACGATCCGCTTCAATCGCCCGGCGCAAAAGCTTTCCCGGCGCAAGAATGTGAGCTTGACCGACAAATTCCTCGAGCGAGCGAGGCCGCATCCGCGTTGCAAGCGGCGCTGCGCTGTCTCTGCTTTCGCGATCACTGTCTTCCTGTTCCTCGAAAAGGTCGTGCACAGGAAAAAATACGGCGCGCTGACGGACTCTGCACGTCATTTCAGGTTATAGGCGATGGGGTTTCATCTGGCCAGCGCACCAGTGAGTCGCGTAAACTGACAGAGAATATGAAACGCATTCTAGTTCCAATCGATTTCTCGGACGCGACACCGCGGGTAATCGATCTGGCGTGCCAGCTGGCCAGGAGTTTCGGTTCAGAGATTCATCTTGTACAGGTCAGAGAACTCACCGCTGCTGCAGCGCCGGGCGCTCTTGGATATGGTTTCGCCGGAATGCCAGAGCTTGCGCCGATGTCAGGCGTGCCAGTGCCCGTATTTGATCCCGCGCCGCAGCCAATTCCGGAGGACGAAGGAGAAAAGTCGAAACTAGCCGAGTGGCAACGGGAAATTGCCCAATGTGGGGTTAAGGTCTCGTTACACCAGCCGGCTGGAGCTGTGGCCGAAGAAATTTTGAACCAGGCGGAGGTTCTCGATGCGGACTTGATCGTCATGGGCACCCACGGTCACGGCGCGATGTACAACTTGCTGGTGGGAAGCGCGACTAAAGGCGTGCTCAAACACAGCAGGCGTCCGGTGTTACTCGTACCGAGTCCGCGGTCTTAGCCAGGGCGGGGTCATTGGGAGAAGTAGCATTGTCACCGCAAGCTAACGAAAAGCGGGCTGGGAAGCACAAAGCTGTCTCCCCGGAGAAACCTTCTTTCGCAGCTCCAGCCAGTAAATCGGCGCGCCTTGTGCTTGAAATCTTTCCTGAAAGCTTGTCGGTGGAAGATTAACCCGCCTGTGCCAAGCCGCCTCCACGAGGCTCCGGCGAGCCAGGGGCTCTGACGTGGCAGAGCAATTGCCAACATCCTGAGCGGCAAACCCAGAGTGATTCCGTACCATTCGCCTCACGTCTCGAAAATAATCCAAGTGATCCGTTGCGATCAGTATTATGCCATCTTCATCGAGCGCGGCATGAACTGATTGCAAAAAATCCAGCGTCACGATTCGGCGGCGATAATGACGCCGTTTGGGCCACGGATCGGGAAATAACAGATAGAACGTTTCCACGGACGCGGGCGGCAACAGGTAACGCACCGCATACGAACTCTCCAAGCACAGCAGACGCACATTGGCGAGATTGGCAGCCCTGCGTTCGGAATTGCTAATGCGATTAAGCAGTCGGTCGATTCCGAGGAAATTTTTCCCCGGCGTCCGTTGCGCCAGCGCGCAAAGAAATGAGCCGTCGCCGCAACCAAGATCGACATGCAGCGGCGCTTTGCGTCCAAATATCTTCTCGAGATCGAGGCGACCAGTCAGCGAATCCGGCGAAGGCGGAATCAGCGAAGAACAGACGTGCCTGCGGTGACCCAATTCAACCTCGCCCGCAGGCACGTTGAGGAGAAAAATCAAGCTGTCGCTTTACTACCAGAAGCGCCGAACTGATCTGGAGCGACACCGGAGACGAACCCCAGGATTCCAACGACCAAGAAGACGCTACCAAAGATAATTGCTGCGGTTTTAATCATTTTTGTCCTCCTGTAGGTTAAGAGTCTACGCTTATGGCAGCGCAGTCGAACACTGGCAAGACAAAATGCAACCAGTAATTCACAACGCATCAGGCGCTTTAATGTCTAAAACCAGCGTGAATCGGCCTCTTTCAGCACTACTCGCCAGCCTCTTCTTGCTTATGATCATCAATCATGCTGTCCCGCAGGATTTTTCGCCTGCGGTAACAAAGACTGCGATTTTTGCAGGCGGCTGTTTTTGGTGCATTCAGCCGGCATTCGACAAAGCAAAGGGCGTGATCAAAACCGTTGTAGGCTACTGCGGCGGAACCGAACCAAATCCCACATATGACCTGGTCTCTTCCGAAAAGACGGGCTACCGGGAATCGATCGAAATTACATACGATCCGATGAAGATCTCTTACGATCAGTTACTCGACATTTATTGGCAGCAGATCGATCCCACGCAGGCGGATGGCCAGTTCACCGATATCGGCCCAAGCTATCGCGCTGCGATCTTCTACAGCAACGCAGAGGAGAAAAAAATCGCCGAAGCATCAAAGGAGAAGCTTGCGCATTCGGGGAAATTCGGAAAGCCGATCGTCACCGAAATTTTTCCGGCGATGAAGTTTTATCCGGCCGAAGCGTATCACCAGAAATACTACCAACAGAACCCGGAACACTTTGAAGCATTCGAGGAAGGATCGGGGCGGACTTCTTTCCAACAAAAGACCTGGGGCGATAAACGGTAATGCCGACGGTCATAGACCGTCGCTACAGGTCCAACACTTGCACGCCTTCGCTTGCGGTGCGCTGCGCGTAAATGCCGCTCAAGCGTTTCGTAATCGGACCGATCTTACCGTCGCCGATGACGCGACCATCGAGTCTGATTACTCCGGCAAGCTCTCCCATGGTCCCAGTGCAAAATATCTCGTCAGCACCGTAGAGACAATCAAGGGTCAGGTCCATTTCCGCCCATGGAATTTTCTCGGCGGCACAGATCTCGATTACTGTGCCGCGGGTAATTCCTTCCGGGCACGCCAGGACACGGCTCGTGGCTAGTTCGTTGTTGCGCACAATAAAGACATGCGTGGAGTTGGTCTCGGCCAAAAAGCCGCGCGTATCCAGCATCAAGGCATCATCCGCAGCTGCGTTGTTCGCCTCGATCTTCGCCAAAATTGAATTCAGCAGATTGGCGTGATGAATTCGTGCATCTAGAATTTCCGGCGGCGGACGCCGAATTTTACTCGTGATCAAGGTCAGCCCAGTCTTCACATAGACTGGGACCTTGTGCTCGGCCAAAACTATCAACGTCGGTCCACTTTGGTTCAGCCTCGGATCCATACCCGACGTGATCTTCACACCGCGTGTCAACGTGAGGCGAATGTGAACGCTGTCCCGCATTTTGTTTGCCGCAATCGTGCGCTTGAGTTCATCGATGATTTTTTCGTGTGGCGGAATTTTGCTAAAGGAAAGCGCGCGGGCTGAACGCTCCAGCCGATCGAGGTGTTCGAGGAGTTTGAAGATCCGACCGTTGTAGAGTCGCAATCCTTCCCAGACTGCGTCACCGCCTTGTACAGCTGAATCGAATGGGCTAACTCCCGCTTTGTCGCGATGCACCAACTTTCCGTTGATGTTCACCATTAAATCACGATTTCGCTCGTCGTATTTTTGGAGCATTGATTCAACCGCGAATTACGCGGGTAACGCTATTGTTTTGTTGTAGGAGCGTTTGTGTCAAACGCCCACTGAACCGTCAATGCGCTCGCCGCCCGCCAATGCCTCCACAGCCGACTCCTTCGAAGTCCGTTTTCAATGCAATCGATATTCATACAGCCTCTGATAACATTCCCGGCAGCGCTCACAAATTTCGCGGAAGCGCGGCGGCACTTCAGCATTTCTGGGGCGATATGGCTGGAACGAGGTCGATTTTGCCACTTCGCCGTACCAATACTTTGCCCAGACGCCGTCGGTTTCACGCAGGCCCGCCGGCCAAGAGAGCATGGAGTCGTTAAACTCGACTCCCAGTGCGTCACACAGCAGTTGAAGAATTCTTTCCGGATTTTCCACCACATCTTTAGCATCGACAATCGGCGGAATCGAACGTATGCGGGTACGGACAAAATCAAAAATCTCTGCCTGCTGTACAAAACCGACATCCTCCAGCGCAGGATCTTCGCGCTTTTTGAGATACGAAGCGATCACTTCGTGCGGTTGACGGATAAGAAAACAGTTTGTGACTGCGCCGAGCCATTCGTGGTCTACTTCCGGCAATAGATGATGTGTCATCTGTTTCTGAAAAAAAATCGACTTCCCTTTGGGCACCGCCCCGGTCAGGTGCGCAACGACTTTGCGCCAATCGGTCTCGCCGGTTGCAATTACCTCAGCTGCGCCGGAATGCTTTTTGCCGGTAGCCTTCAAATAATATGCGTAAAATGGCTCGTCGATGACAACCGTGTCGCCCCGATTCCCCCAGGAGCGCATCATGGCAGTCGAGATATTTCGAGGGCCAGACCACATGGCGATCCGGACGGTCTTAGTTTCTGGCATCAGACGATTCTACCAACGCCGGCGCTAATTGAAATTCGAAGTCCGAATTCGGACTGGAATCAAGGGAGATCCGTATCCTGCGATCGTGCCGCCGATCAAAAGCAATGCTCGCTGGATCCGCGCTTGCGTGTCTGGAGTGCGTGTCCTGCCTTGTTCGCCGTAGCCTCGGCGGAGGCGGATGCGCCGCTTTCGATTCGCCGCAACCGCAAACTAACTCTTCGCAAAAACCCCAATCAGAGGTCGCCGAGATGGCGTTTTCGAGCGAAAATCGCTTGCGAAACCGTTCTCGGTACGAATCTCTACGTGCCCTGCTGCGCGGTTAGCGCCATAGACCAAGACAGACCCCACCGGCGCCTCATACGGATTTGACACCGGCAGTTTTTTGAAGCCGTAATCCTTCACCAACTCTTGGCCAGCTTGCTTCGCCAATGTTGTCTGCGGCCGAGACTTGACGACACCTGCCGCAACGAGCGCTTCCTTCACAAAATGCCAGCACTTCGAAAGCGAGTGCGCGTGCGCGCGTTCCTCAGCGATACTCGCCGCCCGGCGCAGCTTGGGATCAATCTGCGAGTCCGCGGCAAAGGGTTTCACGATCTTTTTTGGGTAATATTTGTCCACGACTTCAGCAGATTGCTTTTTCCCGGAAGTATCCTTGTAGAGAAACTTCGGGTCCGACACCGGGAACACCAAGGCCAATGCGGGGTGCAGGAAAAATACTGCGCATCCCAAAACGATAAACGCAAGGGTCACAAGTTTTGGCATAAAGTCGCGACCTATCCAGCAAGATGACGTCCGGTGCAACCGATTTTTTTGAAAAAATGAAAGATTTCTTGAGCCGAATTCCAACGGCTAGATAGTTTATAATAATTAGAACGAAACGATAAGTGCGAGCATTCGCTGCCGCATGCTCGCGTCGGGCAACCGACCGGTGCCGGCGGCTACATTGTCTT
>Ga0126381_100001577_pt1 | contig 24339 bp, 26 predicted proteins | sample PanSoiMetPlot_28_FD_96465 | JGI IMG/M metagenome (GOLD analysis project Ga0126381, IMG submission 96465) | Tropical forest soil microbial communities from Panama - MetaG Plot_28 | ecosystem: Environmental > Terrestrial > Soil > Tropical forest > Bulk soil | place: Panama | collected 2016-02-17 | reverse complement strand
CGGCAGTTCGGCCCAGTCCGCCCCGGTGAGGTAATCCATCGCCGCGTCAAGCTGCGCCAACGCGTCAGCGACGCTGGCCGGCGCGGCTGCCTGCGGCATCCGGGCCACCTCCCTCCGGGATAAATCCGCGATCCCTGGCCGCGTTCCCGCAGCCGGTCGATTCTTAGTTCGATTGTATCATCGGCTAAAGAATTAGCGCTGATAAATCTGTTATTGCGAAAACACTTTTTATCACGTAAAGAATTGCGTTTATAGCGGCAAGAGGTCAGTTCCTACGGCCCAAACCCCGCGCCCATAGCCAGGCAGAACGCCGCGCCTGGTCGGCGCTCCTCCCCAAACCCGGGGGCCTTGTGGCCTCACGGTGCCCCTCGCGTTCCGTTACCATCCAGGGCATGGAGTGCTTCGCCAGTAGGCGCACCCGCGGTTGAGGGGCGGCTCGGCCTGAGCCGCAAGACCAGCCCGCCGCCTTGTCACGCGATGGGCTGTCAGTCAATCCCGGCTGTCAGAAAGGCACTCCATGAACATCCGCTCCTGCCATCGCGGTGATCGCAATGCTCTGATCGAGCTGACGATCGCGACGTTCGGCCCGTTCTACGAGAACCACTTCCGGCCATGGGCCGGAGAGGCCATCTTCCAGCACCAGCACGGCCGCTGGGCCGATGACTACCGCGCCCAGGTCCCGGCATTGCACGACCCAGTGGCAGGCAGGCACGTGGCCGTCGCCCAGACCAGCGACGGAACGATCGCCGGCTACGTGGCCTGGACGGTCGACCCGGCCAGGCGCCACGGCGAAGTCAAGATCCTCGCCGTGGCGCGGGCACACCGGCGCGAGCACATCGGCACAGCCCTGTGCGACCACGCCTTCAGCGACATGAAAGAAAAAGACGTCGAGGTAGTCACCATCGGAACCGGCGGGACTGATCCTTTCCACGCCCCGGCCCGGGCTCTGTACGAGAGCCTGGGATGCGTGCCGTGGCACGTTGCCGTCTACTTCAGGCGGCTGTAAAGGACCTGGAACATCATTCGCCGGACTTCGCCTCGATCGCCTCAAGGTCGCGTACGGCGTAGCGGTGATGATCCCACTCCTCCCGCAGGATCACGTGCAGGCAGGAGAGGACGGTTTCCTGGTGCTCGGGAGCCCACGGGTTCTTGCGCGCCTCGCCTAGTTCCTCTGATGTGACGGTGGCGAGGAAGTCACGCACCATCGCGACGTGGCCGGCCCGGACCTCCAGCACCTCGGCGTACGAGGGTGTGACCGTCGTGAAGACCGACATGTCGTTGCCATCGGTCTCGTACTCGGCGTGCGGCTGGCCGATGGGGTGGAATGGCTCCTCGATCCCCAGGATCGACCGGCCCAGCCACGCGTCCGTGGCCATGACCAGGTGCCGCAGCGTCTGCGCGAACGACCACTCCCCGCCGACCGAGATGTCGACCGTGCCAGCCGGCATCGCCGCGACGCGCTCGAGCGTGGCCGCCCAGGTGCGCTCGAGCATGGCCCAGGCCGCGCGCAGGCCATCCGGGTCAGCGGCGCACCGGTCACCGCGACCGGGAAAGCGGCGGTTGAGTTCGGCCTCGACGAGCGGGATCACGTCGACGCCGTTGACCAGCAAGAAGCTCTCGCCGCGGAAAAGCCATGGGGCGTCGATGTCCGCACCCCGCACATCGACAGCGCGCATCACCACGCCGGATAGGTCAGCCCTGACGAACCGGGCGCCACGCAGGTCCGCATCGACGAACTCCGCACCCCGCAGTTCGTCGGACCGGGTGAAGGTAGCCATGCATCCTCCTCGTCCTAACACCTTGACCGCACCCTAACCGCACGCGTCCATTGGGCACGGCCGGCCGGTTGTCAGACCGGCTGGTTAGTGTTCTTCCGGGCCGATGAGATCTGCCCGTGCGGAACGTCCATCCTGGCGGTACCTGAGAACACGGCTCCGATGACGACACGGAGGCATGGCCATGCCAATCAAGTACGACGGCTACCTGATGGTCCTCTTCGTCCGGGACCTCGCCCGGGCACGCGACTTCTACCAGAACGTGATGGGCCTGGAGTACAAGCACGGCGACGACGACGGCGCCTATTTCGAACTCGGCCCCGACGGGTTCATGGTGATCAGCCACGACACGGCCGATGACCTGCTCAGCCCGGCGGACGTGGATCATGAGCCTGCTCGCGGCGCGCGGTCGGTGCTCGCCACCTCCGTCGAAGACGTCGACGCCGCCTACGAGGAATTGCTGGCCAAGGGCGTCGAGTTCATCCGCGCTCCGCAGGACCGGCACTGGGGCCTTCGCTGCGCGCATTTCAAGGACCCTGAGGGCAACGTGTGGGAGATTCACACGCCGGTCAAGCAGGGATAACCCGCTGGTGAATCCGATGTCATCAGCAGAACCACGGTTCATCGAGGCTTTCCCCTACCAGGCCAGCGTCCTGGCGCTGCCCGTCACGGACATCGATGCCGCCGCGCGCTGGTACTCCGGGTGCTTCGGCATGGCGGAAGTTGAGCGGCGTTCAGATCCCGTGCCGACCGTAGTCATGGAGCGTGACGGCACGCGTATCGGATTCGCTGTCAACGGCGGCGATCCGTCGCAGGACGGTGCGGCCATTCGCGTCTCGGGCATCGATGCCATTCGAAGTCAACTCGAGGCGAGCGGTGTCAACGTCAGCGAGTTGGGCACGAACGAGCGCGACGGCCGCAAGCTCCGGGTGTTCTTTGTCGTCGCACCGGATGGCCTCTGCTACTACTTTCACGAGCATCCCCAGGGGCACCAAGATCGAATTAGTGAGGAGGATCTTCCGGGTCAGAACCCGGAAGATCCTCCTCACTAACGAAAACCAGGCTGACGCGGGCGGCGGTCCGGGGCCGCGGCATGCGGCACCTCGCTCAGGCGTCGCTACGGCACCTGGAGTGGCAACCCGGGAGAACCTGGCGCGCCGGGGCACCCGCTGGCCTGTCTCGGCTGGAGTCTCGGAAGGTGGCGGCGCGGACGGAGGCGCTGGCGGGCATTTCCCCGGCACCGCCGCCGCTTCCGTCAGCATATGTTGACGAAGGCAAGGCGTCAGCATATGCTGACGACATGGAAAAGACTCTGCAGATCGCGGAAGGCGCCGCCAGCAACGACCCCGACGTCGGGCTGCGTGCGGTCGCCGCTCTTCGTGCGCTAGCCGAACGGCTGGAGCTGCTCCAGGTCCAGCAGGCACGAGAGCTCGGCTGGTCGTGGCAGGACATCGCCAGCCGTCTGGGCGTCACCAAGCAGACCGTGCACCGCAAGTACGGCCGCCTGACCGGGAGGCGATGATGTTCGAACGATTCACCGACACAGCTCGCCACGTCATCGTCCAGGCCCAGCACGATGCCCGCCGGCTCGGGCACAACTACATTGGCTGCGAGCACCTGCTGATGGCCGCGGCCGCGGCCGCCGAGCCGGCCAGCGCGGTCCTGCGCGACCAGGGCGTAACGCCCGAACGCGTCGAGGCGGAAATACTGCGCGCCGTCGGGCGGGGCCACACAGCCGACCCGCTGGGCGGCCTCGACCGCCAGGCGCTGGCTCTCATCGGCATCGACCTCGACGTCGTCCGCGCCCGGATCGAAGCGGCGTTCGGCCCCGACGCCCTCACCCGCGCCGTCCCGGCCGCCTGCCGGAGCAGACGGCCAGCCTGGGGTAAGGGGCCGCTGGCCGAGCTGAGACGCCGACGACGACGCGCCCGTCGCGGAGCCTCCCTGCCCGTGGGCCCGTTGCCGCAGCGTCCCGCTGCTTCCGCGCACGCCTCCGGTGGCCATCTCCCGTTCACCCCGCGCGCAAAGAAGTGCCTGGAGCTCTCGCTGCGCGAGGCGAATGCCCTGCACGACAACTACATCGGCGTCCAGCACCTCACCCTGGCACTGCTCGCCCTGAAAGACGGAACGGTACCGGCGATCCTGTCGGCCCTCGGCGCGCCGGCCCCATCCGTGCGCAGCGCCATCCTCGCGCGCTATCGCCAGGCGAGCTGATCTGGTGGTCAGATGGTGCCATGAACGCGGAACTTCGTGCTGAGTTGCTCCGGCGAGTAGCGGTCGATCAGGAGGCCCGCCGCGATCTGGACGGGGTAGCGATGGCGACGGCCGACGGCGAGAACCTGCCGTGGCTGCGGCAGGTGATCGCCGACGTCGGCTGGCCGGGGAAGTCTCTGGTGGGCGAGGACGGCGCGCAGGCGGCGTGGCTGCTCGCGCAGCACGCCGACAGCGATCCGGCGTTCCAGCGCCAGTGCCTGGACCTGCTGACCGCCGCCGCGGAGAACGGCGAGGCGACCATCGTGCAGCAGGCATACCTCACCGACCGGGTCCTGCTCAAGGAGGGCGAGCCGCAGGAGTACGGCACGCAGGCCATCGGCAGGGACGGTCGGTTCGTGGCGAGGAAGCTGCGAGACCCCGACCACGTCGACGAACGGCGGGCCAGCGTCGGGCTCCCTCCCCTGGCCGGGTACCTCGCCAGGATGGCGGAGCACCACGCGCCCGAGCCGGCGCGGCTGCCGTGCCGGAACTGCCAGGCGACCATCGAGATCTGGCCGCCGGACGAAGGCGAGACCAGCACCTCGGCCTGCCCGCAATGCGGCATGACGATCACCATGACCAGGGGCTAACTTCCCTGACGGCTGCCCTGTCAGGAGTATGCGCGGGCGGCCGGCGGGCACCACCGCTCGTTCCGGATAAAACGAGGACATCAGCCGTCCGCCGCGGTCAGCTTTATCAGACGGGCGGGTTACCGTGCTTGCGGGCGGGCCGGGCGGTCCGCTTGCCGCGCAGCGCCGCCAGGGCGCGGGCGATGACAGCGCGAGTGTCGGCCGGGTCGATCACGTCGTCAACCAGGCCCTGTTCGGCCGCGTAGTAGGGATGCATGAGGCGGTCCCGGTACTGCGCCGCCAGCCGCGCGCGCAGCGTGTCGGGGTCGTCGGCGGCCGCCAGTTCCCTGCGGTGCAGCACCCCGACCGCGGCGTCTGCGCCCATCACCGCGATCTCGTTGACCGGCCAGGCGAACGACAGGTCCGCTCCGATCGAGCGGGAGTCCATCACGATGTACGCGCCGCCGTACGCCTTGCGCAGGATGACCTGGATCCGTGGCACGGTGGCGTCGCAGTAGGCGTAGAGCAGCTGGGCGCCGTGCCTGATGATGCCGTGGTGCTCCTGGTGCACGCCGGGCAGGAATCCGGGCACGTCGACAAGGGTGACCAGCGGGATGCTGAACGCGTCGCATAGCTGGACGAACCGCGCGCCCTTCTGCGACGCGCGGATGTCCAGCACTCCCGCGCGGACTATCGGCTGGCTGGCGACGATGCCCACGGTCTGCCCGCCGATTCTGGCGAGGGCGCACACGATGTTGCGAGCCCAGCCCCGGTGCAGCTCCATGAACTCGCCGTCGTCGGTGATCTCCTGAATCACGTTCCGCACGTCGTATGGCTTCCTCGGGTCGGCGGGGACGATGTCGAGCAGCCGGGGGCAGGACCGGTCTGGCGGATCAACGCGGGTCTGACCAGCGCCGGTCAGGTTAGTGCCGGCCTGGTCAGCACCGGGCTGGTCAGCGCCGGCAACAGGCAGCAGGGCCATCAGCGAGCGCACGTCACGCAAGCAGGATTCCTCGTCGTCGCACACGAACGTGGCCACCCCTGACTTCCGCTCGTGGATACCGGCGCCGCCGAGGTCGGCGTGGCTGACCCGCTCGCCGGTGACCGCGGCGACCACGTCGGGGCCGGTGACGAACATATGCGCGGCCTCGCGGACCATGAAGACGAAATCGGTCAGCGCGGGTGAGTACGCCGCGCCCCCGGCGCAGGGTCCGAGGATCACGCTGATCTGCGGGATCACCCCGGAGGCGCGCACGTTGCGGCGGAAGATGCCGCCGTAGCCAGCCAGGGCGGTGACGCCTTCCTGGATCCGCGCCCCGCCGCTGTCGTTCAGGGCGATGAGCGGTGCGCCCGCGTCAAGTGCCAGGTCCATCACCTTGTGGATCTTCGCGGCGTGCGCCTCGCCGAGGGACCCGCCGAGGATGCGGAAGTCCTGCGCGTAGGCGAAGACGCGGCGGCCGTGGATGGTGCCCGTGCCGGTCACCACCCCGTCGGTGTACGGCTGGTCCGCCTGCCCTGCCTGCGGCGTCCGCCGCCGGAACAGGTCAAGCTCGCTGAACGACCCGGCGTCGAGCAGCCGGGCCAGCCGCTGCCTCGCGGTCAGCTTGCCCCGGGCGTGCTGGCGCGCGGTGGCCACCTCGTCGCCCTGGACCGCTTGCTCGCGGGCACGCCGCAGCCGGTCGGCGCAGTCACGAAGGCTCCGGGCTGGCGGCGCGCCGGGTGCTCCCGGATCCGGCAGTCCGGGATCCGGCCCTGGCTGGCGCATGTCCGCGGTGGTCATTGGGGTCCCCTTTCTCGAAGGAACTCCGACCGTAGGCACGGCCGGCCCGGCCGGGGAACCCCTGCTACGGCAACTGCCTGTGAGGTGCCCGCGCAACGGCCGCCGGGGCTGCCCGCGGTCCGGCGGCAGTTCGCTGACCGGCACAAATGCCCGAACAGTGCCGGTCTTACTTCCTGGTGACAGGCGTTGGGTGTGGGTCTACTTGGTCACGTCGGCAGACCATGCCGGTGCCCGATACCCGCTCACAGAGCTCAGGGAGGAGGTGAATCCCATGGCGAAGTCCGTCGTGAAGTCGGCCGCGAAGTCAGCCGTGAAGTCGGCCGTGAAGGATGCCGTGAAGTCGGCCGTGAAGGATGCCGTGAAGTCGGCCGCGAAGTCCGACTGAGGGTAAGCGGCGACATGGCGCCGTCGGCGCCCGAACCGCACGGCGCCATGTAGCCGCCGGCACCTCCCGATCCCGAACTACCGCACGTAAGGAGAAGCACATTGGTCACGCTTGAGCAGGTAGGCGCGTTCGTGCCGGCGACGAGCGTCTCCGTCGACGAACTGCGCGCGCCGCTCGGGCTGACCCCCGGCCAGGCGCTCCTCTTCACCAGGGTGCTGGGCCTGGACCGGGTGGCCAGCGCCCCGGGTGTCGACCTGGCGACGATGCTCACCAGGGCAGGTGAGCAGGCGCTGCGTGGCGTGGACCGCGGCGATGTCAGGTACCTGGTGCACGCGCACACGATCCAGCACGCGGCCCCGCCGTCCGGGCGCGTGCTTGAGCGGGTGCGGCTCGCGCTGGGCCTGCGCAACGCCACCGCGCTCGGGGTCTGCCACCAGAACTGCGTCATCGGCCTGTACGCCATGCAGCTCGCCCGCTATCTGCTGCTGAGCGCGCGGCCGGGGGAGAAGGTCCTCGTCGTCGCCGGAGACAAGATCCTGTCGCGAAGCGTCCACCTCATCCCGGAAACCACGATCACCGGTGAGGCGGCCGCCGCGTTTCTCGCCGGAGACTCACCCCGCGGGGACCGGATACTCGGCAGCGCGACCCGTTTCATCGGCCGGTTCTACCAGTGCCTTGACTGCCCCGGTGAACTCAGGCTCGAGTACAAGCGCATCTACCTGGACGCGCTCGCCGACGTCATCAGGCACGCGCTGGCCGACTCCGGTGTGGCGGCCGCGGACCTGGCCGCGGTGCTGCCGCACAACGTCAACCAGCTGTCCTGGAAGAAGGTCGCGGACAACCTTGGCGTCCCCGCCGATCGGGTGTACCTGGACAACGTCCCGAAACTCGGCCACTGCTTCAGCGCCGACCCGTTCATCAACCTCACCACCGCACGGGCGTCAGGCCGGGTAGGCCCGGGCGACCTCGTGCTCCTGGCCAGCGCCGGCCTCGGCGCGTCGTTCGCCGCGACTGTCATCCGACTGGGAGAAGGGACAACGCGATGAACTTCGCGCAGCGGCTAAAGACAGACCTGACCGGGGATCTGCGGGCCCGTTTCGTTTACCTCAGCAACTTCGAAGTCGAGCGCAGCTGGGCCGTGGGCGAGCCCAAGCTGCCAGGAGCCGGCATCGCCTTCGCGAACGCCACCGTCAACCGCATGGAAGAGATGGGCGTCCTGCTCGCCGAGGCAGGCGACATCGTCGCCCTGAAGGCCCCCATGGACCCGGACTACGCCGCCTACCTCACCCGGCTCGGCGCCAACGCCGGCCGGACCATGACCGCCGGCAACAACGACCCTGACCGCACGGTCACCGAGGACGCGCTGGCATCGCCCCGGCTGCTGGCCGAGCTCGCCGCCCTTGACGACGGCCGGACCTACCTGATGCCGCTCGGCATCTCCCCGGCCGAGGAGCGGCTGGCCAAGGAGACCGGACTGCCGCTGGCCGGGACGACCGCGCAGACCTGCAAGGCGGTCAACGGCAAGATCTTCAGCCGGCGGCTGGTCGACAGGCTCGGCCTGACGGCGGTGCCCGGGCAGGTCTGCGAGACCGTGGGCGAGCTGGCCGGCGCGCTTTCCGCGCAGCTGGCCGGCGGTGGCCGAGCGGTGGTCAAGGAGTCCCTCGGAGTATCGGGCCGGGGCATGGTGGTGATCGACGGCGAGCGCGCGGCCGGCCGCCTGCTCCGGCTCATCCAGCGCCGCGGCGACGACGCGCGGGCCGACCTGGTCGTGGAGACCTGGATCGAACGCGCCCAGGACCTGAACTACCAGTTCGTCGTCGCCCGCGACGGCACCGTGCGGTTCGAGACCGTCAAGGCGGCCGTGCTGCGCGACGGCGTGCACCAGGGGCACATTTTCCCTGTCGACCTGCCGCCCGCCGCCTTCGACGGCCTGTTCGACGCCACCCAGGCCCTGGGCCGGGCGCTGTTCGCCGAGGGCTACTACGGCATGGTCGGGGTCGACGCGATGCTCGGGCCTGACGGCGTGCTCTACCCGTGCCTTGAGATCAACGCGCGGTTCAACATGTCGACGTACCAGAACCGGATCAGCGAGCGGTTCATCCCCGCTGGCAAGCACGCGATCGCGGCCACGTTCCGGCTCCGTCCGCACCGGCCGCACACCTTCGGTGAGCTCGCCGGCGCCCTTGGCGAGCTGCTTTTCGACGGATCGGGGCGGCCCGGCGTGCTCCTGAACAACTTCGCCACGCTCAACGCGGCGGCGGCGGCCCAGCCCGGGAACGACTTCCACGGCCGTCTCTACGGAATCTGCATCGCCGAAGACCCGGGCGCGGTCGCCCGGCTCAGGCAGCAAGTCGACAGCCGTCTTGCGGACCTGGTGGAGGCCCGGTGACCGGCGACATCGACTACGCGGAGCTGGCCAGCCAGTTCGGCACTCCCCTGTTCGTCTACGACGGGGACACGCTGACCGCCGCGATCACCGGGCTGCGCCGGGCGCTTCACCCGGGCCTCGAGGTCTTCTACTCACTCAAGTCCAACCCCAACATCAGCGTCTTCGCCACCTTGCGGGCCGGCGGCGCTCGCGCCGAAGTCTCCTCGCTGACCGAGCTGCGCACCGCGATCGCGGCGGGCGCCGAGCCGCGGGACATCATCTTCCTCGGCCCCGGCAAGAGCGACGAGGAGCTGCGGGCCTGCGTCGAGCACGGCATCTACGCCATCGTCTGCGAATCGTTCGACGAGCTGAGCCGGATCGAACGGTACGCGGCCGGCCTGCGGACCGTCCAGCGAGTACTGCTGCGGATCAACCCGGCCTGCGCGGTCAGCGGTTCCCGGCTGACCATGGGCGGGAAGCCGCGCCAGTTCGGCATCGATGAGGAGAAGGTCCTCGCGGCCGCTGACCTATTCCGCCGGTGCCGGCACGCGGACGTGGCCGGGGTGCATGTCTACATGGGAACCCGCATCCTCGAGGCGGACGTAATCGCAAAGAACACGGACTACGCGCTGCGTCTGGCCGAGCGGGTCCAGGACGCGACCGGCATCCGGCTAGACGCGGTCGACATCGGCGGCGGCCTCGGCGTGGCCTACTTCGACGGCGAGGCGGACCTCGACATAGCCGAGGTGGCCAGGCAGGTGAACCCGCTGATCTCGAACTTCGCGGCCGCGCATCCCGGCACCCGGCTGATCATGGAGTCCGGGCGCTATCTGACCGCCCCGGCAGGCGTGTACCTGATCAGCGTCCGGTACGTGAAGGAATCCAGGGGCGAGTGGTTCGCCATCGCCGACGGCGGCACGAACCACCACATGGCGGCTGTCGGCATCGGGTCGTTCGTCAAGCGCAACTTCCCCGTCGCCCTGCTCGGCCGCCCGTCTGCGAACGCCGACGCGTCCGCGGACGAGGACGAGGTTCGGCCCTGGACGATCACCGGGCCGCTGTGCACGCCGAACGACACGGTCGCCAAGCACATCTCGCTGCCCGCGCTGCGGCCCGGCGACCTGCTCGGCGTGCTGCGCTCTGGGGCGTACGGCCCGTCCGCGTCACCCGGCCTGTTCCTCAGTCACGGCTTCCCCGCCGAAGTCCTGGTCAGGGGCGGGCACGCCGTCCTGATCAGGTGCCGGGACGAGCCCGGCGACCTGCTGCGACCGCAGCACCTGTCCCCGGTGGTCAGCACCGCCAACCGTTAGGAGAAACCGTCATGGAACGCACCGAGATCCTCGAGCATCTGCGCATCACCCTGTCCAGCGTGCTTAACCGGGACATCCCGGAGCTGCCAGAGGAAGCCCGGCTGTTCGAAGACCTCGCCCTCGACTCCACCAGCGTCATCGAGCTGCTGATGAGCCTTGAGGACACCATCGACATGGAGGTCGACCTGGACGAGCTCGAACCCGAAGTGTTCAAGACCGTGCGCAGCCTGACCGATTTCATCGCGGAAGGCTTCGCGAAGGCCGTGGTGGGCTAACGGATGAACGCCCTGCCCACGCTCGTCCCGCGGCAGACCACGCCGAGCCAGCCGCCCGCGGCGGGCCAGCCGCCCGCGGCGGGGCTGCGGCTCGCCGGGGTGACCGGCCAGGTGTTCTGGACGCGCCGGGAGCCGCTGAACAGCGTCGACACGCGGCTCGCCGCGGAGACCCTCGCAGCCTTCGGTCGCGCTGAGGGATTCGAGTCCGCCCTCGCCCACCGGGGGAACAGCTTCGCCGCCATGAGCGAGAGCCTGCTCGCCGCCGCCCCGGGGCCCTGGCCGCCCGGCCCCACCGCCGAGGCCGACGCGATCATCCTCGCCTACCAGGTCCCAGACCTTTTCACCTACGACGTCGCCGGCTGCTACCTGACCCAGCGGTTCGCGGGCTCGCCGGTGCCGTTCTCGGTCGCCGAACAGGGACCAGGCGCCACCTTCACCGCGCTGCGGATCGCCGACGCCATGTGCCGGGTGGGCGAGCTTACCCGCGGCGCCCTGTTCGCCTTCGACCAGAACGCCGCGGTCTGGGAAGCGCGCGAGGAGGTGCAGCGCCTGCCGGACTCGGCCGTGCTGCTCTGGCTGGGTGCGGCCGGCCCGGCACGGATCGCCGAGCTGGCCGAAGTGCAGGACGCCGACGTCGAGGGCGCGGTCGCCGCGCTACTCGCCCGATGCCCGCGGGCTGCGCTGCTGGCGGGCCAGGCCCTCGCTGGCCGGCTCGGCCGGCTGGCCGCCGACCCGCGGATCACCGCCGCGCCCCCAGCGCACCTGTTCACCAGCGCCTGGATGTCGCTGGCCGCGCGGTGGCCGATCACCGCGCCGACGGTGGTCGCCGACTGCGACCAGGCCACCGGCCGCATGTACTACTGCCTCCTCGTGCCGGAAGAGCCGGGATGAGCGCCGTCGGCCTGTCCCGGATGTCCGTGCAGTTGCCCGGACGGCTCGAAGCTGTCGACGACATCCTGGCCCGCAATGGGCGGCGCTCCACAGAACGCCGCATGTTCAGCAAGGTCTACGGCCTGCGGCACAGCCCAACCCTGGCGCCGGGCGAGCGGATGGAGCAGCTGCTCGCCACGGCCGGCCGCCGGGCCCTTGACGGCGGCAAGGCCGCGCTGATCCTCTACGGCCACACCCTGCTCATCCAGCAATTCGGCTGCCGCGGCGGGTTCTCCGACTGGCTGCGCGCCGAGCTTAGCACGCCGGATACGCCGATGTACGGGGTGTCGCACGTCAACTGCGTGTCGGTGCTCCGCTCTGTAGAGCTTGCCCGCCGGTTCCTGGCCAGCCCGCGCGGGGCGGACGGCGGGCCTGTCCTGGTCCTCGGCGGAGATCACGGCAGCATCAGCGACCGGTCCCGGTTCATCCCCGGCATGACCGTCGGCGGCGATGCCGCGCTCGCGTTCACCGTGACCCGCGAGTCCGGGCCCGAATCCGAGTCCCGCCGCCCGCGGCCCCGCTACCGCTACCTCGGCGGTGCCAGCGGACGCGATACCCGGTTCTACCGGAACCTGCGGATGTCCCAGGCCGAGCTCGCGCTGTTCGGGAAGGTGAGCTGCGCGGGCGCGGTGGCCACGCTGGCGGCCGCGGCGGACGCGGCCGGCCTGGCCGTGGACGACCTGGACTGGCTGATGCCGCACCTGTCTAACGCGATGTTCTGGCGCACGTTCGCCGCTGCGTCCGGCATCCCGCGTGACCGCATCTGCCTTGAGCTGCTGCCGGAGCAGGGCCACAACTTCGGCACCGACGCGCTGATGGCCCTCGACCGGGCAGACCGGGACGGGCGGCTGAAGACGGGTCAGCGGTGCGCGCTCATATCGCTCGGCCAGGGGGCCTACTTCCAAGTGGTGATCGTCGAGATCTCGGAGGAATCGTGCTGATGCTTACGTCGGACTACGAGCAGGCCGCCCGGGACCAGGGCCTGGCCGCCGGGCTCGGCCTGGCCCTGGCGGACTGTGACATCCCGGCCACCGCGCCTGGCCGGTACGCGGCCGTGCCGGCCCGCTTGGCCGACGGCACCCGGCCGGTGCTGACCAACAGCCTGGCCGGGCGCGAGGACATCGTCTTCCTGGACTGCGGCCTGGTCAGATCCCGGCCGCCGGCCGCGGCCAGTACCGGGGAGCTGGCCGCGGCCAATTCGCGGAGGCGAGATCTGGCTGCCGTCGGGCGGCGGCTGGCCGCGGTCCGCCTCGGGCTGACCCGCCGCCTGCTCGACGAAGCGGTAGATCATTTGGCATCCCGAACGGGCGGTGCCGAGCCGCTGATCCGCAAGCAGCTGCTCGTCGGGACGATCGCCGACGTGATCGCGGGCGTGGAGCTGCTCCGTGCGCTCGCCCCGGCGCGGCCGGCCCGCTCCGTGCCCGCCGACGGCGTGCTCGCCGACCTGCACGCCCGCATCACCGAGCTGGACTGGCAGGTCATCAGGCTGTTCGGGGCCGCCGGCTATATCGCCGACCACCCGGTCCGTGCCCTGTATGTGTCGGCGCTCGTCGCCAACACCTGGGTCGCCGGCGGGGGACAGTCGTGATCGAGCTCACCGGGCGGCTGAAGGTCATGGCCGAGACCACCCGCGAGGCGGCCCGCGAGCTGCGTGCCTGGGCCCTGCTCGTGGACGCCGATCCGGACGCGATGCGTGCCTGCCTGGAATCGGCGGTGTGCCGGATGGTCCTGGCGGCCGGCACACCGGTGAAGTACCGGCCGGCCGGCGGCCCGCCGCCGGTTGAACCGTCGCGGGACGAGTCCTGCCTGGAAGCCGTGGTCGCCACGGTCGAGCTTGCCCGCGGTGACGCCGGCGCGATCCTGGCCTGCCCAGGTCCGGCGCTGGCCGGGCTGGCCGTGCGGCACCTCGGCAGCGACGGGCAGCAGCAGCACTTCTACGGCCGCCTTGCGGACGGTCGCACCTGGACCTTCTTCGCGATGACCGAGCCGGACCGCGGCAGCGACGCGACCGCGATCCAGACCCGGCTTGAGCCGGACGGATCGGGCGGCTACCTGCTGCATGGCCGCAAGCGCTACATCGGCAACGGGGCACGCGGCGGCATCGGCGTGGTGTTCGCCCGCACCGGCCGCTCGCCGTTGTCCATCCGGGCCGTCATGGTGGAGCCGCCCGCACCAGGCTGGTCCGGCCGCCGCCTGGCGATGGTGGGCCTGCGCGGCGCATGTCTGAGCGAGCTGGAATTCGACGGGGTTCCCGTGGCCAGGGAGATGCTTCTCGGCGAGCACCTGCCACCCACCAGGCGCGGTATGTGGGGTGCGATCAAGACGTTCAACAACATGCGGGTCCAGGTGGGTGCCCTCGCCGTCGGCACGGCCCTGGCCGTCTGCGACTACGTGGCCGAGCACCGAGCGCAGACGCGGCGGCGCGGCGACGTGGGGCTCGCCGTGGTCCGGGCTCGTGCCGAAGCGGCCCGGCAGCTTCTCTACCAGGCCGCGGTCCGCGTGGACCGCGACCCCGACCGCGGCTACCTGTCGTGCGCGGCCAAGCTGAACGCCACCAGCATCGCGGTGGAGACGGCCCGGTGGGGCGCCGCCGCCCTCGGGCCCGCCTCGCTGATCGAGCACCCGCTGCTTGAGAAGTGGACCCGCGACGCCTGCTCCTTCGAGTTCATGGAGGGCACAGGCAACATTCAGCGGCTGCACGTCGCCCAGGGCTACCAGCAGGGAGACGCCGATGCCTGATGAGGACCTGTACGTGGCCGGACTCGCCGTCGCGGTCACCGATCAGCCCAACTACCTGCCGGTGAGCACGCTGGACCCGGACGATGACTACCTGCAGCTGGCGCACTCGATGGCGACGCTGACCGGCGTCCCGGCGAACTGCCTGACGATACGCGCCGACGACGGCGCCACGGACTTCGGGCTGCGGGCGCTACGCGACCTCGGGGCGCCCGGGCCGGCCGAGCCCCTGTACCTGGTTCGCTCCGGCCCGGTTCCCGACAGCTACGTCGCGGTGCTGGCATGGCTGGTGCAAGAGCTGGGCTGGCCCGGTGAGGACACCGGTATCACCCACCTTGACGAGGCGGGCGGCACGGCCGTGTTCGACTTGCTGGACTGGTCGACCCCGGCGGCAGGCCGCGCCACCGCCCTGATCATGGACGAGCCGTTGTTCACCGACGCGCGCACCGGGCCCGTCGTGGCCAGCGCGGTGGCTGTGCGGGTGAGTCGTGGCGCGGGACCGTTCCGGGTCCTCGGCTGGGGTGAGGGCGAGCCCGCGGCCGCCTGCGCGGGGCACGACTTCGCGGGCACTGGACCGTGCGCGGGCTGGCTGGACCTGTACGCGGCCGCCAAGGCGGGCCGGCTCCGCGCCCGGGACCGCGTGCTCGTACGCGCCGCGGGCGGCGCCAGAGCAGGCTGGGTCCTGCTCGAGGTCGCGCCGGAGGGGAAGGCGGGCCGGTGAGCGCTCTCGCCCTTCCCGACGGAACGCGCCGCGGCGCGCGGCGGCGCACCCGCGGTGACGCCGGTGATGGCCTGGACGTCTCCTACGCGAGGGTCGCCCGTCTTTCCGCCCCGATGGTGGCCGCCACCGCGACCGGCATCGGCGCGCAGCTCGTGGTGACCGGGCTGATCGGGCACATGGACGGGGCAGCGCTGTACGTGCGGGCCGTCTATATGCCGATCGCCTTCCTGTTCCTGGCCGCCACCACTGGCCTGTCCGTGACCTTGCAGGTCGCCGTCGCGCAGTGCCGTGGCCGCGGCGACGACGCGCAGATCCGCCGTTACTTCGGCGGGGTGGTGCGCTCGGGCGCCCTCGTCTACCTGGTGCTCGGCGCCGCGCTGGCTTGTTCGGCCGGGTTGCTGGCCACGGCCATGCGGGTGCCGCCAGGGCGCCAGCCCGCCTTCCACGCGTTCCTGCTCGCCATGACCGCCGCCACCGCGGTTGGCATGGTGGGGGAGCTGGGCTCCGCGGTTCTGCGCGGCCTCGGCCGCACCGGCACCAGCGCGGTCGTCACCGCCGTCTACGTGTCGTGCTATCTCGGGACCGTCGTGGTCGGCGGCCTGGTCCTGCACGGCGGCCTGATCGCGGTCGCGGCCGGGGCCGGGCTGGCGGGGACGGCGGAGATCGCTCTCGGCCTGGGGATCCTGGCCCGCAGCGGTGTGCTGCCGCCCTCGGCGGTCGCCGCGTGGAAACCGGGCGTGCCGCGGCTGCTCGCGGCCATCGGCCTGCCGGTGAGCGCGTCCTTCATCGTGCTGAGCGTCGTCAACCTGGTGCTGCTGCGGATCGTCGCCCCGGCTGGCCAGTCCGCCGTGGCCGGGTTCACCGTCGGGTACACGGTGCAGACCTTCGTCATCGTGCCGGCTGTCGGCCTCGGCTCCGCGGTTTCGGTGCTGATGAACCAGGCCGTGGCGGCGGGCGCCGTGACAGCCGCGCGGACGGCGTTCCGGCGCGGGATGGTGATCGCGCTGGCCGGGTACGCCGCGGTCACGGTCGCGGTGCTGACCGCGGGCGGGCCGGCGGTGAGCCTGATGACGGGCAACCCGGTCATCGCCGCCGACACGAGGCACTTCCTTGCGGTGGTCGGCCCGAGCTTCGGCTGCACCGCGCTGGTCCTCACCGCGCTGACCGTCCTCGAGCAAGTCGGCCACGGCCCGCTCGCCGCGCTGCTGAACGCCGGCTACTTCGCGGCCGTGCTGATCGCGGGCTGGCTGGTCATGGCGAGCACCGCAAACCTGACCGACCTGTACCTGACGCTGCTGATCGCAGCGCTGATCGGCCTCGTCACCGGCCTTCCAATCGCGTGTGCCTTCGCGATGCGGCCGCGCGCGCTGCGTGACCCCGGCGATGGCGGCGGGTCATCGGAGGTGCCGTCATGACTGCCAGCCGCGAGGCGGCCGCGCCTGTCCGGTGGTCAAGCCGCCAGTTCGGTGACTGCGACCGCGACGCCGTGCTCCGCCTGTTCACCGCGCCTGACTTCTATTTTCGCGACCCGCAGCCGGAACTGCTGTCCGAGCCGGAAATCGTCACGCTGCTCGCGGACGCCCGCGTGATCGAGGCGGACGGCGAGCCGATCGGGCTCTACACGGTGGAGCCCGTCGGGGCCAGGCACGCCTGCCACTTCCGGCTCGACTTCCGGCTCAGCGCCGATCAGCCCGACTCGCGCTGGCGGACCGCCTACCGCGAGATCGTCCTGGCCCTGCGCGACCGCACCGAGGTGGTGCGCGTCACCGTGCTGGCCGCCGGGTTCGACCGCCGATTGACCGGAATCCTGCGCGGGCTAGGCCTGACCGAGGAGGGCCTGCTCGCCGATGTCGTGCTGCACCGCGGGCAGCGCTACGGATACCGCTTCTTCGCGCAGATCTGGGAGCCATCGCCATGACCGCCGCCACCCTCACCGGATTCCGCGAGAGCCATCGTGAACTGCTGCGCGGCAACTGGCCGCCGGGCGAACTGCTGGCCCGGCCGGCCGGCGGCCTGGCCGCGATGGCCGAGCCCGCCGTCATCGACCACGCCGTCCGCACCGGGATGCGCCTGTACGTGGTTCCTGGCGCCGGTTTCATCCGGTACCGGGAGATCGACTGGATCCACCGGCGGGCCCGCGTCGAGATCGGGCTGCGGGACCAGGCGTGGCCGCTGGCGCTCGCCGTGCTCAGGCAGGCCCGTTCGGCCGGCCTGGAGTTGCTGGGCCTGAGCCGGCTGTACGGCTGGGCGACGCCCGCGGCCGGGATCCCGCCCGCGCTGCTCGCAGACGCCGGGTTCGAACTCGAGGCCACCGTGCCAGGGGCGATCTGGCTCGCCGGCCGACCGGTGAGCAGGCAGGTCTGGGCCACGCTGGCCGACCGGGACCGGGCCGCGCCGGCGGCTGGCGAACCCGGGCCGGCGCAGGCGAGGCCCCGGCTGGTGCGCCTCGGCCCGGCCGGCCCGCACCTGGCGGCGCAGGGCGCATCACCGGGCGCGGACCCGCGGCAGCCGGCCGATCCGGCCGAGCCGGACGAAGCCCGCCTGGTGCCGCTCACCCCGGCGCAGGCCGCGGCCCGGCTGCGGACCGAGCCAGGCGGCGGGCGGGGCTTCCTCGGCCTGGACCCAGTCACGCAAAACGATCCGGCGCTGATAGCCGGCCTGTCCGCCAGCCAGGCGCTGGTCTGGTCGTTCGGCGCCGCGCTTGTCGGCGCCTGCCCGAACCCGGACAACCCGCGGCAGGCGTGGGTCGCCACCACCCGCGCGGACCCCGCCGCCCTGCGCGCCGCCGCCGCGACGCTGCGGGCCTACCGCCGCACCGCGTCGCTGCTGGCTGTCGCCGGAACCGGGGAACCCGCCGCCGACGCGGTGCGCGGATGCGGCTTCACACCTGCCGGAACCCTGCGGCGGCACGACTACAGGTCCGGCGCGTACCACGACGTCGACATGCACTATCTCTCGCTGGAGCAGCCATGCGCATAACGATCAGGCACTTCACCGCCGCCGACGTCCCGATCCGCAGCGCGCTGCTGCGTGACGCGGACTTCCAGGCCAACCTCACCGACTACGCCGTCCTCGCCGACGATGACGCGCTGGCCGCGGGCCAGCTCCGCACCATCGAACAGGACCAGGACGTCAAGCGCATCTTCACCGCGTGCCGGGGAGACGGGCAGGTGGTCGGCTTCCTGTGGATCACGTCGATCGACTGGCGCAGCCAGAGCTGCGAGCTGTCGTTCGCGCTGCTGCCCCGGTTCCGCGGCGGCTTCGGACCGCCCGTTATCGACACCGCGCGCGCCTACCTGCACGACGAGCTGAACATGAAGGTCGTCGTCGACCAGGTGCTCGAGCACAACGCCATGCTGCACTCCCATACCGACCTGGCCGCGCGCCGCAAGGTCCGGTGCACCTACGACTCCTACACGGTCGGCGAGTGGCGGACCGCTTGCTATTGGACGCAGACCGAGCAGGAGTTCCGGGCGGGGCGTGAGCTCGAGGCTCTCGGGCGGGCGGCGCGCAGCGCCCGGATCCGCGCGACCCTCCGCGAGGAGGCGTCATGAGGATCGGCGTCGACTTGATGAGCGTGTCCCGGTTCACCCGGATCGCCGCCCATCCGCGCTATCGCGCGATGGTGTTCACCCAGGCCGAACTGGCCCAGGCAGACGCCCTCGGCGAAGCCAGGCGGGCCGAGCGGCTGGCCGGCCGGTTCTGTGCCAAGGAGGCCACCTGCAAGGTGCTCGGCCGCGGCTTCCTGCAGGGCCTGCGCTGGCGCGACATCGAGATCACCGGCGACAGGTGGGGCGCGCCGCGAGTCACACTGCACGGCGGCGCCAGCCGGGTGGCCCGGCAGGCCGGCCTCACCGACATCGCGCTCACCCTCACGCATCAAGCCGACCTGGTCGTCGCCGTGGCAGCGGCGGCGCAGATCCCACACCCAAATCACCGTAAGGAGAAAATCATGGAGCACATCGCCGTGACCGAGCAGGACCACCTCACCGAGATCGCCGAGATAGCGGCCGACCTGTTCTCCGTCACCGCCGAAGAGGTCGCCGCGGCCGGTTCGTTCATCGACGACCTGGAGACCGATTCGCTGCTCGCCGTCGAACTGCTGTCCAAGCTGGAGCACCGGTACAGCATCCGCATTCCCGACTCGGACGTGCCGCGCATGACGAACCTGCACGGCACCTACGAGGTCGTCGCAGAGCATGCCGGCTGGTGAGCTGCCATGCCCCGCAGAGTCGTAATCACAGGCATTGGGCCGGTCTCAGGGATCGGCGTCGGCGTGGCCGAGTTCGGCGCGGGCCTGCGCGCGGGCCGCTCCGGCGTGGGTCCCATCACAAGCTTCGACACGACCGGCTTCGAGCGGTTCGTGGCCGGGGAAGTGCGCGACTTTCGCCCGGAGCGCTTCCTGCGGCGGCTCGATCCGGAGCGGTGGGGCCGTTCGGCGCTGTTCGCGGCGGTCTCGGCACGGCTGGCCATGACGGATGCCGGGCTAGACGAGGCCGGCCCAAGGATGGCGGTCGCGGTGGGCACCACCGGCGGCGAGCAGGTGCCGTTCGTGGAGATGATCCGCGCCTGGCATGACCAGGGGCCGGGCGTCCCCGATCCCCGTGTGGCCGGGAAGGTCGCCGCGTCCCGGCTGGGCCTGGCGGTCGCCAGGGAGCTGGGCGCGAGCTGCGAGGCGGTCACCCTGGCCACCGCGTGCGCGGCGGGGAACTACGCCATTGGCCACGCCTTCGACCTGATCGCGCTGGGCGAGGCCGACATCGCCGTGGCCGGCGGCGCGGAGTCCGTGGGCCGGTTCGTGCACGCCGGCTTTCACCGGCTCGGGGCGCTCGCCGCCGAGCGCTGCAGTCCGTTCGACCGGGACCGCAGTGGCATCCTCGTCGCGGAAGGCGGCATCGCGCTGGTCCTTGAGTCCCTTGACCGGGCGCTGGCCCGCGGCACGAGGATCTACGCCGAGGTGCTCGGCTACGCGATGACCTGCGATGCCCGCCATCCCGTCGCGCCGGACGCGGAAAGCATCGCGCGCTGCATGCGACTTGCGCACAAGCGCAGCGGGATCAGCCCGGATCAGGTGGACTACATCTGCGCGCACGGCACCGGCACCCGCGTCAACGACCTGGTCGAGAGCACGGCCGTGCGCGAGGTGTTCGGGAACCAGGCCCCGCCGATGAGCTCGATCAAGTCGATGCTCGGCCACACCATGGGAGCGGCGAGCGGCTTCGGCGCCGCCGCCTGCGCGCTGAGCATCACGCAAGGCTTCCTGCCGCCTACCGTCAACTACCGCGCCGCCGACCCCGAACTGCCCGGCGTCGATCCGGTGGCCAACGTGTCCCGGGCGGCCGAGGTCACCGTGGCGCAGAACAACGGCTTCGCCTTCGGCGGCAACAACGCCATCGTCATGCTCGGGAGGATCTGATGAACACCCTGGTCATCACCGGAACCGGGTTCGTCGGACCGGACAGCTCAGGTCCCGTGCCCGCCGGCGGCGCGAACCCGGCGCCGCCGGCGGGCCGCGCTTTCCTCGCGGCCGGATTCGACGCGGAAGCCGAGCTCGGCCGTCGCACCACCCGGTTCAACCACCGCAGCACGCTGCTGGCCGTTGCCGCCTGCGGCGCGGCCCTGCGCGATGCCGGGCTGGTCGCCGACGAGGACGCCGCGGACGGGATCGGGGTCACGCTGGGCACGATGTGCGGCAGCGTGAGCGGCCTGGTGTCATCCGGCTGGGCGACGTTCTCGTCGCGGCCGTTCAACGTCGACCCGTCCTGTGTCCCGAACATGGTCATCAACACCGCCGCCGGAGCGGTCGCGATCAAGCACGGGCTGCGCGGCGCCAACTCCACCGTCGCGGGCGGCCCGGTCGCCGGAGTCAACGCGCTGCGGCACGCCGCGCTGACGTTGCGCGCGGGTCACGCGGACACGATCCTTGTCGGCGCATCAGACGAGTACGGGGTCTACGAGGCATGGCTGGCCGCGGCGCTCCGGCCAGGGGCGGTGCTTGGCGAGGGCGCCGGGATCATCGTGCTTGAGACCATCGAGGTAGCCAGCCGTGGCGGACGCCCGGCGCGGGCGGCGGTCGGTGCCGTGCTCACCCGCGCGATCGACGTGACCGATGCCGTCCAGATTCGCGCGCTGGTCGCCGACGCGCTCCGCGCCGCCGGGCGGCCCTCGGACCGGGTCCGGCACGTGGCCCTGCGGACCACCGGCGACGCACTGGCCGACGCGGCCGCGCGGGCCGCGGTCTCCTCTTTGCTGCCGGTGCCGCCGAGCTACCGCGAGCACCGCATCGGCGACTGCTACTCGGCGCACGCCGCGATCCAGCTAGCCGAGCTGGCCGACCTGGCCGGCGCGCAGCGCTGGACATCAGACGACGCCGGCCTGGTGCTGGCCCTCGACCCCGACGGCCTGGCGGGCGTCGCCGTCCTGACCGGACCGGAGCGATGATGGCAGCACACACCGACCTGTTCCCCGACCCGGCTGGGTCCGCGGATACGGCGGGGTCCGCCGGCCTGGACCCGGCCCGGTACGGCATGCACGGCTGGTTCCTGCGCGGGCTGGCCACCGACCCGGACGCGATCGCGCTGCGGATCGGGCCGCGCCGGTACAGCTACCGGCGCCTGTACGAGCGGGCCCTCGCCCTGGCCGGCGACCTGGCCGCGGCGTGCGGCCGGCCCCGGCGGGTCGGCCTGCTCGCGGCCCGCTGCGAGCAGGCCTACGCGGGAATGCTCGCGGCCGGTTTCGCGGGCGCGGCCGTGGTCCCGCTGAACCCGGAGTTCCCGGCCGAGCGGACCCGGCGGATGGTGGCCGCCGCAGGGCTGGACGCGCTCATCACCGACGAGGCAGGCCTCGCGTTGCTGCCCGCCCTGGCCGATGAGCTCGGCCGCGCTCCGGTGATCACCGAGCCGGCCGGCCGCCCGCTGACGCGACCGGTCGCGGCGGCGCCCGACGACGTCGCCTACATCCTGTTCACCTCCGGCTCGACCGGCCGCCCGAAGGGCGTCCCCGTGCTGCACCGCAACGTTTGCGCCTACCTGAGCTACGTCCACCAGCGGTACGGATTCCGCCGCGACGACGTGTTCTCGCAGACCTTCGACCTGACCTTCGACCTGTCCGTGTTCGACCTGTTCACCGCCTGGGGCTGCGGGGGCACACTCGTGTGCGTGCCGCCGCAGGCTTTCGCCGGACTCAAGGAATTCGTGGCACACCACGGCATCACGGTCTGGTTCTCCTCGCCGAGCGTCATCTCGCTGATCGGACGGCTGCGCGGCCTGGCCCCCGAAGACCTGCCGAGCCTGCGCCTGAGCCTGTTCTGCGGCGAGCCGCTGCTGCGTCACGACGCGGCCGACTGGCAGGCCGCCGCGCCGCGGTCGCGGGTCGAGAACCTCTACGGGCCCACCGAGCTGACCATCTCGTGCAGCGTCTACCGCTGGGATCCGGCCAGCACCGCCGACTTGTGCGTCAACGACATCGTGCCGATCGGCGTCATGCACCCGGGCATGTGGTACGTGCTGCTCGGGCCGGACGGGCGTCCGGACCCGCGGGAGGGCGAGCTGTGCGTGACGGGCGCACAGATGTTCCCCGGCTACCTGGATCCGGCCGACAACTCGGGCCGTTTCGCGGAGCTTGGCGGCCAGCGCTGGTACCGGACCGGGGACATGGCCCGCATGCTCCCATCGGGAGACCTGGCTTACCTGGGCAGGCGCGACCACCAAGTCAAGATCCGGGGCGTCCGGGTGGAGCTTGCCGAGGTCGAATGGGGTCTGCGCCGGTGCGCCGGGGTGCGCGACGCGGTCGCGGTCGCGGTCGGGGGCGAACTGGTCGCCTTCTACCTCGGCGACCCGCGTCCGTCCACCGCGCTGATCGCCGAGCTCGGGACGTTCTTCCCGCGCTATCAGATTCCGCGGCTGTTCCACCATCTTGCCGAGTTCCCGCTCAACGCCAACCGCAAGACCGACCGTCCCGCCCTGGCGGCGCTCGCCGCGGAGCTGACGTCGGGTGCCCGGGCATGACGCCGTGCCAGGGATACCTGCGCCACCCGGCCATCGGGGGAGACCACGTCGTTTTCATCACAGAGGACGACCTGTGGCTGGTGCCCGCCGAGGGCGGACACGCGTTCAGGCTCACGGCGACCGCCGGGGCGGCAAGCCATCCGCGGCTGTCCCCGGACGGGCGACAGGTCGCCTTCACCGCCACCCAGGACGGCCCAAGCGAGGTATACGTGATGCCGGCCGAGGGCGGTGCCGCCCGCCGGCTCACCTTCCAGGCGGCGCGCTGCAGGGTGGTCGGCTGGGCGCCCGGCGGCCGGGAGATCCTCTACGCCTCGGCGGCCCAGCAGCCGCCGGGCTTCGGCACCCGGCTGTTCGCGGTCAGCGCCGATGGCGGCCTGCCAGGGCTGCTGCCTTACGGCCCGGCCAGCGCGATCGCGCATGGCCCTGGCGGCCACCTGGTCCTCGGGCGCAACACGGCCGACCCGGCCCGCTGGAAACGGTACCGGGGCGGCACGGCCGGGGAGCTGTGGATAGGAGCGGCGACCGAAGGCGCGCTTTTCCGCCGCCTGGTACAGCTGCCAGGCAACCTGGCCAGCCCCTGCTGGGCCGGGGACCGGGTCTGCTTCATCAGCGACCACGAGGGCACGGGAAACGTGTTCTCCTGCCGTCCGGACGGCTCCGGGCTCGTCCGGCACACCGATCATCGCGACTTCTACGTGCGGCAGCTGAGCTCCGACGGCGCGCGGCTCGTGTACCAGGCGGGCGCCCGGATCTACCGGCTCGACCCAGGGGCGGGCGGGGACGGCGGGGACAGCGGGGACGGCGGGGCCGGCGCGGTGGGTGGCCCACGGCCGCTGCCAGTCGCCCTGCGGACCTCGCGTGCCCAGCATGACCGCCGGCTCGTGCCGGCCGACGCTTACCTGGAGGACGCGGCCCTCAGCCACGACGGGACTGCCGTGGTCGCGACAATCCGCGGCAAGCTGTTCACCTTCGGCAACTGGCAAGGGCCGGTCCGCCAGCACGGCGACCCCGAGTCGGTGCGCTACCGGCTGCCGTCCTGGCTCGCCGGGCAGGACCGGGTGGTCGCCGCCGCCGCCGACGAGCGCGCGGAGGAATACCTGACGGTCATCGCGCCCGCGGCCGGCGCGCCGGCCACGGCCCGTGAGGTTCCGTTCGCCGGCGGGCGGCCCATCGAGCTGGCGGCCAGCCCCGTGGCGGACCTAGTGGCCGTGGCCACCCACCGCCAGCAGCT
>Ga0126381_100001576_pt1 | contig 24342 bp, 17 predicted proteins | sample PanSoiMetPlot_28_FD_96465 | JGI IMG/M metagenome (GOLD analysis project Ga0126381, IMG submission 96465) | Tropical forest soil microbial communities from Panama - MetaG Plot_28 | ecosystem: Environmental > Terrestrial > Soil > Tropical forest > Bulk soil | place: Panama | collected 2016-02-17 | reverse complement strand
TCGGTATCCGCGCGCCACCGATACCTTCATTCAGCGCGAAGTCGCGAAGTTGCGCCAGCGGGGCTTTGCTATCCACACCTTTTCCGTGCGACGACCCGGAAGCGAACACGATGTCAGCCCCGAGGTCATCGCCGAGAAGCGGGCGACCGCCTATCTCCTGCCGGTCGCGCCGGGTCGGCTCATATACGCCAACCTTGCCGGGCTCATCGGTACGCCACGCCGCTATCTCGCCGCGCTGGCGCTGGCGCTGCGGACCAAACGGCCCGGTGTGCGCGGCCTGGCACTGCAGCTGGCTTACTTTCAGGAAGCGGTGCTGCTGTCCGTGGAGCTCAGGCGGCAGCGCATCACTCATTTGCACAACCATCTGGGAGACAACAGCGGCACCGTCACATTGTTGGCGAGCGCTCTGACCGGCATCGGTTACAGCATTACCGTTCACGGACCACACATTTTTTTCGACCCGACACACTGGGCGCTGCGCGAGAAACTGCGCCACTCGCGGTTCATCGCCTGTATCAGTCATTACTGCCGCAGCCAGATGATGTTGTTCTCGGATCAGGCGGATTGGCAGCGCTTGAAGGTCGTTCATTGCGGGGTCGACATCGGCAGTTTCGGCTACGCCGATGTGCGCAGGCACATCGGAAGACTACTGTATGCAGGACGGCTGGCGGTCGAAAAAGGGTTGCCGGTGCTGTTCGAGAGCTTGCGGACTCTGCAGGAGCGGGGTTACCAGTTCGAGCTCACATTGGTCGGGGACGGCAGCGATCGCGCCAGACTGCAGCAGCTCGCGCAGCAACTCGGCGTATACGATCGCGTGGTTTTTGCAGGTTACGTGAGCGAGGACAAGGTGCGCGAGCACCTCAGAAACAGCGACATCTTCGTTCTGCCGAGCTTTGCGGAAGGTGTGCCGGTCTCTCTCATGGAGGCGATGGCGTGCGGTGTTCCGGTATTGTCGACATTTGTTGGCGGAATTGCCGAGCTGGTGATCCCAGGGCAGACCGGTCTGTTGGTCCCTGCGGCAGACAGCGGCGCTCTCGCCACGGCAATAGCCCGCTACTTCGATGATTTCGAGTTGCGACAGAGAGTATCCCGATCGGCCCGAGAGACCGTGGCGAGTGATTTCAACCTCGACACGGAAGTGGCCAAGCTGGCAGATCTGTTCCTGACCCACGCTGGCGACTGAAGCAAAATTCGCCAGGGCTTCTACGGCGTAGCGGCGCGGAGCTGGTGCTTGATGTGCCTCGCCAGGCGCACGGCAAGGGCGACAATGGTGAGTGTCGGATTGGCATAGCCCGAGGTAGGGAATACCGCCGAACTTGCGATGAACAGGTTCGGAACACCGAACACGGCGCAATCCGGCCCCACCACGCCGCTACCTGGACTGCTCCCCATGCGAGCGGTACCCATGTGGTGCCCGCCGACCGGGAGCGAGGAGTTGAGCTGGTCGCGCAGCCGCTCTTTATCAAGCTCCAGGCGACAACCGGAACCCGAATCTATCGCATCGCGCAGCAGCAGGAAGCCGCGGTAGGCGGAGTCGACATCGCCCGGGCAGACACGCCACCTCACATGCACGCGCCGCAACGCGTGCGCATCGGCGTCCTGCACGAGGGATACCCGGTTCGAGGCGCTCGGGGTCTGTTCGCTGTTGAATTCGAGCGGGAAGGTGCCGTCGGAGTTCGGCACCAGAGTGTAGGGAATCTTGCGCCGTGCCAATTGAATCTTGAACAACCAGTCGCGCCCGAAGCGCAGCAACTGCGGAAGACCGTTCAGAACGTTGCGCACGTGCGGCAACGCTGGAGCCCTGGTGCCTTCCTGCCTGCCGTGCTGAAGAATTGCGCGGTGCTCGATGGCGAGGCTCGACTTCGCCAGGTAGATCGCCGACATCACGGCACTGCCGTGATGCGAATCGGAGTAGTCGGGGAAGTGCAGACGGAACACCATATTGAGCAGCGCATGCTGGCGCTGTGCATCTTCTGAGAACCTGAGCTGTCTGCGGCAATAGACCCCGTCGCTGGTCTTCTCGAAGTTGAAGGCGACGCGCGCGCCGTTCGCCAGCAGCCGACCGCTGGTGACCTGGAAATGACACGAGTAAAAGCGGCCGAGCAAGTCGTGGCTGTTACCGAGACCGTTACCCTCCGGATCAGAGTCCATGAGCAGGCGCGGCACCTCGATACCACCGGTAGCCAACACTATGGCGCGCGACGTCAGGCGTTGCCGCCGCCCGGCGCGATCCACCACCTCAATGGATGGGATCGCGTCCTCGCCAGGTCGCTTGTTCAAGCGCACGCAGCGTGCGTGCAGCACCGTAGTGACGTTCGCCGATCGTGCGAGCTGGTTGCGGTAACGCTTGCCGAAATCGGTGGGTAAGCTGTAGCGCTCGAGCCGATCAGCCAGCACCGGACCAGCGGCTCTGAATCCGTCGATCGTGGGCAACGGATTGGCGAGTGATCCCGAGACACTGAAGTCGAACTTGCCCGCGTCACAATAAGCCAACGCCCGCGGGTAATATTGCGCCAGCTCTTGGTAGCCGATCGGCCAGCCACTGTATGGCACGTAGTCGCGCGGCTCGAGATCGATCGGGTCGAGCGCGACACAGCGGCCGCCCCAGAGTCTGGTCGTGCCGCCGAGGCCGATGGCGCGGTACTGTGTCGGCTCGGGATGCGGTTCGTCGGCAACGCCGCGATAGAAATCGAGCGAGGCGGCGCTCGACCCGAAGCCACCTGCCTCGAGCAGCAGGACCCTGAGCCCGCAACCATCGAGCTCGCAGGCGAGGGTGATGCCCGCAGCGCCGCCGCCAACGATGCAGACATCGAGACTGTCGAGACTCGAAGACGTCAGGTCACGCGAGGAGATGATCATCGGCGGCCAGCACGCTCATGGGGAAGGTCCGTCGGAGCGCGGCACGGAGCAACGGACCTCGGGGAAATTGCGGTTTTTCGGCCAGAGCACGCTGTGTCGGATCAGATCCCGGACGAAATGTGGATTGCCGCGGCGTGTGCGCAGGAGTACGAGCCGCTTCAGCCAACCGAGCGAGTGCGCCAACACGGCGACTACGTCGATCGCCATGGCACGCTGAACACCGAAGGTCATCGCGAAGTAGCGGCGGCGCGACTCGAACCAGTAGTCCGGGAACCGCCGTGGCGCGGCTGCTGCGCCCGTCAGTTGTGTGCTCTGTCCGCCGATGTGCATCACGCGACTGTCGGGCACGTACCAGGTCGAGAAGCCCGCCTGTTTTGCCCGATAGCAGAAGTCCAGCTCTTCGTAGTAGAGGAAATAGTTCTCATCCATTCCCCCAATGGCCGCGAACACCTCCGGTCGAATCATCATCGACGCGCCGCAGATCCAGTCGATGGGCTGGGAGATCTGGGTCATGGGTCTCGCCACGACCCAGGGTTGCAGAAGACTGCTGACGATTCCGAGCTCCAGTCCCTGGTCGAGCTCGCTCAGCAGGCCGGGAAACCGAAAGGCATAAGGCCAGTCATCGCCGTCGCTGGTCTCAAAGCTGCTGCCGGCGATGCCGGCGTGGGGATGGGCCTCCAGGAAGCGCGCCAGCACCCCGATCGCTCCCGGCCGAACCTGCGCATCCGGGTTCAGCAGATAGACGTAGGCCGGTTGACCATCCGCGTAGGCTCGCTCAACGCCGAGGTTGTTGCCGTAGGCGAAACCCCCGTTGCGCGGAGCGGCGATGAGCGTCACCCAGTCGGACCAGGCATTGTCGGCGACGGCGCGCGCGATCTCCGGCAGATCACCGGAAGCATTGTCGACTACGACTGCGCGAATGCTCAGACCAGACCAGGTGCGTTCCGCCTCTATGGAGCGCAGGCCTGCGACGGTGAGCGGCGCCGATTTGTAGGTGACGATCACCACAGCAATATCGAGACTGCGGCCGCGGTCGGTATCCTGTGACCCCGCCCGCTCGGGAGCGGCGTGGCCGGCTGGAAACGCTGGTCCAGACACGGGTCCGCCGTCAGCTAACGCTGTTGCTGCATGGGGGCCAACTCGGAGGCGGCCCTGGGTTGCGGCGCGGGTACCTGACCGAGCCGCGCGTACGCTGCCGTCAGACCCGCCAGCACGTAGAACATCTGCTGGTATGCAAGGATGAAGCTGGAATCTGCGAGCATTACCAGGGTGCCCGCGGTGCAGGCGATGAGGCTCGCACCCAGCAGGGCAAGATCGGGATCAGATTGCGCGACCCGTCTCGTGGCCAGGTAGGCGCGGAACGCGGGAATCAGGATGAAAGCCAAAAAGGCGAACAAGCCGACGAGGCCGTAAAAGAGAGCAACGGTTGCATACGTGTTGACCAGGTCGATGATTCCCTCCCCTTGACGCAGGTCCTCCATTTTCAGAAGCGCGAGCTGATCGCCCAAGAACGGATGTGACGCAATCAAATGCCAAGACCTTTGGGCGATACGTTGGCGATAGAGTAACGTGTCGCTGCCGACACTTCCTCCCATCCAGGGCAGGACACTCAGGATCTGGTCGCCGAGCGGCGATACAAGCACGGCACCGAAGCCGATGGCGATCGCTGCGGCGGTCTTCAGGAGTCGCGAGAGCGCACGCGGACGTAGCACGGTGAACACCATCAGGATACTGGCGGCACCGATCCATGGTCCGCGGGAGTAGGTCACCAACAGGCCCGCCCAATACACGCATATACCTGCTATGCGCGCCCACACCGATGGCACCCGTGACTTCAGGTAGAGCCAGAAGCCGAAGGCAACCGCGAGCAGATAAGCGAGCGCCAGCGCGTGCCTGGTAGACACCTCGGCACGCAGGTGCGTGCCGCGAAGCAGGTAGTACGAGGCCCGCGCGTTTCCGGTCCATGTCTCGGCCATGTGCGCATAGAGTTTCCAGCCCCAGGCTGTTTCGAACAGGGCCAGAACGGCCATGATCGCGCACGACACACAATAGGCCGCTAACGCTTCGGCGATCAGCTGCCGATTGGAGCTCCAGCGGCTGATCGTGAAATAGACGACGTACGCGTCGATCACGAACAGGAACGCGCGCCGCAACATGTTGGTCAAGGAATCCGGCTGCAGCACATGCCCGGGCAGGTCGGCGGGCACATAGAGCGCGACGATCAACAAGCCGCTCGCGATCAGGAAGAAATCGGGGGCCCCGAAACCGGACGGCGCCGCGGCCGTTCGCCTCGCGCTCCGATAGCGCCAGGCCGCGGGAATCAGGACGCAGAGCGAGAGCAGCCGGTAGATATCGAGACCAAAGAGCGACTCGATGCCCACGAACGGGATGTCGATCTGAACGGGCGTAACCACGTGCAGCAACAACAGATACAACGCGACGGGGTTGCGGTCCTTGCGGCCCGCGGCAATGAGCAGCGGTACCGCGACGAGCACGAACAGCCAGAAACTCGGGCTGAGCATTGCAGTGATGGTCAGGATGAACCATACGTTGCGTCGCCTGAAGAAATCGCTCTCGGAGCTGAATTTGAGGGCGATCGGTGTGACAACCCGGTAGACCAGCGTGGCAAATATGAGGACGACTATCAGCGGCTTGATGCTGGCGAGCATGATCGGAGACCCGGAGAGAGTGACAACTCGTCAGCCAATCAGTCCGTATCGGCATCCATGCGGACGCGGCCGGGGAGCCAGGGCCGCGCGCGGACCGCACTGGCTTCTGCGCCGAGCGTTTCTCGCAAATACCGCAACTGATGACGAGTACGATATCCTCGGCTGGATACTTTATACCAGAAAGGTCATGCGTGACTCTGCCACGGCCTGGTGACCCCTTCACCGTCCAGGCGCTTTTCCCGAACTTCTATAACGAAAGTGGCGTCTCCTACACCGTTAAGTCGGTACTCGAGGGGATCGCGGCAGACGGCATAAAGGTCGGTGCCACCGCGGCAGCCACCGACGTCAAGGCACCTTATGTCGAGGGAGTGACCAGCAAGTACGTCTACGGCTATCTCAGGCCGCGTGCCCGGAGTCCGATGCGCTCGGTGTTCCGGGCGGCGCGCCGCCGGCTGCGCGCCGGCGACGTCGCATATTTCTGGCTGGAGAGTCCCGCCGAAATGTGTGAGTACTTCAGAGCCCGCGATGTGCTGGTTGTTCGCGAAATGATCAATTGCACCAAGCAGCTGTACCGGCGCGAGCTGCGCAAGGCCTATGCGGCCCTCGGCGAGCCCGATCGGACGGGTATCACCGACCAAATGATCGAGCAGGAGCGAAGCGACCTGCTGGCAGCTGACCTGATCTATTGCCCCAATCCGTTCGTGAAGGCCTCGGTGGTCGAGTACGGCTTCCCCGCCGAGCACTGTATTGACACCAGCTACGGCTGGAATGCAACACGCTTGGGCACACCCGGCCGCGCAGTGCGCGATTCGGGCGTCTTTACGGTGGCTTTCGTCGGCACGATCGACGTGCGCAAGGGCGCGCCGGTGTTGCTCGAGGCCTGGGCGAAGTCGAACATCGACGGTCGTCTGCTGCTCGCGGGGGTAGTGAGCCCGGAAGTACAGCAAAAGTGTGCCGCGTTGCTGCGCCGGCCCGACGTGGTGCAGCTCGGATTCATGCGTGATGTTGGTTCGGTGTATCGGTCTGCAGACGTATTCTGTCTTCCTACCTGGGAGGAGGGCGGACCACAGGTGACGTTCGAGGCGATGTCAGCGGGACTGGTGCCGGTCGTGACCCCCATGGGGACCGGCGGCGCGTTTGCGGCCACCGATGATGTCGGGATCGTGATTTCGCCTGGAGATGTCAGTGCACTCAGCGACGCACTGCAGCTGCTGGCGACTGACGCGGCGCGGCTGAATCATCTCAAGCAGCAAGCCGAGAAGTGCGCTGCGGGCTACACGTGGGAAGTGGTGGGGCAGCGACGCCGCGCTGCACTGCTCAGACACCGCGGCGAATGGCTGACAGTCCGGGGCCGCCCTAGTGCGAGAGCCTGATGCGGGAGATGGGCACGGTCGCCAGGAGCACGCTGCTCGCGAGGTAAGCCAGGGCGGCAACCGCACATACGTACAGGAGCTTGTAGACCTCGTAGCGGACGATGAGGAAGTCCTTACGCCATTGCATCCGCAGATAGTAGCTGAGCGCTGGTAGAGCGCTCAGGGCCGTCCCGTAGGCGAATCCCATGAATCCGAACAAGTGGTACCCCATCAGGCATGCGACCGGCACCCAGATCGCCCGCAACAGGTTACCGATCAGCATGACACGCACTTCCCCCGCGGCGACCAATACCTGCTCGGCGGGCGAAGCCAGTGCTGACAGCGTTGCGCGCACCATGAAGGCCTGTAGAACCGCGCCGGCGCGGTGGTAGCGCGGGTCGTAGAGCAATGTGACGATCAACGGTCCGGCACCGCCGACCGCCGCAGGCAGCGCCAGGGTACCCGCGAACAACCGCAGGTTCTCCGTGTAGTACCTGAGAGCGTAGGTGCTGCGGTCGGTACGAAAGTTGTGTGCGCAGCGGGGATATACCACCATCTGGCTCACCCTGTTTATCAGCCCCTCGATCGGGGCGGCAATGTTGCCCGCGAGGCCGTAGATTCCCAGCAGCGGAAGATCGAAAAGCCGCAGGAAGGCCGCCTTGTCGAACTGATCCAGCAGCAGCGTCAGGATGCTCGAAGGCATGACGAAGCGCGTGTACTTGAAAATGTCCCGTGCCGCGGTGCGATCGTACTGCAGCCGAGGGCGCAGCTCGCGGTAGAAGCCGTGGCTCATGACGACCAGCAGCAGCCGATTCAGGAGAGTGCCATACACGATGCCCCAGAAGTCACGGGAAAAATAGCAATAGACCACGCTGAAGATGGTGGCTATCAGCGTCGCCAGCAGCTCGCAGTACAGGACGATGCGGGAATTTCTGCGCCTGATGGCGAGTGGAAATGCGGTCGACTCGAAGCCATCGATGATGAACCACAGAGAGAAAACGCGCAGCGGCAAGGTGAGGGCGGGCGCGAAGTACAGCCGCGCGATCAGGCCGGCGCAGGCGAGCGTCAGTGCAGCGTTGATCAGTGCACGAACGAGGCGGATGGTCCAGGCGGTGTTCAGGTACCTGGGGTCCTCACCGCGCGGATCACGGACAATGAACACCGACATACCGACGTCGGAGATCATGCCGACGATGAAGATCACCGAGGTCACTATCGTCACGATCCCGTACGCCTCGGGTCGCAGGATGCGAGTCAGGATCAAGGTGCTGCCGAATTTGATGACCCCCTGCGCGAAAAAGGTGAACGCCGTCGCGAACAGGTCACCTCTGAGGTTGATCATTCGGAACGACATTCACACAACCTCATCCGGCGCTCGGGTCGATCCCGTGGCGGGTCCGCAGCGCGAAGAAGTCACACCTGGCGGGACACTTCCCGCCGGCACGGTGCGGCCTTGTCCGGCAAGAGATCGAGGCGCTGGAGCTCGATTAGTTGATTGTCATTCAGTCGCGCTTCGAGTGCACCCATTGCGACTGTCGGGCCACCAGGTAGCGGGCGTACAGCGGGATCTTCCAGAGCGCGTATAGACCCGCCCACGCGAGCTCGCGCAGCGAGATGATCCGCCGCCCATAGCGATCCCACGTCAACAATACCGCCAGGGTGAGCAGCAGCAGCGCCGCGCTGCTGAAGGCGAGCGCGAGGGCTCCCGCGCCCGACAGCAACCATAACGACGCGGTGCCGAACCCCAGCGCGGCCACCACGAGCAGCAGCAGCGCCAGAGGCGGCACGCACAGATCGAGACCCAGGGCGAGCAACGCGACGTTGCGAGTTGCGAATGCGCGTGCCAGCAGGTGCGGCCCCACCTGCAGCAGCACATCGAGATGGCCATGCTCCCAGCGCAGACGCTGACCGTGCAGACCCTGGTCTGACTGCGGGAAGTAACTGCTCACTCTCGCCTGTGGGCAAAACAGCGGTGGGGTGCCCGCCAGAGCAAGGTCTATCCCCAACTTCAGGTCGTCGGCGGTGAGGCTGGTGGCGAGCCGCACGGTACTTATGCACGCCCACGGGAATGCCATGCCGGTGCCCATGAGTTGACAAGGCAGACCCACCCGCAGCAAGCCGAGAGGACGAACCTGATTCTTCAGGATCCAGGCAAAGGCAGCGATACGCATCATGAGTCCCGCATTCTGCGGCGACTCCATCAGGTACAGAGCTTGCACCGGGCGCCCGGTACGCTTGCTGATCCCTGCCAGCAGGTCGAAGGAACCTGACTCGATACGGCAGTCGGCGTCGACGATGATGACGACTTCCGGTGGAGCGGCAGCGAGCTGGCGAATGGCATAGTCGACCGCGTATCCCTTGCCGCGCTGGGTCGGATCGTGCCGCACGACGACGTCCGCGCCGGCGGCGGCGGCAACGGCCGCTGTCTGGTCCGTGCAGTTGTCCGCAATCACCACCAATCGGTCCGCCTTGCCGAGTTGCGGCAACAGAGCACGGACGGTGTCGGCGATGATCGATTCCTCATTACGTGCCGGTACAATCACGGCAACCGGCGGACGCTCTTCGACGGCCAACGCCGCAGCGCGGCGGTTGGTGATGGCCAGGACCACCTCGGCGAACAACACGGTGACCGGCACGAGTGTCAGTGCCGCCAGCGCAGCCAGCAGGAAATGGGCAATGGCCATCAAGCGCTCAGCGCTCCATCGCAAGCTCGCCTAAAATCTCGACGACAAGTCATCGGCCGCAGAGCGCATCGTCGCAACACAGGGCGTCGTAGAGTAGCAGGTCGCGCGCATTCGCCGGGACTCGCGTGTGTGAATGCAGAAGCGCCGCACACCCGGTCAATGCACGGCGGCACCGCGCGATGCCGCCGAGGCGCCTTGGAATCATTCCGGATCACGCTCCGCGCCTCCCGGGGCTCGGCGGCGCGAGATTCCCTGCATCCTGGGCTTATTGTTGCAGTGGCTGTTTTGTGAGTAAATGCAGCGGCACACGGCCCCGTCACGGCCAGTATGCGACATAAGGATTGTGGAACGCCCCGCAAAAGGCGCTGCGAGCCCTGGCGGCGTGGCATCCAAGCTTGGATCATCCCTTCACGTGAGCGCGAATCCAGCCATGACTGCCTTGGCGGCGTTAGAGGAGCCGCTGTACTTCTCCTCTGAGCAGCACGGACTCTTCGGCTGGTTGCATCGGGCTGTCGGCCACCCGAGCTGCGACACAGGCGTGGTGATCTGCAAACCCTTCGGATTCGAGGCCATCTGCGGGCATCGCAGCCTGCGGGCGTTCGCGCGCATGGCCGCAGCGTCGGGGTTCCCAACGCTGCGGTTTGACTATCTGGGCACCGGCGACTCAGCAGATGGCGACGCCCAGATCGGTCAGATCGACGCCTGGTGCCGGGACGTGGTCGCTGGCATAGCCGAGCTGCGCCGGTGCACGGGGGTCGAGCGCGTGTGTCTGCTCGGCTTCCGGCTCGGTGCGCTGCTCGCGACGCTGGCAGCCCATCAGTCCCGGGCAGTGGAGTCCCTGATTCTCGTCGCACCGGTCGTCAGCGGCCGGCGCTACCTCGGTGAAATGCGCACCACACGGTTGGCCGCCCTGCTCGGTGCAAGCGCGCCCGCCACGGGCGAGACCTCGAACCAGCGCGTAACGGCGACCGATGGCTCAATGGAAGTGAGCGGGCATCACATCTCGGCAGCGACGATCGCCGAGCTCGAGCGAATAGACCTCGCGACAATGGCTGCGCCACAGCTTGCCCGGATTCTGATCATCGACAGGAACGACCTGCCCAGTGCGCGGACTTGGGTTGATTCGCTGACCCGTCAGGGAATACGCACCGAGTATGTCGCGCGGCCGGGGTTCGTCAAGATGATGATGACGGGTCCGCAGTTCACAGTCATTCCGGATGAGATGCTCGAAACGGCGCGCGACTGGTTGCTGCGCTCCAGAGTCGACGGGCCTTCATTCGCTGCCGCGAGCACGCAACGGCCGGTTGAGCCTGCCGCGGTGCTAGATGAGAAGACGGTAGTTTCGCTCGCGGGCGGAGTCACTGCCGCGGACGCCGGAATTATCGAACGGCCGGTACTGTTCGGTTCGGAGAGCACACTGTTCGGCATCGTGACCGAACCCTCTGCGGACGAGGTGCGCAGACGCGGCGTCATTCTTCTGAACTCAGGCGCGGACTACCATATCTCCATAGGACGTCTGTACGTTTCGCTCGCGCGGCGCTGGGCACGGCGCGGCTATGTGGTGCTGCGCATGGATCTCGCTGGCCTCGGCGACAGCTACACACCGGCCGGTAGGAGGGACAACGAGGTTTATCCGCAAGCCGCGGTCGATGACGTGCGCGCTGCGATACACCTTGTGCGCAACCGCTACCGCGTCGATGAGGTCACGGTCGCAGGTCTTTGCTCGGGCGCTTATCATGCGCTGCAGGCGGCCATCGAGGCCGTCCCCCTGAATCGCGTGATGATGGTGAATCCTGAGACTTTCGTCCGGCCCAGTGGCGAGACGCTCGAGGACGTCCTGGTGGCGGAAGTGGTGAAGACCCGCAGCACGTACAGCGCGAGGATGCGCTCGTTCAAACATTGGAAGAAGATATTGACGGGCCAGGCCGACGTGCTGCGCATTGCCCGCGTTCTGCTGCTACGCACCCGCTGGGCGCTGACTGCGAGGCTGCGGGGCATGTTACGCTACTTGCACATCCGCTTGCCCAACGACCTGGGCTGGCAGCTCGAGCAGATTGCAGGGCGTGGCACCCAGATCACCATGGTGTTCGCTCACGGCGAGCCAGGAATAGAGCTGCTGCATACTGAGTGCGGAGCGGCGATGCGCCGCCTGGGCGAGCGCGTCCGTGTCCGCATCATCGACGATGCTGACCATACCTTCAGTCGCAGCTCGTCGCGGGCCAAACTGGAGAAGGTACTGAGCGACGAACTGTTCACGCAGCCGGCGAGGCTGCCAGAGGAATGTGCGATGGGGACGCAGCCGTCTTAGATGGCAGTCGCGCATCCAGACGAAGGCGCACCCGCATGGCCGATACCACCAGCAAGCCAGCCAGCCGAGCGACCCGGCGTCTCATGCGGCTCGCGGCGAGCGCTGCGATGTGCAGCAGCATAGTGGCCACGGTCGCCTGCTCGCACGGCAGCGCCCCGGCTTCTGCCGGCAGCTGGGATCCGAGGGCCGCCGCCGCCTATCTCGATCGCAGGATGGAGTGGTGGATCGGCTGGAAGAACTCGGCGCGCGACCACGGCACGTTCTGCTTCTCGTGTCATACCGCGGTGCCGTACGCACTGGCGCGTCCGGCGCTGCGCACGATCCTCGCCGAGTCGGCTGATGCCGCCCCGGAACGCAAGCTGATGGACGATGTACGCCGTCGCGTGCGTCTGTGGGATGAGACAACCCCGTTCTACAGCGACCAGTATGTTGCACCGGGCAAGAGTGCCGAATCGCGCGGCACCGAAGCGGTTCTGAGCGCCCTGATGTTGGCCTCGGACGACGCCCGAACGGGACGGCTGAGCGAGGATACGACCCGGGCGTTTGACCACATGTGGGCCGAGCAGCACACGAACGGCGCCAGCGCGGGAGCGTGGTCGTGGCTGGACTTCGATCTCTCCCCTTGGGAAAGCGGCGACGCCGAATACTATGGTGCGGCGCTCGCGGCCCTCGCGATCGGCCTCGCTCCCGAGAATTATCGGTCCCGCCCACAGATACAGGACCATCTGCAGCTCCTGCGCGACTATCTGGCGCGCAACTATCCGCATCAGTCGCTGCACCATCGCTTGATTCTGTCGTGGGCGTCGGTGAGTCTCCCCGGCGTTCTGGACGTGGAGCAGCGTCAGGCGCTCGTCGCCGAAGCCTTGCGGGCACAGAATCCCGATGGCGGCTGGAGTCTCTCCGCGCTTCTGCCGAAGAGCGATGGAGGCAAGACACTGTTGAGTCACCCGGACAGCGACGGCTATGCGACCGGGCTGGTGGTTTTGGTGCTCGAGCAGACGGCAATGGCCGCCGCCGCTGACCGCCTGCAACACGGTTTGACCTGGCTGATGCGCAACCAGATCGGACACGGAGGATCCTGGATACGCGGGCAGGAGGGATTCTGGGTGGCGCACTCGTTGAACAAGTGGCGCAGTCCCTGGAGCAATGTCGGTCGCTTCATGTCCGATGCGGCGACCGCCTATGCGGTCCTGGCGCTGAGCGAGCCGGCGCAAGCACAGCCGAGTGTGGCCGCAGTGCGCCGGTGAGTGCGACGACACGCTCCGTCGGCCCTCCGCAGCGCGCTCTCGAGATCGATCCAGCGCCAGGACGCTCGTATGAACGACACGGATAGCTCCGGGACACCGCCAGCCCGCCAGGGGCTTGCGCGCCGGGCAGCGGTGAGACTCCTCCTCGAGGATGGCACCGAAGTGCAGGGGCATGCCATCGGTGTCACCAGGCCGGTGTGCGGAGAGACGGTATTCAACACCGCCATGTCCGGATACGTGGAGACCCTCACGGATCCGTCCTACCACGGCCAGATTCTGGTTCTCACCTACCCGTTGATAGGCAATTACGGTGTGCCGGCTGCGCGAGCCGCTGGTTTAGCTCGTCCATTCGAGTCCGATCGTGTGCAGGTTCAAGCGCTCGTCGTGCAGCATTGCGTCGACGCCCACAACCACCACGCGGCGAGCCGCTCGTTGCATGAGTGGCTGGTTGCGGAGAATGTCGCCGGCCTCAGCGGCGTCGATACGCGCGCGTTGACGCGGCGGCTGCGGGAGCGTGGCACCATGTACGGCTGGCTATATCCCGCAGCGATGAGTGCCGAGGAAGCGCGCTCGCTCGCCACTCGGGTCGACATGCGCGAGGAGGTGTTCTACCGGGTTGCGCCGCGCGAGCCGGTTCACTATGGCACCGGCAGGAGCAAGATCCTGCTGGTCGATGTCGGCGCCAAGGACAACATCGTGCGCTCGCTCCTCGCCAGGGACGCGAGCGTACTCCGTGCACCATGGCATGCGGATCTCGCCGCGCTCGCCGCTGAGACGGATGGCATCATCATCGGCAATGGTCCCGGCGATCCCAAGGACCTCGCACCGCTCGTTGGCCAGATTCGCTCACTCCTTGGAAGCTACCGCAAGCCCATCTTCGGTGTGTGCCTTGGAAATCAGATCCTCGCGCTGGCCGCCGGCGGCGACACCTACAAGCTGCCGTACGGCCACCGCGGCATCAATCAACCGGTCCAGGATCTGCTCAGCCGGCGCTGCTATATCACCAGTCAGAACCACGGCTACGCGGTGCGGGACGACTCACTTCCCAAAGGCTGGGAACCCTGGTTCGTGAACACCAACGATGGCACCAACGAAGGCATTCGCTCGTCCTACCTGCCGTACTTCAGCGTCCAGTTTCACCCCGAGGGCAGCCCGGGTCCTCAGGACACCGCGTTTCTGTTCGATGACTTCATGCGCCTGGTGCGCTCGATCCCGCGGGGCTGACGATGTTTGGCGTGTACCTTGCGAGGAAGCCGCGCCGCGTCATGGTGTTGGGATCCGGCGCGCTGCAGATCGGACAGGCCGGCGAATTCGACTACTCGGGTTCGCAGGCCATCAAGGCGCTGCGCGAGGAAGGCATCTTCACGGTACTGGTCAACCCGAACGTCGCCACCATCCAGACCAGCCCCGGACTGGCCGATCGCGTCTACCTGGTCGCGGTGACGCCGGAGCTCGTCGAACAGATCATCGTCAAGGAAGGCGTGGACGCGATTCTGCTCTCCTTTGGCGGTCAGACAGCGCTCAACTGTGGTCTGGCACTCCACGACGCCGGCGTGTTCTCCCGGTTGGGCGTGCGGGTGCTCGGTACCCCCATCGAGGCAATCCGCGACACCGAAGACCGCCAACTGTTCGTCGATCGGCTGGCGCAGATCGGCGTCAAGACGGCGCGCAGTGTGACCTGTCACTCCGCGGAGGAGGCCCGCGCGGCGATCCGCCGGCTCGGGTTGCCGATCATGCTACGCCGCAGCTTCGCGCTCGGCGGCAAGGGCAGCACCATCGTCCAGGCCGAAGCCGAGATCGAGGCGGCGCTGGCGCGCGCTTTCAGCGGCGGCACGAATCAACTGCTGATCGAAGAGGCGCTGCAGGGCTGGAAGGAGATCGAGTACGAGGTCGTGCGTGACATCCGCGACAACTGCATCACCGTGTGTAACATGGAAAACCTCGACCCCATAGGAATACACACCGGCGAATCGATCGTCGTCGCGCCGTCACAGACGCTCAACGATACGGAGTATCAACTGCTGCGCACGGTCGCGATCCGCACCATTCGCCACCTCGGCATCGTCGGCGAATGCAACATCCAGTACGCGCTCGACCCTGCCAGCGAGGACTATCGCGTCATCGAGGTGAATGCCCGGCTGTCGCGCTCGAGCGCACTCGCCAGCAAGGCGACGGGTTACCCGCTGGCATATCTGGCCGCCAAGATCGCGCTCGGCTATTCGCTCACCGAGGTCCCGAACGGGATTACGCGCCGCACCACGGCGTTGTTCGAGCCCGCGCTCGATTACCTGGTCTGCAAGTTCCCGCGCTGGGACCTCGGCAAGTTTCAAGGCGCGTCGACCACCATCGGCACCGAAATGAAGAGCGTCGGCGAGGTGATGGCCATCGGCCGCACCTTTGCCGAGGTCATCCAGAAGGCCGTGCGCATGCTCGACATCGGCGTACGCGGTCTCGATCCGGATGCGTTCCGTTTCGACGAAATTCGCGAGCAGTTGCGCAATCCCACGCCGCTGCGGATCTTTGCCATTGCCCAGGCGATCCGCGACGGCATCGCCATCGATGAGATTCACCGGCTGACGCGCATCGACCGCTGGTTCCTGCGGGCTATCGAGCCGATCGTCGCCGCGCACGCGCGGCTTGGCCGCGCCACTCATCCGCTGGCCGTCGACCTGCTGCGTGAGGTCAAGCACCTCGGGTTCTCGGACGCGGCGATCGGCAAGCTCGTCGGTGTCGCGGAGGCGACCATTCGCGCCGCACGCCAGGCGCACGGCTGTAAGCCGCACTTCTCGCAGATCGACACCATGGCAGGAGAATTCCCTGCGGAAACCAACTATCTCTACAAGACCTACCATGCCGACAGTTCCGACATCGCCCCCTCGAGGCGCCAGAAAATCCTGATGCTGGGATCAGGAACGTACCGTATCGGTTCCAGCGTCGAGTTCGACTGGTGCGCAGTCAACGCAGCCCAGGCGGCCTCGGCCATCGGCTACGAGACCATCATGCTGAACCACAATCCGGAAACCGTCAGCACTGACTACGACATCTGCGACCGGCTCTATTTCGATGAGCTGAGCCTGGAGACGGTGCTGGATGTGTACGAGCATGAAAGGCCCGACGGTGTCGTGGTCAGCATGGGTGGCCAGATACCGAACAATCTTGCGATGCGCCTGGCGGCCGCTGGTGTGAATATCCTCGGCACGAGCGCCGAGCGCATCGATGCGGCCGAGAACCGCGACCGCTTCAGCTCCCTTCTCGACCAACTGGGCATAGACCAGCCGCGCTGGGCGCACGTCACCGACATCGCGAGCGCCGACGGCATCGTGGAGCAGCTCGGCGGCTTCCCGGTACTGGTCCGTCCGAGCTACGTACTGAGCGGCGCCGCGATGGCGGTCGCGCGCGAACCGGGTGAACTGCGCCGCTACCTGGTGCAGGCGTCGGTGGTGTCCCCGGAGCACCCGGTCGTCATCACGAAGTTCGAAAGTCACGCGCGCGAGGTGGAGATCGATGGTGTTGCCGACCGCGGCGAGCTGGTGCTGTGGGCGATTTCCGAGCATATCGAAGACGCCGGCACCCATAGCGGGGACGCCGCCCTGGTGCTGCCACCGCAGACGCTCTACATCGCGACCATTCGACGCGTGCGGCAGATCGCGGCGGCACTGGCGCGCGCGCTGGCGATCACCGGGCCGTTCAACATCCAGTTTCTCGCCCGGCACAACGCGGTCAAGGTGATCGAGTGCAATCTGCGCGCCTCGCGCAGCTTTCCGTTCGTGTCGAAGGTCATCGGCGAGAATTTCGCTGCCGAAGCGATGCGCCGCATGCTCGGCGTGGGCCGAAAGATCGTAAACCCGAATCTCCTCGACCTCGGTTACGTCGCCGTCAAGGCGCCGATGTTCTCGTTCTCGAGAGTGGCCGGAGCTGACCCGATACTCGGCGTCGAGATGATGAGCACTGGCGAGGTGGGCTGCCTCGGCCGCGACCTGCACGAGGCATTGGAACACGCCCTGCTCGCTACCGGAACACGCTTCCCGCGCAAGGGCGTGCTGCTGTCACTTGGCCCGGTCGGCGACAAGTACTGGTTTGCAGCAGAAGCGCGGATGATCGTGCAGGAGCTTGGGCTGCCGATCTACGCGACGCAGGGCACCGCGGAAGTGCTCGCCGCCGAGGGAATTCCGTGCACGGCCGTCGAAAAAACACCCACTGCTGCCAGCAGCGGGCTCGATGTCATCGCCGCGGGCTTGGTCGATCTGGTGATCAACGTCACGCGTGATTATGATCAATACGGCCGACCGGATGGTTATTGGATCCGGCGCCAGGCAATCGACCTGGGCGTGCCGTTGATCACTGATTTACAGCTTGCTCGGGCAGTGGTCGAGGCATCCCGTTGGCGAAGATCAGAGACCCTGGAGGTCGTCGCGCTGGACGATTACGTTGCACACGACCCTGATCGGCGGCTGGTTTTTCGCGCCAGCGATACGAATAAATCGCCCTGATGCCATAATGGCCGATGCCTGGATGGCGACGCACGCGATAGAACATGGCACACGAAGACCTCACGCGCGAACAATACGTCGAGGGATCATCGGACCGCAATTTTGGTCTGGTGTTCGCGGCTCTGTTCCTGTTGATCGCCTTGAGCCCGTTACGCCACGGACACACGCCACGTTGGTGGGCGCTAGTAGTTTGCGGCCTGCTGGCACTCGTTGCCGTGGTGAAGCCGGCGCTGCTGTCGCGAGCAAACTGGCTGTGGATGAAGCTCGGAATATTGTTGGGCAAGGTAGTCAGCCCCATTGCCCTCGGTATCCTGTTTTATGGTGTCCTCACACCGCTCGCCATAGTGATCCGACTCACCGGCAAGGACCCGTTGCGCATCAAGCTCGACCCGAATGCGGACTCATACTGGATAGTGCGCAAGCCGCCAGGTCCGCCGCCCGATTCAATGACCAATCAGTTCTGATGTCCTGGAGACTGTGATGTCGTTCATCAAGGAATTGTGGGCATTCTTACGAACCCGCAGGAAGTATTGGCTGTGGCCCGTTGTCATCATCATGGCAGTGCTGGGGGTGCTGATAGTACTCGCCCAGGGTTCCGCGGTGGCTCCATTCATCTATACGCTGTTCTAAGCGAGCAGCGTGCGCGTTCTCGGGATTTCCGCCTATTACCACGACAGCGCGGCGGCGCTGATCGAGGACGGGCGCATCGTTGCCGCGGCACAGGAGGAGCGCTTCTCGCGCAAGAAGCACGACTCGCGCTTTCCGGCGCAGGCGATCGAATACTGTCTGGGCGAGGGCGGTGTCGGGTTGGGCGGCCTGGAACGAGTGGTGTTCTACGACAAGCCGTTTCTGAAGTTCGAACGGCTGCTCGAGACCTACGCGACCTTCGCCCCGCACGGGTTCAAGTCGCTGTCAATGGCGATTCCGCTGTGGCTGCGCGAGAAGCTCTTCCTCAAGGATCTGCTGATCAAGCAATTGCGCAAGCTCGATGGGGGCGGCGGCTGGAACGAGCAGCTGCTCTTCAGCGAGCATCATCTGAGCCACGCCGCCAGCGCTTTCTTTCCTTCGCCGTTCGAGGAGGCCGTAGTTCTCACCATGGATGGGGTCGGGGAATGGGCCACGACCTCGGCGGCGATCGGCAAGGGCAGCAGCCTGGAGGTCCACAAGGAGATCTACTTCCCGCATTCGCTTGGCTTTCTCTACTCCGCCTTCACCTACTACACCGGCTTCAAGGTCAATTCCGGCGAGTACAAGGTGATGGGGCTCGCCCCCTATGGCGAGCCCAGGTACGCTCAGACCATCTTTGAGCACCTGGTGGACGTCAAGGCCGACGGTTCGTTCCGGCTGGACCAGACGTATTTCAACTATTGCACCGGTCTCACCATGACCAGTGCGAAGTTCGACCAACTCTTCGGTGGGCCGCCCCGCAAGCCGAGCGAGCTGCTGGTGCAGCGTCACATGGACCTGGCCGCATCGATCCAGGCGGTGACCGACGAGATCGTATTGCGACTGACGCGATCGCTCAGCATCGAAACCGGAATCAGGAACCTGTGTCTAGCCGGAGGTGTGGCACTCAACTGTGTAGCGAACGGCAAGGTGCTGCGCGACGGCCGCTTCGAGCACATTTATATACAACCGGCGGCCGGGGATGCGGGTGGCGCCCTCGGCGCCGCGCTCGTCGGCTATCACCTGCAGCTCGCCAGACCGCGACGGGCGAACGGTGATGCGATGCTAGGTGCGTACCTCGGGCCCGAGTTCTCACAGGGGGATATCGAGACGCGCCTGAGCGGATGCGGGGCGAAATTCGAGCGGCTGGACGATAGCGCGTTGATCGATACCTGCGCGCGCGAACTGGCCGCGGGCAAGGCACTCGGTTGGTTCCAGGGTCGCATGGAGTTCGGGCCACGAGCGCTCGGCAACCGGTCCATTCTCGGCGATCCACGCTCTCCCGGCATGCAGAAAACCCTCAATCTCAAGGTCAAGTACCGTGAGTCCTTTCGGCCGTTCGCGCCGTCGGTGCTGCGCGAGCGGGTGAGCGACTGGTTCGAGCTCGACACCGACAGCCCCTACATGCTGCTGGTGGCCGACGTCGTCGAGCGCCGGCGCCGCGAAATGACCCGGGAAGAAAAGGAGCTGTTCGGGATCGACAAGCTCAACGTGCCGCGTTCCGACATTCCGGCGGTCACGCACGTAGACTATTCCGCGCGTATTCAGACGGTTCACGCCGACACCAACCCGCGCTATTACGCCTTGTTGTCCGCGTTCGAACGCGAGACCGGCTGCCCGGTCCTGGTCAACACGAGCTTCAACGTACGGGGCGAGCCTATCGTCTGCAGGCCCGAGGACGCGTTCCGCTGTTTCATGGGCTGCGAGCTGGATGCGCTCGCAGTCGGCAACTGCTATCTGCGCAAGGAAGCTCAGGACCCCGCGCTCAGGCAGAACTATGAGTCGGCCTTCGAGCCGGATTGAGCCGCGTCACCGTATTGTCGCGCATACCAGGTGCGGTAGGCGCCGCTGACCACACCACGCCACCAGTTCTCGTTGTCGAGATACCAGCGCACTGTCGTTGCCAGCCCCGCCGCCAGCGGAGTCTGCGCCGTGAACCCGAGCCGTCCGATCTTGCCGCTATCGACAGCATAGCGGCGGTCGTGTCCGGGACGGTCGCGGACGTGTTGCATGAGGCTGCGCGCGGGTCGACCGGCCGCGGGCGCACTGCGCGGAAAGCGCGTCTTCAGCTCCGGATGCTGACGGAATTCGGCGTCGATCAGATCGCACACGGTCTCGACGATGCGGATGTTGGGTTCGGTCGAGCCGCCACCGACGTTCCAGGTCTCCCCGGTCGCGGATGAAGACAGAATGAGGTCGATCGCCCGGCAGTGATCGCGGACGTGGAGCCAATCCCTGATCTGCAGTCCATCGCCATAGATCGGCAGCGGCCGCCCCTCCAGAATGTTCACGATGCAGAGCGGCAGGAGCTTCTCCGGAAACTGGTAGGGCCCATAGTTGTTCGAGCAGTTGCTGATCGTGCAGGGCGTGCCGTAGGTGTGGGCATAGGCACGCACGATGTGGTCGGCGGCGGCTTTGCTGGCGGAGTAGGGCGAGTTCGGTGCGTAGGGCGTGCTTTCGGTGAACGCCGCATCTGCGGGGCCGAGGGAACCGTAGACTTCGTCCGTCGATACGTGATGGAAGCGGCCGCTGGCCGCACCCGGCTGCGCCCAGGCGGCGCGGGCCGCTTCGAGGAGGGCATGGGTGCCCATGACGTTGGTACGCAGGAAACTCTGCGGATCCTCGATGGACCGGTCGACGTGCGACTCGGCGGCGAAATTCACCACGGTATCGATGCGCTCCTCGCGCAGCAGGGAGGCGACGCGCTCGCTATCGCAGATGTCACCGTGGAAAAAACGCACGCGGTGCGAGCGGATGAGCTCATCGATGCTCGCGAGATTGCCGGCATACGTCAGCGCATCGAGCACCACGAGCCGGTCGGCAGGATGGGACGCGCTCCAGTAGTGACAGAAGTTGGCGCCGATGAATCCTGCGCCACCGGTGATCAGGAGTCGCTTCACGGCACCGTGTCCTTGTTGACCAGCGCCGCCAGCGTCTCGCGCAGTGCGCGTCGCCAGTGGAGCGCGGTCACGCCGAGCAGCCGCTCGGTGTCGCGCTGGTCTAGGAGGCTGCAGGGGGGGCGGCGCGCGGCGCTCGGATAATCGGCGCTCGTGATCGGCAGTATCGGTGGGCTCGAGGCGAGCACACCGAGCGACACTGCCTCCTCGGCGATGGCAACCGCGAAGTCGTACCAGCTGGCGACCCCCGAATCCCGCCAGTGATACACCCCGCTAGCCTTGCGCCGGGCGAAGGCCCAGAGAACCGGCGCGAGTCCCGCGACGCTGGTGGGGGCACCGATCTGGTCGCTGACCACCGTCAGCTGTGGACGGCTTGCCATGTGATGCAGCATGGTGGTGAGAAAGTTGCGTCCGTCGGCGGCGTACAGCCATGAAGTGCGCACCACGGTACTGTGCGCCGGCAGCGCGCGCACTACCGCCTGCTCGCCCTGCAGCTTCGTCCGGCCATAGACACCCAGGGGATTCGTGGGCGCCGCGGGGGAGTAGGGACGGCTCTGCGCACCATCGAACACGTAGTCGGTGGATACCTGCACGAGCCAGGCGCCGACGCCCCGACTTGCCGCGGCGAGCACAGCGGGTCCGGTAGCGTTGGCCCGCTCCGCCGCTCCCTGCTGCGTCTCGGCATCGTCCACGCGCGTGAAGCCCGCGGCGTTGATGACCACATCCGGATGAAACTCGCGCAGCGCCGCTTCCACCGCGGCCGCGTCCGCAATGTCGAGCTGCGTGTGGCTCGCGCCGCGCACGCTGGCATCGTGCGGAGCCAGCGCGAGGAGCGCACGCCCAAGCTGGCCCGCGGCACCCGTGACCAGCACCTTCACGGGAAGGTCTCGGCCTGCGCCAGCAGCTGGCCGTGGCGATCCTTGTCCGACAGTACCGGCTCGGTGCCAGGCGGCAGCGGCCAGCGAATGCCCAGCGCAGGGTCGTTCCAGGCGAGCGTGCGCTCCGCCTGCCGCGACCAGAAATCGGTGACCTTGTACTGCACGTGGGTGTCGTCAGCGAGCGCGAGGAAGCCGTGCGCAAAGCCCGGTGGCACCCACAATGAGCTCCGCGCGCGGGCATCCAGCTCAACACTCAGGCTGCGCCCGAAGGTGGGCAAGGAGCGTCGCAGATCGACGATGACGTCGAAGATCGCTCCGGCGATCACCCGGATCAGCTTTCCCTGCACCTGGCTGACCTGGTAGTGAAGTCCCCGCAACACGTAACGATTGGAAGTGCTGACATTCTCCTGTACGAATCGTGCTTCCAGACCGGCAGCGGCGAAGGCGCGCTCGTTCCACGCTTCGAAGAACGCCCCGCGCGTGTCAGCGTACACCGCCGGCTCGATCAGCATCGCCCCGGGAAGAGCCAGCGGCACGATCCGCATCAGAACACGCGCTCGCTCATGACGCGCTCGAGGTATTCGCCGTAACCCGATTTACCGAGCGCGCGGGCGAGGCCGCGCAACTGCTGTTCATCGATGAAGCCCTGGCGGAACGCGATCTCTTCCGGGCAGCACACTTTCAGGCCTTGCCGTGCCTCGATGGTCTCGACGAAGTTGGCGGCAGCAAGAAGCGAGGCGTGCGTGCCGGTGTCGAGCCATGCCACCCCGCGGCCGAGCACCTGGACGCGCAGACTGCCGCGTGCGAGATAGGCGCGATTGACATCCGTGATCTCGAGCTCGCCGCGCGCCGAGGGTCGCAGGCCCCGGGCAATGCGCACACATTCCGGATCATAGAAATACAGCCCGGTCACAGCGTAGTGCGAGCGGGCGGCGGTGGGTTTTTCCTCGAGCCCGATGGCGCGCCCATCGGCCGCGAACTCGATGACGCCATAGCGCTCCGGATCACGCACGTAGTAGGCAAAAACCGTGGCGCCGCGCTCCTGAGCGGCGGCCGCTCGCAGCTGCTCGGGTAGTCCGTGTCCGTAGAAGAGATTGTCACCGAGGATGAGGCAGACCGAATCGCCGGCGATGAATTCCTCGGCGATCACCAGCGCCTGCGCGATGCCTCTGGGCTCGGGCTGCGTCGCGTAGCGGACGCGTATGCCCCACTGCGAACCATCCCCCAGCAGGCGCGCAAAGAGCGGACTGTCTTCGGGTGTCGAGATCAGGAGAATGTCGCGCAGGCCCGCGAGCATCAGCGCCGCGAGTGGGTAGTACACGAGCGGCTTGTCATACAGCGGCAGCAGCTGCTTGGAAATCGCGCGCGTCACCGGGTACAGCCGCGTACCGGAGCCCCCAGCCAGAACGATGCCCTTGGTGATCAATTCAGCTGCTCGCCGCGGGCGATATGTTCAACAGAAATCGCATGCATACGCTAGTCTACATCGTCGCTGCGCGGGGACGAAGGCACGTCCCAAGTCTCGGGCACCTGTGATGATGAGCAACTCCACAAATGGCATAGTGCCGGCGATGACCGCGAAGCCGCGACGAACCGTGCTCATTGCAGGTTGCCTTGGTCTTATCGTCCTGGCGCTGGCGACGCTCCACTTCACCGTCGATACGACCCCCAACTATTCCAGCTTCGGGCGGCGCTGGTTTGGCCTGTGGCATACGCGGGATTTTTTTCTTGCCGGGTTTCTGTTCCTCGCGGCAGCGATAGCGCTGCTACTGGCCGTCGCCTCACGCACGATACAACTCGCAGTCTTTTCTATTGTCGCGAGCGCCTTGCTGACGTTCGCTCTGCTTGAAGCGGCGGGTGCAGTTGGCCTGGTGAACTGGCCACGGCTGCTGAGCCGACCGGTATCGCAGTTAGGTGCGCACGCCGTGCCTCATCTGGATGTCGCCGGGAAGACTTTCCAGGACACCGCATCGATCTGGGGGATGCCCTCCGATCCGATACCATTCCGATATCACACGGACCGGCGTGGCTATCGAAACGATAGCGATCGCGCAGACGCCGCGGTGTATCTGCTCGGCGATTCGGTGCTGGTGGCGGCTCTGGTACCGTTCCCGGACACCGTAACGGCACGCCTCGAGAAGGCGATTCTCAAGCCGGTGATGGACATCGCGTTGATCGGTCTGGGGCCCCAGGAAGAACAGCAGATCTTCCGCGACGCAAAGCTGGAAGTCCGCAACCGCCTCGTGGTCCAGTTCATTTTTGAGGGAAACGATCTGGGCGATTCGAGGCGTT
>Ga0126381_100001575_pt1 | contig 24345 bp, 20 predicted proteins | sample PanSoiMetPlot_28_FD_96465 | JGI IMG/M metagenome (GOLD analysis project Ga0126381, IMG submission 96465) | Tropical forest soil microbial communities from Panama - MetaG Plot_28 | ecosystem: Environmental > Terrestrial > Soil > Tropical forest > Bulk soil | place: Panama | collected 2016-02-17 | reverse complement strand
GTACTCGATTCATGCGTCCGCTGGCCGGGAGTCGGTCAAGCCAGGCAGACGGTCGCGTTCGCCGACGAACGGGCCGAATCGGCCCTTGAGTCCTGCGCTCGGGTCGTCTTCCACGAGTTCGGCCTGGAACCTCCGGCGCTGCAGGTCCCCATACGAGGCAGCGATTTCGTGTTCCGCGGCGACTTCTACTGGGCCAGGCATCGGACGATCGCTGAGGCGGACGGCATGGCGAAGTACGAGGACCCGCAACGCGCGCGAGATCAGATACGCCGAGACCGGCTGCTGCGGGACCTAGGTTACAAGGTGGTCCATTTCACCTGGCGTGAGCTGTTCGAGACGCCGGAGGTCGTGGTGGGCAGGATCCGGAAGGCATTCGCCTCCGCGACGCCGTTCTGACGTCCTGTCAGTGCGCCAGGGGCGACTTTGCATCAGTTCGCTACAGATTTGACCTCCCATACCAGGACAAAACGTTCGCAGAAACGTACGTTCCCTATGCGAAGTCCCTAAGAGGAACCGGATTTTCTACGGAGGAGGTGGGCGATGGGGGCTACGCCGGACGGAAGTGTGACCGGAATGGGTTAGCGCCGTTATCGGGAGCGGGGAGCGTTGATATGGCGCCCTATTTGCGGAGTGCCGTGCGATGGGGAGAGCCTGATGCGCTTCGCTGGGAACTGGCGGGATCTTGACTGGCGGTCGGGTTGGGGTAGGACCCTGAGTGCTACGGGGTGTCTTATCGCGTTGGTGCCCGTGGGGTTGCTCGTCTGGAGTTTCCTGTCGTCCCCGGCCTCGTGCTCCGGTTGTCTGATTCAGCTTTATCCGAACCCGACGCCGACGATCGCCAGCCCCGCGGCTGTGACAATTCCCGCCGTGGGGCCGCCGGTCGGCAGCCAGGATCAAGGGAACCGGTTCGCCCACTGGATGCTGTCGCGGGTGCGGCTGCCGGCCGGGGCGGAACCAGCGGCTTCGCCGCCGGTCGAGGTGCAGGTACCGCCGACGTTTGCGGGCTGGCAGATACTCGCGGGCATGACATCGGCCGGGGGCGTGTGGCGGGTTTCGCTGCCAACGGGCCAGGCGGTCGCGTTCTTCGAGCACAATCCGCCCGGCGGGTGGCGGCTGTCGCGCACCGACGACACCGGGAAGCTGAGCGGAGACATCTTCGGTGCCGTCAACACAGTGCTCGTGTTCACTGGCGGACCCGTGCCGAAGTGGGTCGGGGCCGCTCAGGTGCTCGTGTCGGTGCATCCCGACGGCACGTCGGCGTCGTTCGTCCGCGCCGACGTCCAACTCGGCTGGTACGGGGCGCGCTCAACGGCCGAGTACATCGGCGGGTTCGGCGCTATGACCGTCAGCGGCCCGCGAGGCACCCGCACCGTTACCGACCCGGCCGTGATCGCCACGATGGCCCGGCTGCTGAACGCCCTGCCCGCGTCCCCCTGGTCTGGCTGGCCAATTCCCGGATCGACGAGCGTCTGCGGTGGCAAGACGTACAGCGTGGCGTTCGCCGCCAAGCGCGATGCAGACCCGTGGACGAAGGTCGATGTCGAGTGCCAGATCGTGAACGTGTCCGTCTGGGTGAGCGACCGGTACGACTATGCGGATCAGCCGATACTCATAGACAGCGCCGGCAGGGTCTCGTCGTACATCGCGAGCCTGCTGCGGTAAGGGCCGTCAGGTGTTGGCGGGCAGGGCGGTGCCGGGGCCTCGGCGGCGGACATGGACCAGGTCGGGACGCGCGGCGTCGGAGCCGGTGATGGCGGCCGCGCCTTCCACGGCGAAGCCCGCGTCGGCGATCATCGCCAGGTCGGCGCTGCCAGGCTGGCCCTCGCTTGTCAGGTAGTCGCCGAGGAAGATCGAGTTCACGATGTGCAGCGCTAGCGGCTGCAGGGTGCGCAGGTGGATCTCGCGGCCGCCGGCCAGCCGGACCTCGGCGTCGGGGCAGACGAATCGCACCATCGCCAGGATCCGCAGGCAGCGCTGCGGCGTCAGGTTCCACTGGCCGGCCAGCGGGGTGCCGTCGAACGGGATCAGGAAGTTCACCGGGACCGAGTCAGGCTCGAGAGCTCGGAGCGCGAACGCCACATCCACCAGGTCCTCGTCGGTTTCGCCCAGGCCGGCGATCAGGCCCGAGCACGGGGAGAGCCCGGCCTCCTTGGCGGCGGTCACGGTAGACACGCGGTCGGCGTACTCGTGCGTGCTGCAGATGTCCGCGTAATGGCCGCCCGAGGTGTTCAGGTTGTGGTTGTAGGCCGTGGTGCCCGCCTCGCGCAGCCGCTGCGCCTGGCCGTCGCTGAGCAGGCCGAGACAGGCGCAGACCTCGACGTCGGGATGTTGCTCCTTGAACGACTCGATGGACTCGCAGACTCGCTCGATGTCCCGGTCGGTCGGCCCCCGGCCGCTGGCCACGAGGCAGATGCGCCGCGCGCCGCCGGCGACTCCAGCCTTGGCGCTCGCCACCACCTCGTCGGTCTTCAGCCACGTGTACTTGAGCACGTCGGCTGACGAGCCCAGGCGCTGCGAACAGTAGAAGCAGTCCTCTGGGCACAGCCCGCTCTTGATGTTTACCAGGTAGTTCAGCTTGACCCGGCGGCCGAAGAAGCGCCGCCTGACGCGGAACGCGGCCGCCACGACGTCCATCAGCTCGTCGTCGCCGCTGGCGAGCACCGCCAGCGCCTCTTGCCGGGTAGGCAGCTCACGGTCCAGGGCCTTGCCAGCCAGCGCGTCAAGCCAAGTCATGGGGAAGACCGTACCAGGGCCGGCCGGGACGGCCGGGGTCGATAGGGTCGCCTGGAACCCTTTGCTGGCTGGTCTGTGCCAACAGGAGAAAGAGGAACAAGTGCGCGTCGCGATCCTCGACGATTACCAGCGGGTGGCGCTGGCCAGCGCCGACTGGACGCGGCTCGGCGCGGAAGAAGTCCGGCCGTTCCACGGGCACATCCCCGACACTGCCGATCTGGCGGCCGAACTGCGCGGCTTCGATGTCGTCGTCGCGATGCGCGAACGTACCGCGTTCACCGCCGAGCGGTTCAGGCTGCTGCCCAATCTTCGCCTGCTAGTTACGACAGGTATGTGGAACGCGTCGATCGACCTGGCGGCGGCGGAAGCGGCCGGAGTGATCGTGTCAGGGACTCGCGGCAGCCCGGGCGGCACGCCCGAGCTGACCTGGGCGCTGATCCTGGCGCTCGTCCGGCACGTGCCCGAGGAGGACCGGCGGATCAGGGAGGGCGGCTGGCAGCAGACGGTCGGTTTCGGGCTGCGCGGCCGCACGCTCGGCGTCGTCGGGCTGGGGAACATCGGCAGGCAGGTGGCCGCGGTCGGGCGCGCGTTCGGCATGGAGGTGCTCGCGTGGAGCCAGCACCTGTCGTCCGCCGCGGCGAAAGAGGCGGGCGCGCGAGCAGTCGCCAAGGACGACCTGTTCTCGGTCTCGGACGTGGTCACCGTGCATTACAAGCTGAGCGAGCGTTCAGTGGGCCTGGTAGGCGCGCGAGAACTGGGACTGATGAAACCCACCGCGTTCCTTGTGAATACCTCGCGCGGCCCGATCGTGGATGAGGACGCGCTGCTGACGGCGCTGCGCTCCGGGACTATCGCGGGTGCGGGACTTGACGTCTATGATGAGGAACCGCTGCCGGGGGGACATCCGATGCGTATGGCTCCGCGGACAGTCCTGACCCCGCACCTGGGATACGTGACCGATGATGGGTACCGGACGTTTTACGGCGATGCCGTCGAGGACATCGAGGCGTTCGCCGCGGGACGGCCGCTGCGCGTTCTCGGCACGGGCCCGCGCTGACGCCAGCCCGGTACGAGCACCAGCCAAAAGCATATATTCCCCATCGATTAAGTTGACTTCTACCTGTTAGCGTGGTGTCCTTGACGAAGCGAACTCCAGGGAGGGAACCGGTCAATGGCTGAGATCAGGCCTCGTGACCTCCTCTCCGATGGCCTGCTGGAGCGGCTTGGCGGAACGGCGCGGGATGTCGGCGGCTTGCCGTGGACCGGCCAGGGCGCGCCGCCCGGCGCGGCCGGGCTGCCGGGCGGCTGGGCTGGCACGGCCAATTCGGCGGGTGCGGACGTCGCCGCGATCTTGAGCCGGGATATCGCCAAGCTCGGTGACGCCGGCTACCTGAGGTCCGCGCTGCCCGCCGAGTTCGGCGGCCTCGGCTGCACGCTGCGGCAGGCGGCCTGCGGCCAGCGGCGGCTCGCCCGCACCGCCCCGCTCACCGCGCTCGCGGTTAGCGCGCACCTGTACTGGACCGGCGCGGCGGCGGACGCCTACCGGGTTGGTGACAACTCGATGCGGTGGATCCTGCTCGAGGCGGCTCGTGGCGCGCTGTTCGGCGCCGGGCACGGCATGCCTGGCGGCGACCTGCGGTTCGCCGACCCGCAGTCGCGATGCGAGCCGACGGGTGAAAGCGGATACCGGTTCCGGCACCCGGCGGTGCTGTCCTCGCTAACCCCGTCCTGGGACTGGGTCGCGGTGCACGCGGTGACCGGCGAGGCAAGGCCCGACGCCGTGCTCGCGTTCGCCGGGCGCGGCTCGCGGTGCACCCCGGCCTTCCGGGTCGCGCGGGTGCAGGGCACTGGCACGCCCGGGGACGTGTTTACCGCGAGCGCCATCGGCTGGGGGCACGCCATCCTTGCGAGCGTGCAGTACTCCGATGCACGGCGCGCCTTCAACCAGGTCGTCGAGGCCGTCGCGCAGCGGCCGAACGCCACCGGCGCGCACCCACTCGACCAGTGGCCGGTGGCCGAGGCGAGCCTGCGGCTCGACGCCATGAAGGCCAAGATCGCCGAGATCACCCACCCCTGGCCCCGCGTGCCTGGTCAGCAGCCCGACCTGGGCGGGCAGCGCCTGATCGGGATCTTCACTATGCGGGCGGAGGTCGCCGACGGGGCCAGGCGGGTGTTCGGCCTGACTGGCCAGATCGCTGACAGCCAGGCGGTCGCCGCGCGGTAAGCGGCGCTCTAGGCCCAGGGGATCACGCCGTCGGCCCCCGCCAGGCCGGGTCGCGGCCGGACAGCGCCAGCGTCCGGTCGAGGACCGGCGCGCCGGCTGCCACCGGTACCGGCTCGGCGAAGCCCTTGTACTGGCGGAACATGTCCGCGTTCGCCTCGACTGCGGCCAGTGCCGCGGCAGCCGCCGCGTCGTCGACGGCGTAGGACTGGCCGGTCGCTGCCGCCAGATCCCAGCCATGCAGCACCATCTCGGCCACGATCAGTCCGGCCACGTCGGCCGCGGGCGTGGCCGAGCCCATGACGTTCAGCTCCCGTTCCCACACCGCCGGGTCCGCCCAGGCGGCGAGCGCACGGTCAAGCTGCGCACGGTAATCGGCGGCGAAGTCCGGAGCGGCAGCGAAGTCTTTCTCCATCAGCTCGGGTGCCACCGACTCGCCGTGCGCCCGCCGCTCGAGCGAGTATGAGGTCCACAGGATGAGGTGGTTGAGCAGGGTTCGCACATCCCATTCGGTGTCCGGTGTCGGATCGCCGAACTGCCCGGGCGCGACGTTGCCGACCACGCTCGACGCCGCATCGGCGGCGGCGGTCATCTCGGAATGCAGGTTCATGGCAGCCTACGGTAGTGCCGCGGTGACGGCGGGTCTTGAACAAACCCGACAGCTAGGCTGGGCGTCATGAACGGCGAGCTTGGCGCGGGCGTGCTGCACCAGACGGCCGCTGCGGACCGCTTCACGCTGGCCAGGCACGAGCCCGCCGCCGACCTGGCGCCCTTCGTGGACTTCTGCTGGGTGATCCGCTGGGACCTGACCGGGCAGCCGCCGCACGAGCAATCGATACTCCCGCACCCGAACGTGAACCTCGCCTTCGAGGCGACGGGCGCCGCCGTCTTCGGCGTCGACACCAAGATCTTCACCCGCCGCCTGACCGGTGCCGGCAAGGCGCTCGGTGTGCGCTTTCGTCCCGGCGGTTTCCGGCCGTTCTTCGGTGCTGCGATTTCCACTCTGAACGATCGGGTGGTTCCCGCCTCGGATATCTTCGGCCAGGCGGTGGGGCCGGCGCTCGAGGGGGTCCTGGCCGCGGCCGATGACGACGCGATGATCAGCTGCGCGTCGGCGCTGCTGAGCGGCGCCGCGCCGGAGCCCGACCCGGTGACCGATCAGGTAGCAGGCATCGTCAGCCGGATCACTACCGATCCGGCACTGCGCCGTGTCGGCGAGCTCGTCGCGGCGTTCGGCATCCCGGAACGCAGGCTGCAGCGACTGTTCGCCGAGTATGTCGGCGTCTCGCCGAAGTGGGTGATGCGCCGGGCCCGGCTGCACGAGGCCGCGCTGCGCGCAGACGCGGGAGAGGTCGTGGACTGGGCGGCCCTGGCCGCTGACCTGGGGTACGCAGACCAGGCGCACCTGACGCGGGACTTCACCACGACGCTCGGCGTCCCGCCGTCCCGGTACGCGGCGCGGCGGTCATAGTCACCGCGGGGCGCGTAACGGCTTGCGGCCCACCCCGCCCAGCATGAACATGCCTATGTGGTCAAGCGGCAGGCGGACCGGCTCCTCGGGGCGCCACAGCGGCAGGTAGACGACACCAGGTTCAACCAGTTCGAGGCCGTCGAAGAACCGCTCGATCTGCTCGCGGCTGCGCGTCTGCCCGCTGCCAAGGCTCGTCCGCAGCACACGCTCGTTCTCCCGTGCCTGTTCCGAGGAATCGCAGAAGTGGGTCAGCTGCATGTAACTACCCGGGGCAAGTTCTTTCTTATACCGGGTGACGATGCCGTGCGGGTCGTCCTCGTCGAGCATGTGGTGGATCACGGCGTTGAGGATCAGCCCGACTGGCTGGGTGAAGTCGAGGAAGCTGGCGACACCGGGCAGCGCGAGCAGCTTGTCCGGGTCCCGGATGTCGGCGAGGACAACGGTCGTCGACGCGTCGTCCACCAGCAGTGCCTGACCGTGCAGGTAAGCGGTGCGGTCGTTGTCTACGTACACCACACGAGCGGCCGGGTTGACGGCCTTGGCGATCTGATGCGTGTTCTGCACAGTCGGCAGTCCCGAGCCGAGGTCGAGGAACTGGGCGACTCCCTGACCGGCCATGAACCGCACCGCGCGACCGAGCGCGGCGCGGTTGAGCAGTGCCCCGTTGCCGCCCAGCGCCGCTATCGCCTCCTGGGCGACCGCGCGGTCCGCGGCGAAGTTGTCCTTGCCGCCGAGGATCGCGTCATAGACCCGGGCCACGCTCGGCTTGGTCGGGTCGATCTCCGGCGGAACGTAGTCGGGGTCCACTCTCGCCCACGCCATGTGAGTGTCCGCCATGCCAAAGCCTCCCCAATTACCGCGGATTAAGAGGAAACTACTCGCCGCATCATAGCCCCGGCTCGTTCCGTGCGCAGTTCTTGGCCTGTGCGCAGGCTGACAGCGGTTCGCTAGAGGCTGACAGCGGTTCGTGCGTGGTTTGACAGTGGCGTGGCTCACGATGGCGGTATGCGAGATGAAACCTACGCGATCGAGGCGCACGGGCTAGTCAAGCGCTTCGGCAAGACGACGGCGCTGGCGGGCGTTGACCTGACGGCACGCACGGGAACTGTGCTCGGCCTGCTCGGGCCGAACGGGGCGGGCAAAACGACCGCAGTCCGGATACTCGCGACGCTGCTTCGGCCGGACGGCGGCGAGGCGTGTGTGTGCGGGTACGACGTGACGCGCGACGGTCACCGGGTGCGCCAGCTCATCGGGCTCACCGGTCAGTACGCGTCGGTGGACGAGGGCCTGTCAGGAACGAACAACCTGATCATGATCGGCCGGCTGCTCGGCTTGTCGCGCGGCGCGGCGCGCGCCCGCGCCGCCGAGCTGCTCGAGCGCTTCGAGCTGACCGATGCGGCAGGGCGGATCGCGAAGACCTACTCCGGCGGGATGCGCCGTCGCCTGGACCTGGCCGCCAGCCTGGTCGGGCGGCCGCAAGTGCTGTTCCTTGACGAGCCGACGACCGGACTCGACCCGCACAGCAGGAACGAGGTGTGGGGCATGATCCGCGGGCTGGTCGCGGACGGCACAACCGTGCTGCTCACCACCCAGTACCTGGAAGAAGCCGACCATCTCACGCACGACATCGCGGTCATCGACCACGGCAAGGTCATCGCGACCGGCACGCCCGCCGAGCTGAAGGCCAAGACGGGGAGGCAGATGCTCGAGGTCGTGCCCGCCGACCCGGCCGACATCGCCGCGGTGGCGGCGCTGCTTGAGGCCCGGACGGATGACTCGCCCGCGGTCAGCGCCGAGTCAGGCAAGGTGACGGTCCAGGTCCCAGACGGAACGCTGCTGCCTGAAGTCGTCCGTGAGCTCGACGCCAGGGGCATCGAGCTGGCCGAGTTCGCGCTGCGCAAGGCCAGCCTGGACGAAGTGTTCCTAGCCCTGACCGGCCGCACCACTGAAACCGAGACCGAGGTACCTGAGCTGAACGGGAGCACCCGATGACCGCCATCACATTCGTCCCAGCCCGCCGGCTCACCCCGGCGGCCGCACTGCGGAACGCTGGCACGCTGACCTGGCGCAGCGTGCTGAAGCTCAGGACAAACAGTGAGGACTTGTTCGGGCTGATGCTGCAGCCGATCATGTACCTGCTGCTGTTCACCTACGTGTTCGGCGGCGCGCTGTCCGGCAACATCCATAAGTACCTGCAGTTCTCTGTGCCGGGCATCCTGGTGCTCAGCGTGGTGTTCGCGACCTTGGGCACCGGCCTGATGCTGAACCAGGACATCAGCACCGGCGTGTTCGACCGGTTCCGCAGCCTGCCGATCGCCCGGTGGGCGCCGCTGGCCGGCGCGGTGCTCGGCGACATCATCAGGTACTCGATCTCGGTGGCGATCACGCTCGGCTTCGCGATGATCCTCGGGTTCCGCATCACGACCAACCCGCTCGCCGCCGCGGCCGGCTGCCTGCTGCTGCTGCTGTTCGCGGTCGCCCTGTGCTGGTTCTCCGCGCTCATCGGGCTGCTGGTGAAGACACCGCAAGGCGTGCAGTGGTTCGGCTTCCTGGCCTTCTTCCCGCTGGTCTTCGGCAGCAACCTACTGGTGCAGTCGTCCACCATGCCGGGCTGGCTGCAGGCGTTCGTGAAGGTCAACCCGGTCACCTACCTGTCCGACGCCGAGCGCGCGCTGCTGACCGGCACCAGCCCGGACGGGGCCGCCACGCCGGTGATCAGGTCGCTGCTGTGGGCGCTGGCCATCTTCGCGGTGTTCGCGCCGCTCGCGGTGCGGGTCTACCGCCGCCGGACGTGAGCACAGGCGATCGGCGTGCGGGCTATGCAGGCTTTTCCAGCACGGCGAGGAAGAAGTCCTTGGTGAGGTCCCAGCGCGGGAAGCGGCCGAGGATGTCCTCGAATCGCGTGTAGAACTCCTCGTCGATCGCGGTTTCGGTGAAATTCAGATGCCGCAGCCGGAAGCCGATCCGGTCGAAGTAGTGCTGATAGTGGTACCAGCTCAGCCGGTTCACCCAGGCCGGGCCGATGTGCTCGTGGCCGTGCTTGCGGTCCCAGTCCTTGATTACGTCTTCGGAGAAGAGCAGGTGCGGCCACGGGAAGTTGATGTCGCGATACCGGTGTGACGCCATCGGGCCCAGATAGAGGTTGGCCCTCATCCAGCAAAGCCCTCCTGGCTTGAGCACGCGGTAGGTCTCTTCGAGCAGCTTGTACGGGTGCACGACGTGCTCCCAGACAGCGAATGAGTAGATCCGGTCGAAGAAATCTGGCTCGAACGGCTTGTCAGTCGTCATGTCGGCGCGGACGTAATGAACACGCTCGCCCGCCAGGTCCTTCCACACCCCGTAGTCCACCACGTCCAGGCCGTAGGCGTCGGCCGCGAGATGTTCGCCGACGTGCCAGACCTCATACCCGTTGCCGCAGCCGATCTCCAGCGTGCGCTTGCCCGCCAGGTCGATCATGTTGTGCACCCATAGGGTCCGGCGGCGAGCGTTGGCAGCGAGGGTCTCGGCATCGTATTGAGGCGGGTGGGCAACGAGAGGCTTGTCGGCGTACTCGGCGTTGAGCATCTCCAGCAGCTCGACGCCGAATCGCGGCTCGGTGATACCCGTGTTGAAGACATCGGGGATCCCCGGCTCGGCGGTAAGCACGACGGGCGGCGTATGCCATTCGACATCCTCCTCGCCGAGCCGTGCGACCGGTGCGAGCGTAGAGAACGGGCCGGGCGCCTTGCTGACCCGGGCTTCGGGGATGGCGGCCGGCGCGCGAGGCGGTGGGGTCGGCGCTGCAACGGCTACCGGGGCGGGGCGTTTCTGCTCGCGACCCAGCACCAGGTCACCCAGGTCCGCGCAGGTCCGCAAGAACGCCTTGTCACGTGGCGGCGGAAGACGACGTGCGACGAACCGGGCGATCGACCCGACAACCCGCAACGATCTGGACCGTCGTCCCGGTTCTCTGCTTGCTGAACTCACGTTTTGAACTCCCGCCACGCCGGCCTCCTAGCCTCAGTTCACCGGGCAGAATACGCGAATCTCGCGGCTGATCTTGGACTGCCTGGAGACTCAGTTGGTCACGGCGGCGCGGGCGGCGGCAAGAGCGCCGGGGTAAGTGAGGGTGCGGGCTTGCTGGTAGGCCGCCTCGAAGGCTTGGGCGCCTAGGGCGGCTCGCGCCGTGGCGCGAGCCGCGGGGGCGTCGAGGCTGCTTTCGTCGAAGGCGCCGCGGATCCCGTGGGCGGCGCCAAGCAGGGCCGCGGCTAGCTCCGGGTCACCGGTCCCGCCGCGGCGCAGGGCATAGGCGGCTACCTCGTCCAGGACGACGGCCAGCGAGGCGTGCTCGACCCAGGCGGCTACCGCGTCCAGCGCCTGGCCGAGAAGTTCCGCGCTGCCCGGCAGGTCGCCCCGCGCCAGCGCCACCATGGCCAGCCGGGCCTTGAGCTGCGCGCGCAGCGACTCCCACCAGGGGGCCCGCATGTCCTCCATGCCGGCGAGCACGGCCAGGCAGCACCGGGTCACCGCGTCGAGGTCGCCCTCGCGCCAGGCGAGTTCGGCGCGCATGAAGCCGACCCATCGGTCAGTGTCGCTGCTGCCGCCGCGGTCGGCGACTTCGCGGTCGACACGGTCCAGGTCGGCGCGGGCGCGCGCGAGGTCGCCGGTCCTGGCGCGGATGATCGCCAGCTTTCCCTCGACGTAGGCCATGTCGCTCCACAAGCCGAGCTCACGGCCGATCGCCGTCGCCTCCTCCAGGGCAGCGATGGAGGCGTCGTGATCGGCGCGCAGTTCGACGAACTCAGCCAGCTGGGTGAGCGTGATCGCGGTCCCCCACGTCTCGCCGAGCGACCGGAACACGGCCAGTGCCGCAGCGCAGTCGTCCTCGACCCCGTCCAGTCGGCCGGCCGTGCTGCCATATGCCGCGCGGTTTAGCCGCCCCATCGCGCGCAGCCACGGATCGCGGGCGCCGGCGTACCGGTCGAAGATGGCCAGCGTCAGCTCGGTGTCACCGTCGTACTGAGCCAGCAGCGGCTCGACCAAGGCGGCGATGGGGTGGAACGACTCGTACTCGGCCGACCACGGCGACAGCGCGGCGATCGCCTCGGTGAGCGGTTCCCTGATCGAATCGATGTCCCACGACCAGCCCGCCGCCAGCAGCGCGCAGATCGCCCGCGCCTCGGCGATCGTCCGGGTCGTCAACGGTGGCGGCGCCAGGGCGAGGGCGTCGCGGGCCAGCGTGTCGCCTTCGCCGTGCCCGCGCTGGACCCAGTAGTAGGCGAGCGACCGGACCAGCCGCAGTGCCGTGTCAGCGTCCCTGCGGGCGATCGCCCAGCGGAGCGCGGCATGCGCGTTGTCCTGTTCGGCCGTCAGCTCGCGGAACCAGCGGACTTGATCGGCGCTGCGCAGCAGCGGGTCCGCGGCCTCGGCGAACTTCAGGTAGTACGCGGTGAGCGCGTCTTTGACCTGGGCATCCTCTGCCGCGTCCGCCAGCTGTTGTAGTGCGTAGGCGCGCACCGTCTCCAGCATCCGGTATCGCGGCCCGGCCTCGCCAGGTGTGTCCGGTGCGACCAGGATCGACTTGCCGACCAGGCCCGACAGCGCGGGCAGCACGGCAGCGCGGGTTAGCCCCGTGCTCGCGGCGGGCGGCGCGGCGTCCGCGCACACCTGCTCAGCGGCGGCCAGCGTGGCGCCGCCGGGGAAGACGGCCAGCCGGCGAGCGAGCACCTGTTCCTGTTCTGACAGCAGGTCCCAGCTCCAGTCGACGACCGCGCGGAGCGTCTGGTGCCTCGGCAGCGCCGTCCGGCTGCCACCGGTGAGCAGGGCGAACCGGTCGTCCAGCCGTTCGGCGAGCTGGGCCGGGGTGAGCGTGCGCAGCCACACCGCCGCCAGCTCGATGGCCAGCGGCAGGCCGTCCAGCGCCCGGCAGATCCGCGCGATCGCGGCCGCGTTGGCATCGTCAAGTGCGAACGAGGGCAGCACCGCCGCCGCCCGGTCCCGGAACAGGCGGACTGCCGGATATACGGAAATATCCGAAAGAGACACGGGTGGGGCGAAAGTCCGGATCCCGGTTGTGGGTGTGGCTGAAGCAGACGACGTCGCAGGCGGGATGGCGAGCGGAGACACCACCCAGAGGGTCTCGCCGCCGATGCGCAGCGGTTCCCTGCTCGTGGCGAGGATCCTGACGCGCTCGCAGTCGGCCAGCACCCGTTCCACCAGCTGGGCGGCCGCCTCGACGACCTGCTCGCAATTGTCAAGGACCAGCACTGCCTCCCGGCCGGCCAGCGCGCCGCAGAGCCGGTCAAGCGGGTCGGCGGGACCGGGATCCGCGGCGCGCCGCGAGATCGCGCGCTCGCGCATGCCAAGGGCGTCGAGCACCGCGTACGCCACCTGCGACGGGTCGCTGACCGGAGCAAGCCCGGCGAACCAGGCTGAGGCGCCCAAGCGGGCCGCCGCCTCGGCGGCCAGCCGGGTCTTGCCAACCCCGCCGGGGCCGGTGAGGGTGACCAGCCGCTCCTCGGCGAGCTTCTTGAGCACGCCGCAGATGTCGTCGTCACGGCCGATGAAGCTGGTCGGCGGGCGCTTGGCGCCGGGAAGAGCGGCGGGCGCGTGGGCAGTAGGCCCGCTCCGTTCGGGAGGAGGGGAGGCAGCGGCGTTGGCGGCGGGCCGCGCGGGTGCGGCGGGTGGCTGGAGCGGAACCTCTTGCCGCAAGATCGCCAGGTAAACCTCCTCGAGGCGGGGGGACGGGTCCACCCCCAGCCGGTCCGCCAGCAGGTCCCGGGCCTGCGCGTAGACGGCGAGCGCATCCGCCTGGCGGCCGGTCGCGGCCAGGGCGCGCATCAGCAGCTCGCGCGGGCGCTCGGCAAGCGGGTCGATCGCGGTCATCGCGCGCAGTTCCCCGATCAGGCCGCCGGCCTCGCCCAGCGCCAGGTCCGCCTCGATCCGGTCCAGCGTCGCTGCGGACCGCAGTTCCTCGAGCCTGGCGGCCGGCCCCGCCGCGAACTCCTCGTCCGCCACGTCGGCGAGGGCGGGACCGCGCCAGGCGGTGAGAGCCTCGCGAAGCAGGCTCGCGGCGGCCGCCGCGTCCCCCTCCGCCAGCGCGCGGGCGCCGGCCCGGGCACGCGCCTCGAAGACCACCGCGTCCACCATGTCGGGCGGGACCTTCAGCCGGTAACCCACCGGAGTCGATTCGAGCACGCCGTCGCCCAGGCCGGCCTGGCGCAGCGCGGCACGCAGCCGGGATACCAGCGACTGCAGCGCGTTCCCGGCGTCGGCGGGCTGGTCATCGGGCCAGAGCCGGCCGATCAGCGAGTGCGCGGAGACCACCCGGCCCGCGTCAAGGGCGAGCAAGATCAGCAGCGCGCGCAGGCGCTGCCCGCCGACCCGCACCTCGCGCCCGTCCCCGTCCTGTACCTGGAGGGTGCCGAGCACACCTATCCGGACCATTTCCGCCGGGCTGATCTCGCCACGCTCCTTCCCCGTGCCAATGCCGTGTGCCGTGATGCCGCTAACAGTATCGCCTAACGCGATATATCTCGCTAGTCCTCCGCCGCGGACCCCTTTCCTAGTTCGAACATATCCGTCACACTGCAGACAACGATGACAACATGGGAGGCGGCGTTGGCGGAGATCTCGTCCCGGGAACCCGGGCTCAGGCGCTCTTTGTCGGTCTGGCAGGCGGTGGGCCTGTCGTTGGCGCTGATGGCGCCGAGCATGGCCGCGAACATCAACCCGCAGGGCGCCGCCGGCTCGGGGCGGGCGGTTCCGCTGGCGTTCCTCATCGCGGCGTTCGGCGTGCTGCTCGTCGCCTATACGTTCGTACGACTGACCCAGTACTTCCGGCATTCGGGCTCGGTCTACGCGTTCGTCGGCGCCACGCTCGGGCCGCGGGCGGGCGTGATCGCCGGGTGGGGGCTGGCCGGCACTTACATGTTCTACGCGGTGACCACCGCGGCCGCGGCCGGGATCTTCGGCACCGGGCTGCTCGATTCGCTCGGCATCTGGAAGAACCAGCCGGCCTGGTCTCCCATGCTGCTGGTCGGCGTGGTGCTCGCGCTGGCGCTGCTGCTCGCGGCCTTGCCGGCCCGGCGCGGCACGAACACGCTGCTTGTCGTCGAGGTCACCACGGTCACGCTCATCCTCGTCGTCACTGTTGTGGTGCTGGTCCGGCTGATCTCGGGCAACGCGCCGGGCGGCAACCACTTCACCTGGAGCGTGTTCAGCCTGTCGCACGACACCGGGATATCGGCGCTATTCCTCGGCGTGGTATTCGGGTTCTTGTCATTCGCCGGGTTCGAGGCGTCGTCGACCCTTGGCGAGGAGGCCCACAACCCATCGAAGGACATTCCGCGAGCGATCATGGGCGGGGCGATCTTCGGCGGCATCTACTTCGTGGTCGTCACGGCGGCGGAGATGATGGGCTTCGGGACCTCGGCGGCCGGGCTGAAGGCGTTTGGCGGCTCGCCGTCGCTGCTCGGTGATCTCGGCACGTCGTACGTGGGGTCCTGGGTTGGCAACATCATCACGCTCGGGACCACGATCAGCGCGTTCGGCTGCTGCCTGGCGTGCGTCGTGGGCGCGGCGCGGCTGATCTACGCGATGTCGCGGGATTCGTTCGGGGTGCGGCACGCGGGGGCGACGTCGCGGTGGGGCACGCCCGCCTTCGCGACCGCGATCGTCACAGCGGTAACCGTGGTCATCTACGTGGTGTACGTGGCGGTGTCTACCGTTCCCTCCGCCCTGGCGACGAACGCGTTCCTGTGGTCGGGCACGATCGGCACACTCATCCTGCTGGTCGCGTACCTGCTCGCCACCATCGGCATGACAGCGCTCGTCTTCGTGCGGCGCAAGATGCCGTCGGTTCCCATGTGGCAGGTCGTGATCCCAATAGCGGCCGTGGTGGTGCTCGGGTACACGCTGTACCGGAACGTCTACCCGTACCCGACGGGCGACGGTCACTGGTTCCCGATTGTCGCGGGTGCCTGGCTGCTCGCGGCCGTGATCGCCGTTATCTTGGCGCCGGGAATGACGCGCAAGCTGGGCGAGGCGCTGACCGCGCGGGAGGGCATCACCGCGGAGCGCGGGCTGCTGTCGGGAGATACCGTCGCCAGCGGGGACGGCGTCTCAACCGCGGAGGCGTAGCCGCGGACGCGGCTTAAGCGGCGGCCAGATGGGGCCCGGGGTGGCCGGCGGACAGCACGCAGCGCGCTGACCGGCACCCGGCGCACGCGCCGCACTTCGGCGGAATGGTGGTGTGGTACTCCTCCGCGCACGACCATTGGTCGGCGCATGTCCCCCCGTCAGAGTGGTAGAGCACAGTGATTCGCATCCTGCAAATAATGGCGGATGCGATCGGCGCGGCGCCACACCGCGAGCGCCCAACCGCACTACCGGCTAGCCAGGTTGCGGCGGGTTGAAGCTAGCACTACCAAAGGACGGGCGCTGCCGGTGATGTGCTCGCCGGCGCCAGGCGAGCAGACTTCTACGCAGTGCTCCGGTCGGCTGGAGCGATTCCCCCGGGGCCGACCGGAGCAATCGATCATTCATCGCGACGCACGAGGGCGGGCAAGGTAATCATGGAGCGAACCGACTGGCTAGACGGACGCCTAGATTCGGAGGGCGCGCGATTCCTCATGGTGACGGCCATCACGCATCACCAGTTCAGCTCGCCCATCTGGGGAGAGCACGAGGTCCGCAAGCTTCAGGCCGAACTCGCCGAGATCGACCTGCTCGCGGCCCGCGCCTTCGACGAGCACTTCGAGCCCAGGCGTTCCGTGCGGATCGGCGCGAGTTCGCGCTGAGCTAGCTCGACACGGTGTCCTGCGGCGCGCGGACAGGTATTTCGACGCGGATAGCCGTCCCGCCGCCATCGGGGCTGGCTACCCTCATGGTGCCGCCAAGCGTCTCTACCCTGTCGCGCAGGCCGACGATGCCCGATCCCTTGGCCTCGTCCGCCCCGCCTGTCCCGTCGTCATTCACCCGGACGCGAAGCACGCTATCGCGCAGCAGGACGTTCACCTCGGCGGCGGAGGCGCCGCCATGCTTCGCGGTGTTCGCGAGCGCTTCTGAGACCACGTAGTAGGCAGCCACCTCCACTGGCTCGGGAAGCCGTCCTGGTACCTCGACGCTGAGCTCGACCGGCACCGTCGCCCGGCGAGCCAGCGACCGGAGCGCCGGCCCGAGCCCTGCCTGCGAAAGGACGGCGGGGTGGACTCCGTGCGAGATCTCGCGCAACTCCTCGAGCGCGCTCTCCAGCTCCCGCGTCATGTCCAGCAGCAGGTCCGAGCACTGGGCCGGCTCAAGACGCGTCTCCGCGGCTTTGCGCAACTCAACGGCGAGCGTGACCAATCGCTGCTGCGTGCCGTCATGGAGGTTGCGCTCAATTTTGCGGCGTGCTTCATCGGCGGCGGCGACCACGCGCATTCTCGACGCGGCCAGGGCGGCGCGGGCCTCGGTATTCGAGACGGCCGCCGCGGCCAGCTCAGCGTATGAGGCGATACGGGACTCGAAGTCATCCGTGAGCGGCTTGGGTCCCCTGGTGGTCACGACGATGAGGCCCCACACACGCCCGTCGACCAGAATCGGAGCGCCCACGACCGGCCGCAATGGAGAGCCGGCGCGGACGCGCGCTACCCGACCGGTTCGCAACACCGCGGCCGAGACCGCCCGGGTGCTGGCACTTGGCCCGGTCCCGTCCTGCAGCTCCCCAGAGTCGTCCGCGCCCGCCACGAGCTGGACGAGCGAGCCCGCTGGCCCGCAGCGGTACACCTGCGCCCGCTCGCCCGCGCCCGCCACCGGGCCCGCCTGCTCGGCGATGGCCGTGAGGACCTCCGCCGCGGGAGCGCCGCTGGCAGCGAGCGTGGACACCCGGCGAAACGATTCCCTGGCGACGACCCTCTGGTCCATCTCGCGCAGCACCTGATCCGGTTCCAGCACAGCGGCGGTCCGGATGATGTGGCGGCCGAAGACCAGGGAGACGACCACCCCGAGCACCAGGGCGATCCCTTCGGCGAGCCGGTCGCCCAGCCACAGGGCGGTCGCCGCCGCGAGAAACAAGGCGGTAAGCAGGCTCAGCAGGGTCCAGGTGGACAGCCGCCACCGCCTGCGCCTGGTCACCGTAGTGGCCCCCCCAAGCAACCGTTGCTTAATGGTTAAGAAAAATATAACCCGTGCGCGGCATTGATCATGGCTGGTCAGTGACCTGTTCGCGGTACGCGAAGGAGCAGCGGCAGACTATTCCGGCTAGCCGGGATGCGCCGGGTGCCGCCATCACGGCACCCTGAAGTGGTGCTCGTGCGTTGCCTGGTTGTAGACGACAGCAGGACCTTCCTCGATGCCGCGCGCGGCCTGCTGGACCGCGACGGCGTAGCCGTCGCGGGCACCGCCTCGTCCATCGCCGAGGCGATGTCACAGGTCAACGCGCTGTCCCCAGACGTGGCCGTGGTCGACATCGGGCTCGGCGACGAGAACGGCTTCGACTTGGCCTGCCAGCTCGCCGGCCAGGGCATCGTCGTGATCATGACCTCGACAAGCGCGGAGGCGGACTACGCGGAGCTGATCGCGGACAGTCCGGTGGCGGGCTTCCTGCCGAAGACGGAGCTGTCAGCCGTGCGGGTCCGGCGGCTCCTTGACTGCCGCTAGCCTAGCGGGCATCGAGGAAGGTCAGCACGGCGAGGACCCGGCGGTGCACCTCGTCAGATTCCGGCAGCCGCAGTTTCATCAGGATGCTGCGCACGTGCTTTTCCACCGTGCCCTCAGTTACAAAGAGTTTGTGCGCGATCGCGCTATTGGATCGCCCCTCGGCCATCAGCGCGAGCACTTCGCGTTCCCGCGGGGACAGGACATCGAGCGGGTCGTCTACGCGGCGGGCCGCGACGAGTTCGGCGACAAGGGCGGAATCGACAACCGAGCCGCCCCGGACGAGCCGTCGCAGCGTCTCGGTGAAGTCATCCACATCGATGACCCGGCTCTTTAGCAGGTAACCGCTGCGGTGGCCGCTGGCGAGCAGGTCCATGGCGTGCTCGACCTCGACGTGCGCCGACAGGACCAGGATCGCGATGTCCGGGAATTCCGCGCGTATCTGATGGGCCGCGTCCAGGCCCTCGGTGGAGTGCCCCGGCGGCATCCGGATGTCCACGATGACCAGCTCAGGCCGCTGCTGGCGGACAAGGTCAAGCAGCAGCGTGGCGTCGTCGGACTGCCCGACCACGTCGAAGCCAGAGCGCTCGAGCAGGCTCGCCAAGCCCTCGCGCAGCAGAACGTCGTCGTCCGCGAGCGCGACCCGGATCCGATCCCCGGTCATCCCTAATCATATGGTCCGCCACCTGGAGAAATATCCCAGTGCGGCAAACTGGTCCGAACGGAATCAGACTTCGACGACGACCGGGATGATCATGGGGCGGCGGCGGTAGTTGTCGCTGACCCACTTACCGATGACGCGCCTGGCCAGCTGGCGCAGCGCGTGCGCGTCGGACACGCCGTCAGCGGCGGCTCGTTCGAGCGCGTCCTCGAGCCGCGGCAGCACCTCGGAAAACGCGCCCTCGTCGATGCCCGAACCGCGGGCGTGGATCTCCGGGCCGCCGGCGATCTTGCCGCTGCTCGCGTCGACCACCAAGATGACCGAGATGAAGCCCTCCTCGCCTAGGATCCGCCGGTCCTTGAGCTGAGACTCGGTGACCTCGCCGACGGTGAGCCCGTCCACGTAGACGTACCCGCATGGCACCGCCCCTGTGATGGACGCCTTGCCGTCGACCAGGTCCACCACGACGCCGTCCTCGGCGATCACGATCCGCTGGGACGGCACGCCGGTGAGCGCGGCCAGCCGTGCGTGGGCCCGCAGGTGCCGCCACTCGCCGTGCACCGGCATGAAATTGCGCGGCTTCACGAGGTTCAGCAGGTACAGCAGCTCGCCGGCCGGGGCGTGGCCCGAGACGTGCACGAGCGCGGACTCCTTGTGCACCACGCGCGCGCCGAGCCTGGTCAGTCCGTTGATCACGCGGTAAACCGCGGTCTCGTTGCCGGGGATAAGCGACGACGCGAGGATCACAGTGTCGCCGGAGGCGATCCTGATCTGGTGGTCCCGCCCCGCCATCCGGGACAGCGCGGACATCGGCTCGCCCTGCGACCCGGTGGAGATGAGCACCACCTCGTCTGGCGGCATCTCCTCCGCGTCGCGCAGGTCGACGAGCAGCCCGCCGGGCACACGCAGATAGCCCAGGTCGCGCGCGACGCCCATGTTCCGCACCATTGACCGGCCGACGAAGGCGACCTTCCGGCGATGCGCGGCGGCAGTGTCGAGCACCTGCTGCACCCGGTGCACGTGCGAGGCGAAGCAGGCCACGATGATCCGCTGGTCGGCGTTGGCGAACACTTCGTCAAGCACCGGCGCGATGTCCCGCTCCGACCGGACGACGCCTGGCACCTCCGCGTTGGTCGAGTCGGACATCAGCAGGTCGACGCCCTCGCCGCCGAGCCGCGCGAACCCGGCCAGGTCCGTCAGCCGCTTGTCGAGCGGCAGCTGGTCCATCTTGAAGTCACCGGTGTGCAGCACGACGCCCGCGCTGGTGCGGATCGCGACGGCCAGCGCGTCTGGGATGGAGTGGTTTACCGCGAAAAACTCAAGATCGAATGGTCCGAACGAGGCGTGGTTACCCTCTTTTACCTCAACCGTCTCTGGGGACAGGTGGTGCTCGGTCAGCTTGGATCTGACCAGCGCGAGCGTCAGCTTCGAGCCGACAAGCGGCAGGTCCTCGCGCTCCCTCAGCAGGTATGGCACGGCGCCGATGTGGTCCTCGTGGGCGTGCGTGAGGATCAGTGCCTCGACCTGGTCAAGCCGGTCTTCGATGTAGCTGAAGTCAGGGAGGATCAGGTCCACGCCCGGCTGGTCCGCCTCGGGGAAAAGGACCCCGCAGTCAACAATCAGGAGCCGGCCGCCGAACTCGAAGACGGTCATGTTGCGGCCGATTTCGCCGAGCCCGCCGAGGCCAACGACCCGCAGGCCGTGTTCTGGCAATGGCGGCGGCGGACTAAGTTCGGGATGCGGGTGGCTCACTCTGCTAGCCCCGCTCGCTCTGCCAGCCCCGCTCGCCTCCGGGCGCTTTGCTTATCCCGCTCGCCTCCGGGGCGCGTTGGCACGCCGTCTTCCCTCGTCACTCTTCGCTCTGCTCCTCGCTCCTCAGTCCAGACGGCGTGGTGCCCCTTCGGTTCGGGCAGTTCGTCACTAAGTACGGCTTCTCTAGGGTAGCTTGACGGCGCCGGCGGTCAGGTCCTCGCGTAGCTGCTTGCGCTCGGCGTCGCTGGCCGGCAGCAGCGGGCCGCGGACTCCGCCGCCCGGCAGGCCGAGCAGGTCCATCGCCGCCTTGGTCATAACCGCGCCCTGGTTGCGGAACAGCCCGGTGTAGACCGGGAGCAGCTCCTGGTGGATGCGCAGCGCCTCGGCGTTGCGGCCATTGGCGAATGCCTCGATCATCTCGTGCAGCCGGTCGCCGACCACGTGGCCGACCACGCTGATGAAGCCGACGGCGCCGAGCGAGAGCCACGGCAGGTTGAGCATGTCCGTGCCGCAGTAGTAGACGAGGTCCGTGTTGGCGAGCACCCACGAGGTGTCGCCAGGGCGGTCCTTGGCGTCCTTCACGCCGACGATCCGCGGGTGCTTGGCGAGGTTGGCCAGCGTCTTGCTCGCCACCTCGGCACCGGTGCGGCCAGGGATGTCGTAGATGAGCACGGGCAGGCCCGTGCTGTCGGCGACGGCGGTGAAGTGCGCGGCGAGCGCGTCCTGGGCGGGCTTGTTGTAGTAGGGAGTCACGACGAGCAGGCCGTGCGCGCCGGCGTTTTCGGCTTGCCTAGCCAGGTGCGTGGTGTGCTCGGTGATGTTGGTGCCCACCCCGGCCACCACCTTGGCCCGGTCGCCGACGGCGTCAAGCACCACGCGAATGAGCCGCTCCTTCTCCTCGTCGGTGGTGGTCGGCGCCTCGCCGGTGGTGCCGTTGACCACCAGGCCCTCATTTCGCATGTCGTCCACGAGATACGAGGCCAGCCGGGCCACGCCGTCGTAATCGACGGCGCCGTCCGCGGTCATGGGAGTGATCATCGCCGTCATCATCCGGCCGAAGGGCGCAGTCGTCGTGCTCATAGCCGAACGTTACCCCCACACGCAGGCACGGAACCAGCCGCACCCGCTAGCGGAGCTCCGCTGGACGACCTGGCGTGGCAGTGCAGAGCATATGCTCCGGGGGGTGAGGGGTGACTCGGTTAGCGTGCCGGCCAAGCTACTTAGCCTGCTTGACGCGTACACGCAGGGGCGCAGCGTGTACACGCTGTCCGAGCTGTCGCGGCGGACTGGGCTGCCGCTCACCACGACGCACCGGCTGGTCGGCGAGCTTGAACGGTGGGGCGGGCTCGAGCGCGGCGCGGACGGGCAGTACCGGATCGGGCTGCGGATGGTCGAGCTCGCCGCGCTCTGCCCGCGCGGGACCGGGCTGCGGGACGTCGCGCTGCCGTTCATGCAGGACCTGTATGAGGCCACCCACCAGAACGTGCAACTCGCGGTGCGGGAGGGTACCGACGGGGTGTACATCGAGCGGATCGCGGGCCGGGAGGCTGTCCCGGTGCAGACCCGGATCGGCGCGCACTGGCCGCTGCACGCGACCGGGGTCGGGCTGGTGCTGCTCGCGTTCGCCCCGCCGGCGGTGCAGGAGACGGTGCTCGCCGCACCGCTGCGGCGGTTCACGCCGTACACGATCACCGACCCGGCGGTGCTGCGGCGGGTCCTGGCTGAAGTCCGCAGGGCCGGCGTCTCGTTCAGCGACAGGCAGATAGACGAGGACGCCTACTCCGTCGGCGCGCCGGTCTACGACCGCGACGGAAGCTGCCTCGCGGCGCTGTCCGTCGTCGTCGGGTCCGGTGACCCGGGACGGGCATCCTGGGGGCCCGCCGTGCGGGCGGCCGCCATCGGCATCTCCCGCCAGCTGCGTGCCGCCGCCTGACGTTCTTGGTCGGCCAGACCGCCAGGCGCCCCGCGCTGGCGGCCTGGCCGCGTCTGTGGGTTACCGGAAGCATCGGTGCTGGGCGGGTCGCGGCGCGATAGGACTTCCGGCTATCGGAAGACGGGCCTGGAGATCGAAAGTCTGTGCGCAGGTCGGTGCCGAGTCGGGGGATGCGGAGTGTTACAGGCGCATGTGCGCCGTCGGTCGAGTTTCAGGCGACGCGGTTGCGGAGGACGCCGATGCCCTCGATCTCAAGCTCCACGACGTCGCCGCGGGACAGCCAGCGGCCGTCGTCGTGCTCGAGAATGCAGCCGGTGCCCACGGTGCCCGAGCCGATCACGTCGCCTGGGTAGAGCCGGGTGTTACGCGCGGCGTGGTCGAGGATCTGCTGCCATGAGTAATGGATATCGGCCAGATTGCCAACGGACCGCAGTTCGCCGTTGACCCTGGCGGTCATGCGCGCGCTCGTGCCGTCGAACTCATCGGTGGTGACCAGCACCGGGCCCATGCTCGTGGCGAAGTCCTTAGCCTTCGCCGGGCCGAGGCCGACTCGCATCTCCTTGCGCTGGATGTCGCGGGCGGACCAGTCGTTCATGACGGTGAAGCCCGCGATGGCCGCGCCGTGGCCGATGACCGCCGCGATCTCGAGCTCGTAGTCAAGTTCCTGCGTGCCCGCGGGGTACGGGATCTCGTCCTCGGGGCCGTACACGGCGGCCGGGTTCGTGAAATAGAAGACGGGGAACTCGTACCACTCCTTCGGCACCTGGGAGCCGCGGTTGGCGCGCGCGGTAGCCACGTGCTGCTCGAAGGCGAAAAAGTCCCTGATCGATGGCGGCCGCGGGACGGGCGCGAGCAGGGTGACCTCGGCCAGCGGGTAGCGGGGGCCGTCAGCCGGCGGCCGCGGCATCGCGAGGACGTCGACCAGGGCCGGGGCTTGCAGCCTGATCACCTCGTCGCCTTCGATGCGGCCCGGGGCGGGTCCGGCGCCCTGGGCAACCGGGTCGCCAGCCGGCCTGAACGTGCAGTACCGCAACTGAAGCTCCTCACCTGTGCGAACGAGCGAGATGCTACCGTGACGGCGAGCCTACGGCCGCTAGCCGATGAAATCCTTCTGGTTCCGTCGAGGATTTGCTCACCAGGGGCCTGCTCGGCTGCCGGCTCAGCGGAGGTGCTGAGACTTCAGCCACGTGCCCCTGATCCCGAGCGGCGAGGCTACTGGTCGAAGGAATCCGATCTTCGACGAACCGGAGTGGAACATGACGGAGCACGAACCCGAGGCGGACGCGCTGGCTACGGCACGGCAGTCCCGGCGACGGGGACGGACGCGGGTCGCCGCCATCACGGCCGGCGCGGGGGTAGCCAGCGCGGCGGCCGCGGCGGCGATCGCGGTGGCGCTGCCGGCCTCGGCGCAGCACGCCGCCGCCTCATCCAGCGCGGCTAGCTCGAAGACGGTCCCGACTCCGGCGGCGTCCTCGTCGTCTTCGTCATCCTCGTCATCCTCGTCATCATCGTCGCCGGCCTCAGTGCCGTCCGCATCGTCCGGGTCGGCGGTGGCTACCTCCGGGGCGTCCTGACGGGCGGCTACACGCCCAGGCCGCGGCCGATGATCTCCTTCATGATCTCGGTCGTGCCGCCGAAGATCGACTGCACCCGGCTGTCGGCCCAGGCGCGCGCCACCGGGTACTCGCGCATGTAGCCGTAGCCGCCGTGCAGCTGGACGCACCGGTCGGTCACCCGGTTGCACAGCTCGGTATTCCACCACTTGACCATGGACGCCTCCTGGGTGGACAGCTCCTCGTCGCGGTGCGCCACGATCGCCCTGTCGGTGAAGGCGCGGGCGACGGCGAGTTCAGTTGCCATCTCGGCGAGCAGGAACCTGCTGTGCTGGAAACTGCCGATCGGCTGACCGAACGCCTTTCGCTGCTTGCAGTAGGCGAGCGTGTCCTCGAACGCCTTCT
>Ga0126381_100001573_pt1 | contig 24362 bp, 20 predicted proteins | sample PanSoiMetPlot_28_FD_96465 | JGI IMG/M metagenome (GOLD analysis project Ga0126381, IMG submission 96465) | Tropical forest soil microbial communities from Panama - MetaG Plot_28 | ecosystem: Environmental > Terrestrial > Soil > Tropical forest > Bulk soil | place: Panama | collected 2016-02-17 | reverse complement strand
GTGCTCGAGACCGGAGAGGCCGTCATCGTGCCCCCGGAACCGCACAAGCCCGGTAAGGCGATGACCGCATTCCAGACGCCCGAGCTTACCCGGCGCGCATCCGATCGCGCCATCAATGTCGACATTATTTTTCCCGTGCTGCATGGAACCTTTGGAGAAGATGGAACCATTCAGGGACTGCTGGAGCTGGCGGACATCGCTTACGTAGGAGCGGGAGTTCTCGGCTCGGCGGCGGGAATGGACAAAGATGTGATGAAAGCGCTGTTTCGGGCGGCGGGCTTGCCGATCGTGAAGCACGTATCTTTTCTCCGCAGCGATTGGGGAGCGTCGCCGAAAAAGGTTCGGAAGCTGGTCGAGAGAACGCTCAAGTATCCGGTGTTTGTAAAGCCGGCGAATCTGGGATCGTCCGTCGGGATTTCGAAGGCGCATGACTCGAAGGAACTGGGCCCGGCAATTGAAGAAGCGGCAAAGTTCGATCGCAAGATCGTGGTCGAAGAAGGAGTTGGCGGGAAGAAGCAGAAGGCGCGGGAGATTGAATGCGCGGTGTTAGGGAACGACCAGCCCGAGGCCTCGGTTCCGGGAGAGATTGTGCCGAGCGCCGAGTTTTACGATTATTCCGCGAAGTATCTGGATGAGGGTTCGCAGCTGATTATTCCGGCGAAGCTGACGAAATCCGAAACCAGGAAAATACAAGAGCTGTCGGTTCGGGGATTTCGCGCGGTGGATGGCTCGGGCTTGGCACGCGTGGATTTTTTGATGGATCCGAAATCGCGGAAGATCTTCTTGAACGAGATCAATACCATGCCGGGATTCACTTCGATCAGCATGTATCCGAAACTCTGGGCGGCGTCGGGCGTGCCCTATCCCGAACTGATTGCGCGGCTGATTCAGCTAGGGATGGAGCGGTACCAGGAGAAGAAGAAAAATCAGTACAGCCGATAAGGGCGGACCGCGGCGGGCCGGGAGGCCCGCACTAGACCGCTTCCGCTAAGTTTCCATTCCCACGAAACAGACACGCCCTACCAGATAGTCCGAAATGCTCTCCTTCTCTCCTAAGGCGACGACTTCGACGGAATAGCTCTGGTTGTGCGGGCGCAGGACGAGGTGATTGCCCGCGCTCTCAACATAGCGGATGCGCAGGGCATGGTGCAGGTGGACGGCATAAAGGTTCAATTCGCCGCGACGGTAGGGCTCGAGAGAGTTGTAGTGGCGGTCGATCAGCACGATGGCGCCAGGCTGCAAACGCGGGTGCATGCTCATCGCGTCGCTATCGGCCTTGATCGCGACGAAGCGTTCCCAGTCGCGGCGCTTAGAATGCCGGTCCGAGCGCAGATGGCGGAGGAAGGTTCGCTTGAACTTCTGAATCTCGCGCACGTTCATGCTGCGGATGAGCGGCTGGGTGGCGGCCACGGCGCTGTCCACCACCGAGATGTTGTCAAATTCGTCTGCGCTCGGGGGTGGCACGGTGGCGCGCTTGTTGATTTCGGCGGGATCGAGAAGATCGAGAACCGACAGGTGCTGGACCTGGAGCACCCGGTCCATCCCCTCCAGGCTGAGACTCCTCTTGCGGTTCAGGAAATTGGAGATGTGCGCCTGCTTAAATCCGGTCTGCTCGGCCAGCCCCAAACCGGTTAAGTCCCCTTCCGCGATCCTCTCCAGCAGAGTTTTGCGCAGGCTTTCCTGCAAACTTTTGAACTTCATGGGCGCAGTATAGCATTGGGCTATAGACTGAGAGCCGACTCGGGAGATTTCTGCCCGACAGCAAACTGGAGCGGGCAGTTTTTAAGCCGGGAAGCTCCTCGCACAGCTATAGCAATTAGCTATTGGTGCAAGGAAAATGCCCTCTGCCGGAGATGCGAGTGGTAGAGGAAAGTGGAGAAGCCGATGGCGCCCAAGATTGCTGCAGCGGTTGGGAGGGGCGGAACGAGCAACCAGGCTGGCCTTCCAAAAGCGCCTCAGATAGAAAGTCCATCCCGTAAAATGAAGATGCGGTTTGAAAAACGTGGAGACGAAGTTTCGGAAGGCATGGCGCCCAAGACCCTGGCGCGTCAAGCCCTTCCTCGAGGCGGGGTTTTCTTCGCCACGCCCACACGATAAGGATTGCGGGATGGATATGACGTGGATTACGCCGCGCCTGGCCTTGGGCGGCGGCATATGGAATGCCGAGAACATGTCGGCAGTAGCGCGTGCCGGTGTCACGCACATCATCGATATGCAGATCGAGTTCGACGATACTGCTTTGGCGGAGCCGTATGGAATTGAGGTTCTGTGGAATCCGACGGACGATGATTTCCGGGCGAAGTCAGCCGAGCTGCTGCAGCGCGGGGTAGACTTTGCTACGGCCGCGCTCGAGAACGACGATGCCCGCCTGCTGATTCACTGCGCCGCCGGGGTACACCGTTCGGTGATGATGACGCTCGCGGTCCTGTGCTCGCAGGGCTGGGAATTGGAAGCTGCGATGCAGCTGATCAGTTCGCGGCGGCCGGTGGTGGATTTTGCCGATGTGTATGTGGAGAGCGTCGAAAGATTCCTCGAGCAGCAGATCAAAGCGGGAGATTCGCTATGACGGTCACCCGGCGTCAGCGGGGAACGGTCCTATGCTGCTTCGCGCTGCAAGGCTTCGAGCACCCGATCCACCTCGTCCTCGGTGTTGTAATGGACGAATCCAATGCGGAGAAAGCCGCCATCCTTCTCGACGCCTAGCCGCTCGGTCAGGTTGATCGCGTAGTAATTGCCGTCCCAGGTGAAGATGCCTTGCTCGCCGAGTTTTGTGGCGAGGGCGAGCGGACTGTGGCCGGCAATGCGGACGGCGAAGGTGGGGCAGCGGGATTCGACGCGCGCGGCGTCCCGAATGCCATAAAGACGAAGGCCGGGAATATCGGCAAGGCCGCCTAGCATCCGGCGCGAGAGCACGCACTCGTGGGATCGAATGGCGTGATAGGCGAGTTGAATCGCTTCCCGTCGAAAGGCGGCGATGATGTGGTCACCCCGTCCGCCCCGGACGAGCGAATCCAAGCCCACGTGGTTTCCTAGGCTACGGGCTCCGAGCTCAGCCAAATACTCGATCGCGCCCGTGATCCCGGCGATGCCTTCGTGATTCAGCGTGCCCCATTCCCAGCGTTGTGGCAGGGCATTGGTATTGGCGCGAAGTTTGTACGGTTCGAACCGCGTGAGATGTTCGCGCCTGCCGTACAGCACTCCCATGTGCGGACCGAAGAACTTGTACGTCGAGCACACCAGGAAGTCGCAGTTGAGCTTGCGGACGTCGATGGGGCCGTGGGGCGCGTAATGGACCGCATCGATATAGGTCAAGGCACCCGCGTCGTGCGCCAGCTTCACGATCGCTTCCACATCATGGATTGTCCCTACCGCATTCGAGGCGTACCCGACCGCTACGAGCTTCGTGCGTTTGCTGATCTTGCGCGCAAGGTCGTCGATATCAAGAGTGCAGTCTTCTTCGACAATGTCGACAAAGCGAATTTGGACCCCCTGCTCCTCGAGGGCGCGCCAGGGCGAAATGTTGGCATCGTGGTCCAGATGGGTGACCAGGATTTCATCTCCAGATTGCAGCTCGCGGCCGATAGCGCGACTCATAGCGAAGGTGAGCGAGGTCATGTTGGGACCGAAGACGACTTCGTCAGAATCGCAGCCCAGGAAGTCGGCCATGGCGCAGCGTGCGCCGGCAATCATCTGATCCGTCGAGCGACTGGTCGCGTAGGCGCCTGCGGTATTCGCATTTTCAGTCCGGAGATAGCCGGCGATTCGGTCGATCACCCGCTGGGGCACCTGCGTACCCCCGGGGCCGTCTAGGAACGCGATAGGGTGGCCGTTGATCTCGCGCGCGAGAGCGGGAAATTGCGAGCGGATCCAGGTGAGATCAAGAATCGCGGGCTGGGAGGTTCGGATGATTGCGCCTCCTTTCGGGTCGGGCTCGCGCCGTCGGAACTCTTTCTGCCGCGGCTTCGGGGCGGACTCGAATCCAGGACTGGGGCCGGCCTGATCGCGAGGCGGCCCTCAGCGAAGGATCTCGAGTGTCGGCCACAAGCGGACAGGCCGATTCTCTCACCCCATCATGCTGGTGCGCTCGGGTTGGATTTTGTACATGACGCGTACTTCGCCGGGTTGGCGGTAGGGATATTTGTCGGCACCGAGGTACTTCTTGGCCATTTTGTCGATGTGCTGGTCGGCGCCTTGCTCGGTGATTTCTACAATGCGGCCGCGGATTTCGAGATAGCGGTAGGGATTTTCAGGATCAATGATGGCGAGAGCGACGCGCGGGTCGCGGCGCATGTTGCGGTCCTTTTGCCGGCCTTTGGCTGTATTCACGATGACCAAATCCCCTTCCAGGTCGCACCAGACCGGCGTCACCTGTGGGGAGCCGTCGGGCATGAGCGTGCCCAGGCTGGCAAAAGCGCGCTTCGAGAAAAGGTCGCGATACTTATCAGGAATGGCTTGCGGCATGAATTCCTCCTTGCTGAATCCCTACGCGCAGACATTATAGACGGAACGCAGTTTTCGACTGGAGCTCATCGGTCGCCGGACAAGAGGTACGACGCGTTCGCTTTTGCCGAAGTGTTAGTCGCGAGAGCGGATCACTTACCGCGCTTTGAAAATCTGTAACGGGGAGGCTATCTGCTGCGGAGAAGGGTTCGCGAATCTGCGTTTCGCCATTGGACGGACCGCGTCCTTCGAGCTCGCGACGAAGACGACGACCAGAGATCACAAGTGAAGAGTCCTCGACCAGAGCGAATTCTGCACTGTTTTTCACAACCTTAATAGAGTTCGTCGAAACCAGGACGAGGCAGGAATCGAGCAAATCACGCGAAAATTCCTAGCCCAGGCTGGGCGGCCGAACGCCGCCATTTTCGGTTTGCACTGATTTTGCTGCATACCCCTGTGGACCAGCTGCACTCCGCTGAATTCAAAGCACATACAGTTTTGTTTTTTCGATTGACCGCACCAAAAGAAGGAGTAAAAACATACTCGTTCTTTGACAGTTTCTAAAGTTTTTCCGGTTGGTGCGGCGTCCGGGGGTCAAGCGCAGTCACCTTCCGCGGATTGTTTGAGGGAAGTGCAACTTTGTTGGGCAACCAGCAAATGAGCATGATAACTCGGGCAAGATGACGGAAGGGGGCGAGCAAGGCTCTATAGCAAAGCGCTGGTCGAGAAGAACAGGAAACACGTCAAAGGCAGGATAGAGTCCCGAGGCGTTGAACTGGTTTGTCCGGTTGGCGGTAAGCCCGGAGCCCGAGTCAAGATCGCAGGTTGCAGTCCGCAAGGATAGTGATTTGCAGGTCGGCGAGGGTCTAAAGCGAGCTACTGGCTGAGACGAATGAGATCGACATCACTTCGGGACTCTTACATTTTGATGCGCGCGCCCGGGGATGGAGGGAGCTGGGATGTCGACGCATCATGGTCGCAGCGCCTTTCGTCACATCGGGAGCGGCCGGTCTTCTAAATTCGCTCCTCCCCCCCTCAAGAGCGGCTATTTTGAGCTCCCGGTGACAGGGCGCCGCGCCCTTTGGAGCAGAAGCATTCTTTCCCCGCTCTCTCGCTGCCCTGACTCCTGGGTGGGAGACAAAAATCCAGTCCTAAGGCACCGGTGCGATCGATTCCTTTCCAGTGGTCAAGCGGGTGCGGAAAATCCGGTTCGAGATCGGCTCCTCTCCCACCACATCCACGTTCACGACATAATTCCCTGGCGAGAGCGTATCGCCGAAGGGGAGTTCGAAGTCGCGGGTTTCCCGTTTCAGGGAGAAATGCTGATAGCCGATCGCGGTGGCGCGGCCTATGTCGTTGACGGCGAGCACGATGAAGGTTAGGTCAAAATCTCTTCCGGTCTGATTCGACACCTTGATGGAGCCGTCAATCCGGCTGCCGCTTACTGTCGCTTTGCTATGCCACTCGATTCGGAGTGGAGTTTCGACCGTCAAGATGTATTTCTTCTTGACCGATTGAACTTTGTCGCTCACGAGAATGGTGAACTCGAACTGGCCAGTTACCTCCGGACTGCCTGAAAGCATCCCCCCTTCGAGCTTCATTCCTTGCGGCAGTGCTCCGGACACGATACCCCACCCGTAGGAACCGACTCCGCCCTCCGCCTGCAAGGGAAAGCCGTGGCGATGCTCAAGCCCGTAGGGATTCCAGAGTGACGCTTTGGGCAATTCCTTCGTGACGATGGTGAGCGGTGAGCCGCCAGGCTGCTGCGCCCACACACCCGCTGCCAGCAGAAAAACCACCACCGATCGTCCCACATTCCGCATGCGCGAATTATAGGATGGGTGCTTCATGTTCGCGTACACTGCTGGGGTAAGATCGTTGGTTGTGGCCGCTCATGCGTTTATTTTGTCATCTTGACGGCTGGTTTGTAGCCGCCCGTGCCGCTTACAGCTTCTAAGGGCAATAAGAGAGTAGAAAGAAACGAGAATTACTCTTCGATGATGGCAGCAGGCAATACCGCGAAGGCCGCGATCCGGATCGGCTACGGCTGGGATTCGCATGAATTCAAGAGCGGGATTCCGCTGAAAATCGGCGGTGTGGAAATTCCGCACCCACAGGGACTTGGCGGCCACTCGGACGGCGACGTCCTGCTCCATGCGCTCACTGACGCGCTGCTCGGCGCCCTTGCCGCACCTGATATCGGGACACTTTTCTCGCCATCGGATTCGCGCTGGAAGGGCGCCGATTCGGTGCTCTTTCTCGAGGAAGCTTTAAGGCGAGTTCGCGAGGCCGGCTACCGCATCGTCAACGTTGATTCGACGCTGATTCTTGCCCATCCCAAGATTGTGCCCCATGCGCCCGCCATTCGAGAGCACCTATCGAAGCTGCTGGGGATCGGCGGGGAAGATATTGGAATTAAAGCCAAAACACCAGAAGGCATGGGGACAGAGAACGCCGCAATTGCGCATGCCGTGGTGCTCCTCGGCAAAGCCTCGTCTGCGCGAAAGGGTAAATTTTCCACGAAAGCTCCCGCCGCTTGAACGAAGGCGGCTAACACCTGAGCTCTCGCTCCGTCCAAAGAGTAAGTTGGCGGGAACTTCGGAAAAGACTTCCGCGTAATTCACTGAGGTGAGGGAAGTCCTAGTTCGCGCGTCCCAGCTAGGGGTCCAGAGAACGTAGGGAAAGCTGCGGACGCCCGTCACCACATCACGAGGGTCAGGGGAGTGCCTCGCTCACGGTTTGGCGGCCAGGCGGGACAATCCCCTTTCGAATGGAGTCCGGCTTCGTGGACGGACCCCTTCGCTTTGACCGGGAGTATTGTAGGCCTTGCGTCACAGAAAGCAAGTGGCAATTGGCCAGAGCGGCCGCCCACAACCGTTTCTCCCTGGAACGGGAGAGGAGGAGTCGTGAAAGTAGCGATTGGTTCAAAAGGTATAGTGAGCGTATTTTTTGCGGCCTTGGTTTTGCTCGCCGGAACCGCCTGGGCGGCCAACAAGGGATCGCTGGATTTGCAGCATCCAACCACCGTGGCTGGCACCAAGCTCCAAAGCGGCAGCTACACCGTGCAGTGGGAAGGAAACGGCGACCAAGTCGAGCTGAAGATCTATCAGGGAAAGAAACAAGTGGCTACCACTTCGGCGCACCTGGTCGATCTGCAAGCGCCTCCGTCGTATTCGAGCGCCATTGTCACCATGGATTCGACTGGCGCACTGACTCTGTCGCAGATCCGCTTTGCGGGAAAGAAGAAGGCGATTGAGCTCAGCGAGGGAGGCGGGTCGGGAGGCGCGGCGGGATCGGCGAGATAGACCTTCTCGTTATGGATTCCGTTGTGCCGGTATTCTGTTCAGAAAACCCCCATCCTAATCGCAAAAATAAAGACCGCACGATTAGGATGGGGCAGGTTTCCTGTGGGACTCTCCTCGCGAGCAGAAAAGCGAAGCGTTTTCTCCTGATAAACTATTGAGGCAATGGTCTTGCCTTTCGTCCGCGATTTTTTTGCGGACGTGGAAAAATTGTCCGCCTTTCAGCGTGTTCTCACCCACCTGCGGACGAGCACGGGGCGGATTGGTGTCTCCGGGCTCAACCCTCCAACCAAGCCCCTGCTGATTGCCGAGCTCGAAAAGGCTCTGGCGCGGCCGCTGATCGTCGTGGTTCGCAACAACGAAGATCTCGATGAGTTCCTTCCCGTTCTCCAAGCCTTTTGCGAGCTGACCGGCGGGGCTTCCCCGGAAGCCGTGGTCGGGCTCCCTACCCGCGACGTTCTCCCCTTCCAGAATCTTTCGCCGCATCCGGAAATTCAGGAGCAGCGGGCGATTGCGCTGTGGAAGATTGTGACGGGAGCGGCTTCGATCGTGCTGGTTCCGGTGCTTGCGGCGGCTACGCGATTGCGGGCGGGCGAGTTTTATTCCGGGCTGGGACGCATGGTGCGCCGGGGAGAGAGCCTAGATGCGAGCGCCCTGGTCGAACACTTGAATTCCGTTGGATACGCTTCGACCGATGTGGTTGAGATGCCGGGGGAGTATGCCTTGCGCGGCGGCATTCTCGACGTGTATTCGCCAGAAATGGACCGGCCGGTCCGGATGGAGCTGTTTGGCGACGAGGTCGAGTCCATTCGCAAGTTCGATCCGGCCACCCAGCGTTCGCACTCGCCGGCGGATGAAGCTGTGTTGCTGCCGCTCTCGGAAACTCCCATCAGCGAGGAATTGCTGGCCACGATTCACGCCCGGCTCAGCGGGGCCCGTCGCACCACCGTGTCGGACGGCGCGGAGGGCATGATCGAGCAAGCGGTTCGCTCAGGGGAAGCGACGGTTTTTCCGGGCTGGGAATTTTATGCGGCGGTGGCCGGAACGGCGGGAACCATCTTCGATCTGATGCCCACCGCGCAGGTAATCGCGGATGAGCCGGAACTACTGCGAAGAGAGTTTGACTCCGCATGGGCAAAAATCGAACAGGTGCACGAGCTCAGCGGGGTTGGAAGTCTGGTCGGACCGGCGGAGTTATATGCGGCTCCGGATGAGTGGTGGCTTCGCTGCGAAGCAGCTTCGGGCGCGAACTTCGAACACCTGGCGGTTACCGGTTCCGATATAGGCGCGCGCGTGGAATTTCACACCCAGCCGGGATCGCGCTTCCACGGCTCGATTCCCAACATGTTGGAGGAAGTCAAGAAGCATCTCGCGGAGAACCGGCGGGTGCTGGTGGCAGCGCCCAATACCGGCGAGGTCGAACGGCTGGCGGACTTCTTCACTGAGTACGGAGTTCCCTTCCGGTTGGGCAGCCGCACCCGGGGGGGCGAGAGTTACGCCGATGAGACCGCATACTTTGCCGGCGAAGTGCTCACCACGACGCTGGTGAAAGCTTACATTCCGGACGGCATGGTGCTGCCCGACGCCGGGCTGGTCATCATCGGCACGCGCGACCTGTTTGACGAATCGGAATCGGTGGTTGCACGTCCCCAGCGGCAAGCCTCGAAGACCTCGGCATTTCTCTCCGATTTCCGCGATCTGCAGGTCGGCGATTACGTGGTGCACGTCGAGCACGGCATCGGCCAGTACCAGGGGCTGAAGGAGATCCAGCAGGGGGATGGGAACACCGAGTTCATGGTGCTGGAGTATGCAGAGGGCGCCAAGCTCTATGTCCCGCTGACCCGGCTTGATCTCGTCCAGAAATATCGGTCGGCGGAGGGCGCACGACCGACGCTCAATCATCTGGGAACCGCGGCCTGGGCGAAGACCAAGGCTCGTGTCCGCAAGGCGATGAAGGACATGACCGAGGAACTGCTCAAGCTGTATGCGCAGCGCAAGACAGCCGAGGGTCATGCCTTTCCTGCAGATAACGAGTGGATGCGGGAATTCGAGGACGCCTTTGAATACAGCGAGACCGAAGACCAGGCCCAGGCCATCGCGGACATGAAGCGCGACATGGAGTCTTCGACTCCGATGGACCGGCTGCTGTGCGGCGACGTGGGCTATGGCAAGACCGAAGTCGCCATGCGCGGCGCATTCAAGGCGATCAACGACAACAAGCAGGTGACGGTGCTGGCGCCAACCACGGTTCTGGCGTTCCAGCATTACGAAACCTTCAAGCAAAGATTTGCGGCATTTCCCGTCAGCATCGACATGATCAGCCGCTTCCGCTCGGCCAAGCAACAGAAGGAGATCCTCGAGAGAGTTGAAGCCGGGAAGGTCGATATTCTGATCGGCACTCACCGCTTGCTTTCGAAAGACGTGAAGTTCGCCGACCTCGGCTTGCTCATCGTCGATGAGGAGCAGCGCTTTGGGGTGAGACATAAGGAACGTTTGAAGCAGATGCGCAAAGAAGTCGACGTGCTCACGATGTCGGCCACCCCGATTCCGCGAACCCTGCATATGTCTCTGGTAGGCCTGCGCGACATGAGCGTGATCGAGACGCCGCCCAAGGATCGCATCGCGATTCAAACCCTGGTTGCGAGCTGGGATGAGAAGCTGATCCGCACCGCGCTCGAGCAGGAACTGGCGCGCGGCGGGCAAATTTATTTCGTGCACAACCGCGTGGATACGATCTGGGAAGTCGCGGCCAAGCTGCAGGAGATGGCGCCGAGCGCGCGCATCCTGGTGGGGCATGGGCAGATGTCGGAGGGCGAACTCGAGAAAGTGATGCTGAAGTTCATGCATCATGAAGCGGATATTCTGGTGGCCACAACCATCGTCGAGAACGGGCTCGACATTCCGCTGTGCAACACCATTCTCATCAATCGCGCGGAGCGGTTTGGATTGTCGGAACTGTATCAGTTACGGGGACGCGTCGGGCGATCGAACCGCCGCGCCTATGCCTACTTGCTGATTCCGGCGGAGATTGAGCTCACTCCCATTGCCCGGCGGCGGCTGGCGGCGCTCAAAGAGTTCTCCGATCTGGGAGCAGGATTCAAGATTGCAGCTTTGGATTTAGAACTGCGCGGCGCAGGAAACTTGCTTGGCGGCGAGCAGAGCGGACACATCGAGGCCATCGGATTCGATCTCTACACCCAGATGCTCGAACAGGCGGTGCGCGAGATGAAAGGCGAGGCCGAGCCCCAACCGCAGGCGCAGCTCAATCTGGGGCTCAACATCCGCATTCCGGCGGAGTACATTCCGCAGGAAAATCAGCGCCTGCGCATCTACAAGCGTATCGCGGGCGTGGAGACGGAGCGGCAACTGGCCGATGCCAAGGCAGAGTTGCGTGACCGCTATGGCGAGCCGCCGGCGCCGGTCGAGCAACTTTTGCACTACGCCGCGCTGAGGCTGCAATCGATGCAAGTCGGCGTGACCGGAATCGAGCGCAAACGGGACCTGGTCAGCGTAAAGTTCCGGCCGGATGCGCCGGTCGATCCGGTGCGGCTCGCGAAGTTTGTTTCCTCCGCGCGCGGAGCACAGTTCTTGCCGGATGGAACTTTAAAGTTCCTGGCCCGCGGAGTGGGTGCGGAGGAACTACTGGAGCAGCTGCAGCGTTTACTAGAGAGTCTGTTTGCGCAGCAGGGTTCGCCGTCGGTGGCCTGACCAAGACTGGAATGGCACCGCACGGGGCTGCCTTTTTCCTATCGTCCTCACAACCACCTCCGAAAACACCTTCCACGCTATAGATCACCTAAGCCCAGATCTCTCTCGCTGCCCTCATTGATCAACCGACCGCATCGACGAACATTCTTTCAATCGTCCTGCTCGTAAACCCTGCGAGTCGCCCAGGCTGTGGGAGCGGGCGTCCCCGGAAAATCTTCACCACGTGTGATTTATCGTCACTCATACCACAGTACCCTGAATTACATTCACCACATTATTGTTCACAACCATATGGGTGCGCGGTGAAATTCACCCGTCTCGCGAAGGCAAGGCGCAAAGCGCGACCTGGGTCAGTTCGATCTCGCGCGCGGCATCTGGCCGAAGCCGAGCCAGCACACTCGATTTCGAAATGTTTCCGTTACCCGCCCGCCGCATAACCGGGATAGATTTTTTCAATTGGACATGAGGTGGCGATTTTGTCAGATTAACGATGTAGTTGGCAGTGATTTTCGCCTCGTTGCTGATGTTCTGACCTCGTCGTCCTGAAGTAAATATCGCGACACGAAAAGCGGCAGTTTTCTTTCGGCTTTCTCCGAGAGCCGGCATGCCGACGTGTGTCCCCGTATTGGCTCGCGCGGGTTGGATGGAATCACTCTTGAGGAAGGAAATGGACATGGAAAACGGAAATGACAAGAAGCTTGGAAGAGTAACCCTGAGGACCGTGGCGGATCAGCTAGGACTGACTCCCGGTACGGTTTCTGCAGTGCTGAACAATAGCCGAGCGGCGGAACGCATTCCGCAGCATACCCGGGACCGGGTCACCACGGTGGCGCGCGCGCTGAACTACCAGCCGAATCCCCTGGCACGCGCCCTGCGCACGGGCAAAAGCCTTGCCGTGCCATCGGGGGAGACGGTCTTTCCTCACGCAGCGCTGGTCATCGTCGACGCGGACCGGTTTGAACGTGCTCTCGATGCCATGCAGCAAGCCGGCCTGCGTGCGTCACTGGACTTTTCAGTTCTTGATATTGCACAAATACCCGGCTCCTGGGATCGCGCGAGCTTCGGCTCGGTGTCCTAACCATCGGGGGGAAAGCTGCGCCCGAGCCCGCTACGAGTCGGGCGCAAGCTTGTTTATTTGGCATGTTCAAGAAGCCGTCCCCAAAGCCCCAAAGGCATTGGGTTGATTTCAGTTCTGCCGCTCGCCCCACCGAGCCAGTCCCTCCTGTTGTCTGTGTGTCCGTGTCCACAGGGCGCAGCATCGAAACGTGCCCCCTGATCGCTAGCTCTCGATCCCACGAGGTGAGTCTGTCCGCGGCGTGATGGAAATCTGCTAGCCAGTCCCGGGAGGTGGTCGGTCACACTGGCGGCCGGTGACCTCAGTAATCTGAAGCAGCAGGTTTCCTACTGTCCGCGCTCGTAACCCCTGCAATAATCTGGGCATAGCTGAGTAATTCCCTGTCACGCAAGAGGATATCGGTGGGGTCAAGCCGCAAATCTGGAATTCAGATCGCGTGGAAACAGATCACCTATCGCAGCGTGGTCTTGCTGGTGCTTACGATATTGGCGGTCATGGCGGCAGCGGCTCGGCTGGCATTTCCCGAATTCACCCAAAATACGGTCAAAGCTGCCAGCAACGTGTTCACCGACCTGCTAGAACGCGTCGCCGCACCGGCAGACGCCGGGAAAAGCGGCAACCAGACTTCGCAGCAAGCACACATCACTGCGCTCGACGGCACGGTTCGTATCAAGAAGGCCAGCAGCAACAGCTGGGTTCGGGCGGATTACAGCGTTCCTCTGGAAAAAGGCGACGTGATCCAGACCGGCTCGGAAGGCATGGCCAAGATCGTCTTCAATGATGGAACCAATTACACCGTCAAGCAGGACTCCCTGATTGTGATTGAGGAGAATTCCGCCAATGAGCGTCAACAGACCAACGTCGCCGTGAATGTGAATACCGGAACCGTGGATCTGGCGACCGCGACTTATGTGCAAGGGTCGAGGTCGGAGGTGATCGTGGACGGGGCGACCGCGACCCTGGCCCCGGACAGCGCGGCGCGAGTACGCAAGGATCCCAAGGCCCAGCTGGATGAGCTGCTGATCACGAAAGGAAGCGGAGAGGTCGAACGCAAGGGCGAGACCGTAGAACTGACCGACTGGGAGAAGGCCAGCTTCAAGCCCAACTCGGAGCATATGGAGAAGATCAAGGAAATTGGCCCGCCCACCCCAATTTCCCCGGCCAACATGATGCCGATCTTTACCACCGGGGAGGACAAGCCGATCGAATTTTCCTGGACGCCGATGACCAATGCGAAGGGTTACCGGCTGCAGATTTCGCGCAATCCGTATTTTTCGTCGCTCATTGTGGATCGGAAAGTGACTTCCTCGGCGGTGATGGTCTCCGGCCTGGTGCAAGGGCCGTACTACTGGATGGTGCAGTCGTACGATTCGAGCGGAAAGGAATCGGTGGAAAGCGAGAAGAATCGCTTCACCGTTATCGCCAAAGAGACCGACGGCGGCGCCATTCCCTTGCAGCTCGATCCTCTCATTCAGCATGGGCACGTGATTGAGCTGACGGGTAAGACGCAGCCCGGGGCGCGAGTCATGGTCAATGGGCACGAAGTTCCAGTGATTTTGAGCGATGGCAGCTTTCACTACTTCATGCCGCCGCTGCCCACGGGGGAGAGCATCATTACGATCACGGCGCAAAACTCCAAGGGCGGGGTGAACACGCAGCAGCAGAAGGTGGTCATCGAGTGAGCTGCGAAAGTCGGCTCGGAACAAAGGTGGGCGGCGGCAACTTAATTCGAATGGAGGTTAGGAAATCCGGATACAATAAAGGTACCCTGCTCCGCAAAAAAATCAGCTATCAGTTGCCAGTCGTCGATGCGCAGGCGTACGTTTGCGCTGACCACTGACCACTGACCACTGGCGATGTGCCCTCGCACGGCGTGCGTTTCGCCGCGGGGGACGCGCGGGCAGGAAAAATCGATTCAAAAGAGAGATGCAGTAGGTATGTCATCTAATAACGGATTTCAAAACGGTTCATCACGCTTCCACAATCTGCGGTCGCTGTTCAGCATTTTTTCGAGCGATCTAGCCATTGACCTAGGCACGGCCAACACGCTGGTATATGCGCGCGGCAAGGGCATCGTCGTCAACGAGCCTTCCATCGTGGCGCTGAACAAGAACACCAACGAAGTTGAGGCTGTGGGCAAAGAGGCCAAGGAAATGCTGGGCCGCACGCCCGGCAACATCGTCGCCATCAAGCCCATGAAGGACGGCGTCATCGCCGACTTCAAGGTCACCGAGAAGATGCTGAACTATTTCATTCAGAAGGCCCACAACCGCAAGATGCTGGTGCATCCGCGAATCGTGATCGGCGTGCCTTCGGAGATCACGCAAGTGGAAAAGCGCGCGGTCATGGATTCCGCCTATCGCGCCAAGGCGAGCGAAGTGTATCTGGTGGAACAGGCCATGGTGGCAGCCATCGGCGCCGGGCTGCCGATTACCGAACCTTCGGGCAACATGGTGGTTGATATTGGGGGTGGCACCACCGACATCGCGGTGATCTCGTTGAGCGGAATCGTATACTCGCGCTCGGTGCGCATGGCGGGGAATCAGATGGATGAAGCCATCATGAATTACCTGAAACGGAAATATAACCTGCTGGTCGGCGAGCGCACAGCCGAGCAGATCAAGATGGAGATCGGGTCGGCATATCCGCTGGATAAGCCGCTGACCATGGAGATCAAAGGCCGCAACCTGATCGAGGGCGTGCCCAAGACCATCACGGTGGATGACAGCGAAATTCGCGAGGCGTTGAGCGAGTGCGTTTCGACGATCATGAATGCGGTGCGGGTGGCGCTCGAACGGACCCCTCCCGAGCTTTCGGCGGACATCAGCGATCGCGGAATTGTGCTGACCGGTGGCGGCGCCCTGCTGAAGAACTTGGATAAGCGCATTCGGGAAGAAACCGGCTTGCCGGTCTCGATTGCCGACGATCCCCTGTGCAGCGTGGTGCTGGGCACCGGTAAGATGCTGAGTGACTTCAAGTTGTTGAGGAAGATTTCGATTGAGTAAAGCTGCTAGGGCTACGAACCAGAAGCGCGCCGCGGTGGTTGACGTTACCAGGGAATGATGACTTGTAGGGTTTAGTGCTCCCGTGCATCGAGTGATACCGATCCGTTCGTGCCGCCAGGATTACAGTCTGCCCAGCAGACGGCATTCGCTTGGTTCGGGCTCCTGACCGCTTGGATTGCTTTGGATACTTGCCGAGCCTTGAGGAAACTGATCTCACTCGGGCCGCCTTCTAAGCTGAAGATTCATCCGGAACGGTAAGAGTTAGTAGCTGATTTATGGAAAACCTTATGGGCCGCTATCGTAACGTCACGATCCTGGCGGCGGCCATTTTCCTTCAAGTTGTGGGACTGGCAGTTCAAGTGAAGCGACCGACGGAGAACGAGTCCACGCGCCTGATTCGGGTGTGGGCGGTGGGCATTGTCACTCCTCTCGAACGAGGAGTGGTTCGCCTGCAAACGAGCGCGGGCGACATCTGGCACAACTATTTCTATTTACGCGGGGTGCGGCAACAGAATCGCGAACTGCAGCAGCAACTGCAACAGCTCGAGCTTGAGCAAGTGCGCCTGCAGCAGGATGCCGAGCAGGCGCGCCGTCTGCAGGCTCTGCTGGGATTCAAAGAACAGTTCATCGATAAGACTTTGGCGGCGCAGGTGATCGCCACCAGCGGCAGCGAGCAGTCACGAACCGTGTATCTCGACAAGGGTTCGGAGGACGGCGTGGCCCAGGACATGGCCGTGATCTCGAGGGACGGCATTGTGGGTAAGGTCAGCCAGGTTTTTCGGCACACGTCGCAAGTATTGCTGATCAATGATCAGGCAAGCGGAGTGGGCACCATTCTGGAGCAATCGCGATTGCAAGGTGTGCTCAAGGGGAGACCGAACGGCGAAGTGGTGCTCGACAAAATCATGTCCGACGAAGAAGTCAAGATGGGCGATAGAGTGCTCACCAGCGGCGGCGACCAGATTTTCCCCAAAGGCCTGGCAGTCGGCACCGTCGCCAAGGTGACGCGAGGGGCCGAATTCCTGCAGGTAACGGTGAAGCCGGCATCGGCCTTGAACCACCTGGAAGAAGTGTTGATCATCATCAAGAGAGCGGAGCGCGAGCCGGCGGTTTCAACCACCGGGGCACCGCTGCGCGCCGCCGACATTCTGGCGCAACGGTTGCCGACCGTGCCGGACACGCCTCCGCCTACGGCGGCCGAAACCGGAGCGGCGAAGCCTGCCGCGGTGGGGGGTGCGCCGGCGGGGCCGGTTTTGAAGCCTTTGACCAACGCGCCCGCAGCCGGAGCGTCGACCGCGGGCAACAAACCGCAATCGAGCCCTTCGTTCAGTGCTCCTCTCACGCCGGGCAACGCGACCAAGTTGTCACCGCGAGTTGTGCCGCCCGGCACTCAACTCGGGTCGGGCGCGGGAGCGGCTAACATGGCTGGGAATAGCGCTGCTTCGACCAGGGTGTCCTCTACGGCCAGCCAGGGTGGGACTGAAACCAGTGCAGGCGCCGCTCGACCCAAAGCCCCGGCGTCCGGTACTCCGACTACACCTAAGAACGGCGCCGTACCGGGGGGGCCGCGCGCGAACCCGCCTTCGGGAAGCGCCGTGGACGTATCTGGCACAGCCACCGCTCGCAAGCCAGCCGCAGCGCAACCCAAAGCCGTCAAACCAGCTGCGCCGGCCTCTAAGCCTGACGGCAATCCTGGCCAGGCGGCGACCCCATCGACCAACTCAACTGAGGCTCCGCAATAGTGGCAATCTCCTACACGTCGCGCGAGCAGATTGAAGTCTATCGCTTCAAGCCGGTAGTCGCCGGCATCGTATTGCTGCTGGCGTTCTTTTTCCAGACCTTCGTTCCGTTGCGGTTCTCGCTGTTTTCCATTTTCGACTTGCCGCTGCTGGTGGTCATCTTTTTCGCCATGTCACGGCGTAGTCCGGTTGCCGGCCTTCTCACTGGAGCCTGCGTGGGAATCGTGCAGGATGCGCTCACGCAGCATCCAATCGGGCTTTACGGGATTGCAAAAACCGTGGTGGGGTATGGCGCTTCCTCCCTGGGCGTGAAGCTGGACGTTGAAAGCGTCGGCACCCGCCTGCTGGTTACCACGGGCTTCTACGTCGTCCATCAGGTTATTTATTTCACCATTGCACGCGGGCTGGTTCGGCTGGACTCGCACTGGAGTTGGTCCCGAGAACTGTGGTCGGCGGTGGCGAATGCAGTTTTGGGAGTTTTTCTTTTTGCGCTGATGGACCGGTTGAAAGAGCGGGCGTAAGAGCGCGGTCGTGGGTCGGCTCAACCTACCGAATGCCGCGGCGGACGCCCGGCGCCCGAACCCTCAAGGCTGATTCTTAATTTCCTTCCCGACACTATCGAGAACGCCGTTGATGAACTGCACCGATTCCGGCGCCGAAAATTTCCTCGCGATCTCAATGGCTTCGTTGATCACAACTGCGCGTGGAGTGTTGGGAAACCCGAGCAACTCGGCCACCGCCGCACGCAGGATGTTGCGATCGACCGCGGCCATGCGGTCCATGCGCCAGTTCTCGGCGTGGTTTTCGATGAGCTTATCAATGTCGGTGGCGCGGTCCTGGGCAACGCGAACAATGTCGTCGGCGAAGCCTTGAACTTCGCGGGATACGTCGCCACGCCCCCTCCAGAAGGTTTTGCGCACGTCGTCCGGGGACTGCTGCCCGAGATCGGCTTGAAACAGCATCTGCAGAGCCAGTTCGCGGGATTTACGGCGGGTGCCCATGGGAGAAAAACGTCGTCGTTGGTCGGCCTCGGTCGGCGAGGCAAGTGCCACTGCCAGTTTACAGGATGCATTTTGACGCTCGCGATGCCGGCAATCGAGCGCCTGACCGCTTGTCTTCCTGCTCCTTCTAATCGCTCTCTTGGTTTCGCCGCCGACGGGAACGGCTCGTCGGGACCGGGCGCTTTCGCTTATCCCCGCGAAAGCCGCGCGCATGAGGCGGAGAGCTTTTGCCGGCGAGCGAGGGCCGACGACCGCCGATGGCTTTTTTCAGATTCGCCATCTCAATCGCCGCCAGTGCCGCTTCGAATCCTTTGTTGCCCATCTTCAGCCCAGCGCGATCGATTGCCTGTTCCAGCGTGTCACAGGTAAGGACGCCAAACGCATGCGGCACTCCCGTGTCCTGCGCTGACTGGCCGATGCCGCGGGTGACTTCGTTCACGATGACGTCGTAGTGGGCTGTGTCGCCTCTGAGCAGGCAGCCTAGGGCGAGGATGGCGTCGTATCTCTTGGTCTCTGCGAGCGTGCGCGCGGCGGAGGGAATTTCGAACGCGCCGGGGACGCGCACGACGGCGATCGAATCTGGATCCTCGAGCCCGGCGCGGTAGAGGCCATCGAGTGCGCCGGCCAGCAAGCGCTCGACAATAAAAGAATTAAAGCGAGAAGCGACGATCCCAAACTTCTTTCCCGCGGCGCTGAGATTGCCTTGCATGGCGGCCGGATCCAGGCTTTTTCCAGTTTTGTCCGTTCGAAATCCGGTTATGTTCACCATGGTGCCGCCGGGAAGGCGAACGGCGAAGTGGCTGGAGAAGTGCTCGTCGGGTCGCGCATCCGGATCCTGATCCTCGAGGACGATTTCTAGACCCATCTTCCTTACCAGCTCGACCGCGGTATCCGGATCCGAGACCGTCAGCTCCAGGAAAGCCTGACGATCGCCGTCCTTACGGTGAAAAAGTTCGAGCGCGGCCACCGAGGGTAGAAAGGATGCGACCGCATAGGTCTTGTGATCTTCGATGCCGCGACTGCGCAGCCCGAGCGCGTCGAGCAATTCTCGAAGCGTTTGGAAGTCCTTTTCCTCGCGGATGTGGACGCCGATATGCACCCATTGAATCAAGCGATTTCCCCAGCTCCGTCACTCGCAGCGAAGCCAAGAACCTATACCTGTCCCCGCCGAATGCCGAGGTCCTTTGGCGGCAAAAGCGCCGCCTCAGGTTGACCATGATAAATGCATCCGGGAAAATCACGTGCATACCCGGCCGGGAATTTCGTAGTTGTGCCTGCCCCGATCTTGGGGGGAAGAAATAGAGGTATTCGCCCCACCCGAGCCGTCCCGAACGAGTGCCGGCGCTCGAATCCTACCTTTTAATACTTCGGCATGGTCGGGTCCACTCTATCCGCCCAGGCGAGAATCCCGCCGGCGAGGTTATGCACCTTTTTGAATCCTGCCTGGCGCAGAAAATTGACCGCCTTAGCGCTACGCACTCCGGATCGGCAGTGGGCCACGATTTCGCGGCTGCTGTCGAGTTCGTGCACGCGGCTGGGGATCTCGCCAAGCGGAATGAGGTAGCCGCCGAGATTGCAGATATCGTATTCGTGGGGTTCCCGTACATCCAAGATGAACAGGTTGTCGCCGCGTTCCAGCCGGTCTCTGAGTTCTTCCACTTGCATTTCGGACATGGTCGCTTCCACTGGGGCCTCCTCGCCGCGAATTCCGCAGAATTCCTGGTAGTCGATCAGCTTCGTGATCGTCGGATTCTTTCCGCAAGCCGGGCAATCGGGATTCTTGTGTAGCTTCAACTCGCGGAACTTCATGGCCAGCGCGTCGACGAGCAAAAGCCGTCCAATCAAGGGATCACCGGAGCCGAGGATCAGTTTGATGGCTTCGGTCGCCTGCATGACGCCCACCAGACCGGGCAGAATTCCGAGCACTCCACCCTCGGCGCAGGAAGGAACCAGCCCCGGCGGGGGCGGTTCGGGGTACAAGCAGCGATAGCACGGCCCTTCCTGAGTCGCAAACACGCTGACCTGGCCTTCAAAGCGGAAGATGGACCCGTAAACATTCGGCTTGCCGGTCAGCACGCAGGCATCGTTGACCAGATAGCGGGTTGGAAAATTGTCCGTACCGTCGACAATAATGTCGAATTCCTTGAACAGCTCGAGGGCGTTGTCGCTCGAAAGCCGGGTCTCGAACTTGCGAATATTGACGAACGGGTTCATCGCCTTAATCTTGTCGGCGGCGGAATCGAGCTTGAGGCGACCCACATCGGCGGTCGCGTGAATGATCTGGCGCTGCAGGTTTGTGTAGTCGACGACGTCGAAGTCGACGAGGCCAAGCGTACCTACGCCCGCCGCGCCCAGATAAAGCCCAAGCGGCGAACCCAAACCCCCGGCGCCGACACACAGAACCTTTGCCGCCTTGAGCTTTTGCTGCCCGCGCATCCCCACCTCGGGCATGATCAGATGGCGCGAGTAGCGCAGGATTTCCTCGTTGCTGAGGGTTGCGGTTGGGGGGCGGGTCTGGGTTAGGGTTGCCATATTGGTGAATTCCTGATTTGTGGAGTGCTGAAAAGAAAAGCTCTTAGCCTTTAGCTCTTGGCTTTTAACCAAACCGGTTCGGCTAAGAGCTAAAAGCTAACAGCTAAGAGCTGTTCCTCCCGCAATCGAAGGGACTATGGAGATATTATCACCGGCTTGAACCGCGGTGGCTTCCTTCTCGAGGTAGCGCACATCCTCGTCATTGAGGTAGACGTTCACGAAAGCGCGCAGCTTGCCCTCGTCGGTGTAGAGGTGGCGGCGCAGGTCAGGATGCTGGGAGACCAGCCCGCTCAGGGCCTCTCCGACGGTCGAACCATTTACCTCAATTGCCGGCTGCTTGCCGGCATACTGCCGCAACGGCGTAGGAATGTGGATCTTAGGCATGAGTTAATGATGCCATAAGGGGAGGGTTCGATTCATCTGGGCTCGCACCTGCTGGCCTGAGCGGGAGCAGCTGCGGTGCGGGTACCCTCGTCTGTTGAGGGGTGTGGCAATGGGCCGTTCAGCGGACTGAGCCCGCCCACCCTCAGGGCTCGCCGGGTGAAACATAGTTCGAATGCTTTGCGTAACCAGCAAGAGATGGCATCGCCTCGCATCCTGCCGAAATCCTTCGCTCATCGCACCTGCATGCTGCTCGCGTTCCTTTATACGGTGGGGACGATTCTGGGCGGAATCGGATTAGGGTGGATCGCAACTCACCCCGGGCGCCGGGCAATCTCGCTTGGCGATGAGGATCAGGTCCGAGCCTACGCGCACCTGCATCAAGCGGAATTTCGTGATGTGAGCATACGGGCAGAAGATGGCGCCATCCTCCGCGCATGGTTTCTCCGTCCTGCGGAATGGAATCGGTTTGTGGTGATCCTGCTGCACGGGGTCAGCGACAATCGGCTGGGTATGTATGGATATGGACAATGGCTGCTTGAAAATCATTACAGCGTCGTTCTGCCGGATGCTCGGGCGCATGGAATCAGCGGAGGGGAGATCGCAACTTATGGGCTGCTGGAGTCCGACGATCTGCATCGCTGGGTTAACTGGGTCGAAGAAAACGCTCGGCCGTCGTGCGTTTACGGCTTTGGTGAGTCCATGGGGGCAGCACAGATTCTCGAATCGCTCTCGAAAGAACCGCGATTTTGTGCCGTCATCGCTGAGTCGCCATTCGAGACCTTCCGCGAGGTATCCTACGCGCGATTCGGCCGGCCCTTCCACGCCGGCCCTTGGCTCGGCAGGACTTTCTTTTGGCCTGCGGATGAAGCCGGATTCTCCTACGTAAGGCTGAAATACGGGCTCGATATGGATGCGGCTTCACCCAAAGAAGCGGTTCGGACGACGAGCGTTCCCGTACTGCTTATCCATGGGACCAACGACCGGAACATCCCGTCGTACAACTCCCTCGACCTCCAACTCGCCAACCCCTCGCATGTCGTGGTGTGGCTGGTTCCGGGAGCGGCGCACTGTGGAGCGCACCAGGTCAATCCCCAGGAATTTGATCGCAGAGTATTGAACTGGCTCCGGGAACATGTGCTGTTCTAGAAACCGCCGCGCAGACCAGAGGTGCGCCCCCTGGGCGTGATCGAAACCTCACACCACCTCAATCTTTTCATCCACCAGCTTCTTGTCGTTTTCGTCGCTGCCGGTGAGTTCGAAGGAGTTGGTCAAGACCGCGTTGCCCTTCTCCACGCTGGTGATGACGTAGGAGCAGCCAAGCCAGTGGGCTTCGGCGTGGTCGGTCGCCGACCACTGGGCGGGGTGGTCAGGATGGGAGTGATAGAAGCCGATGATGTCCTCTTCGCGCTCGCGGCCCTCGCGCTGAATGCGCACCAGTTCCTTGGGATCGATGTTGTAGCGGTTCTCGGGCGAGTCGGTGCGCGTGTTGACGGCTCGGGCCAGCGAAGTGACCACGCGCGTGCCGTCGCCCTCGAATCGCCCGAGCAGCACGCCGCAGCACTCCTGGGGATAGGTCTCTACGCCGTGCTGGCGAATGGCTTCGTAATGCGACTGGCCGATTCGTAACATAAGTTCTCAGCGGTTAGCTTTAAGCTCTTAGCGGGAGTGTCTTGAATCTGGGCAAAGGCGAAGGCTAAGGGCTGCTTTCCGTCCAAAACCTCTCGCTCAAGTATTTGTCGCCGGAATCGGGAAAGATCGTCACCATCACCGCTTCCTCGTCCCTCGGCAAGCGGCGCGCGATCTCGAAGCATCCGGCGATGGCAGCGCCGGCCGATATTCCGATCAACAGGCCCTCTTCGTGCGCTGCGCGGATCGCCATGGCGTAAGAATCCTCGGTTGAAATTCCGAGATCCTCATCCGCCAGCGAGGGATCGTAAATCTCCGGAATGATCGCGCTGGCCATGTGCTTCGCGCCTTCGATCCCGTGAAAAGGCGAATCCGGCTGCAGGGAAATGCAGCGAATCTCGGGATTCAACTCTTTCAGCCGCCGCGATGTGCCTACGAAGGTACCGGTGGTGCCCAGCATGGAAACGAAGTGCGTGACACGTCCTTCCGTCTGTTGCCAGATTTCTTCGGCTGTGCCATGGTAATGAGCTTGCCAGTTGGCATCGTTCGAATACTGGTCGGCGTAGTAGTACTTATCGGGTGCGAGCGCAAAAAGTTCGCGCGCTGCGCGGATCGCCCCGTCGGAGCCTTCGTCGGCGGGCGTGTAATGAATCTGTGCGCCGTAGGCGAAGAGAATGCGCTTACGCTCGGGAGAAACATTCTCCGGCATGCATAGCGTGACGGGGAAGCCTTCGGCGGCGCCGATCATGGCGTAAGCGATACCGGTGTTGCCGCTGGTGGAATCGAGCAGAATCTTGCCGGGAGCAAATTTTCCCCGGCGGCGGCCTTCCGCGACGATGTTGAAGGCGGCGCGGTCTTTCACCGAACCTCCCGGGTTGTACCATTCGGCTTTGCCGAGGAGTTGAATGTTTGGGAACTCCCGGCTAATGCGCTCGAGGCGCAGCAGGGGCGTGTTGCCGATGCGCGTAATGCTGCGCACTCCCAGCTTGGAGTTCGGAGCCGGAGGTTTCGGCTCTGCGAATTTGGTCGATGAAGGGTTCATAAAATCAGCTGCGAGCAGAGAGCGTGGCTCTGAGCAAGCAAATCAGCTCGCGGCTCGATGCTGGCCGCTTCCTGTGACCATCGTAATGTTGCCCGAGATGCGAAATCGGCAACTTGTCGTTAGATTATAGAGGAGCCGAAAAAGCACCGGGTGAGCTCGGTATCGGGTCAACCGGGTACTCTCGGTAAAGTCGAGCCTGTATGGTTCGAATGGGCAACGGCTGCATCTAAGGAACCAGTCGTCGGTGGTCGGTTCCGTTGGTTCGCCGCGACGACTAGCGACGGTTTGTGAGGAGCTGATTTTGACAACCAAAGTTGAGCAACGCACCTACGAAGAAGCGGTTCAGTGGCTTCGCGATCACGGATTCGATCTGATCGAGGCCCCCGGTACGCAGGGACGAGTGTTTCTGAAGAAGTACAACGTGTCAGCCGCGATCCAGAAGGACGGCGATGATGGGGTCAAAATTTTCGCCTATCCCGGCTATCTGATAGGCGGCGAGATCTCGAAG
>Ga0126381_100001572_pt1 | contig 24390 bp, 18 predicted proteins | sample PanSoiMetPlot_28_FD_96465 | JGI IMG/M metagenome (GOLD analysis project Ga0126381, IMG submission 96465) | Tropical forest soil microbial communities from Panama - MetaG Plot_28 | ecosystem: Environmental > Terrestrial > Soil > Tropical forest > Bulk soil | place: Panama | collected 2016-02-17 | reverse complement strand
TCCGGCCTGCAGGCCGATCTCGACAAGCTCGGCTTCAACCTGGTGGCGTTCGGCTGCACCACCTGCATCGGCAATTCGGGACCGCTGGCGCCGGAAATCTCCAAGACGATCACCGATCACGATTTGGTGAACGCGGCGGTGCTCTCCGGCAACCGCAATTTCGAGGCCCGCGTCAATCCCGACGTCCGGGCGAACTATCTGGCCTCGCCGCCGCTGGTCGTCGCCTATGCGCTCGCGGGCTCCATGCAGGTCGATCTCAACCGCTCACCGCTCGGCATCGACAAGGCGGGCAAGAAGGTCTTCCTCAAGGATATCTGGCCGAGCAACTGGGAGATCACGAGCTTCGTTCGCAAGAACATCACCAAGCAGATGTTCGGCAAGAAATACGCCGACGTGTTCAAGGGCGACACGCACTGGCGCAAGATCACGGTCAAGGGCGCGCTGACCTATGCGTGGGACGCGAAATCTACCTACGTGCAGAACCCGCCTTATTTCGTCGGCATGGGCCGCTCGCCCGCGCCGGTGAGCGACATCGTGGATGCGCGCGTGCTCGGCCTCTTCCTCGACTCGATCACCACCGACCACATCTCGCCGGCGGGCTCGATCAAGCTCGATTCGCCAGCCGGCAAGTACCTGACGGCCCACAAGGTCAAGTCGATCGACTTCAATCAATACGGCACCCGGCGCGGCAATCACGAGGTGATGCTGCGCGGCACCTTCGCCAATATCCGCCTCAAGAACCAGATGGTGCCCGGCGTCGAGGGCGGCTGGACCATCCACTATCCGTCGCGCGAGCAGATGACGATCTACGATGCAGCCATGCGCTACCAGGTCGAGAAGGTGCCGCTCGTCATCTTCGCCGGCAAGGAATACGGCAGCGGCTCCTCGCGCGACTGGGCCGCTAAGGGCGTCAACCTTCTCGGCGTCCGCGCGGTGATCACCCAGTCGTTCGAGCGCATCCATCGCTCGAACCTCATCGGCATGGGGGTACTGCCGCTCTGCTTCGAGGAGGGCACGTCCTGGCAATCGCTCGGCCTCAAGGGCAGCGAGCAGGTTACCATCCGCGGGCTCCAGGGCGAGCTCAAGCCGCACCAGCGGCTGATGGCTGAGATCGTGGCCGCCGACGGGCGCCTGCGCCGCATACCGCTGACCTGCCGTATCGACACGCTCGACGAACTCGACTACTTCAAGAACGGGGGTATTTTGCAATACGTGCTACGCCACCTTGTGGCCGCGTAAGTGCCGCTTCCTCACCTTGAAGTGAGTGGCGGGTGATCGCGGGCGCGACTATCAATCTCTACGCCGTCGGCGGGTACCGCGGGGAGGGGCCCGTCGGCGCGGCAAAACCTCGAGAGGCAAACCCACAGGGCCGGAATTGCGCTAACCCCGAAATTGCGGAGCAGCGATGTTGGCATGCGGTTGCCGGGAGGGACGTCATGGTGCGTGATTGCTTGACTTACGCGATCGTGATCATGTGCACCTCGTTCGTAGACGCAACCGCCGATCCGCGCGCCGTCATCGAGCTGTTCACCTCCCAGGGCTGCTCCTCCTGTCCGCCGGCCGACCGGCTCCTGGCCCAGTTCGCCGCCGATCCCTCCGTCATCCCGATCAGCCTACCGATCGACTACTGGGACTATCTGGGCTGGAAGGACACGCTTGCGGATCCGCGCAATTCGGCGCGCCAGCGCGCCTACTCGCATGTGCGCGGCGACCGCGAGGTCTACACCCCGCAGGTCGTGGTTAACGGCAGCCTGCATGCGCTCGGCAGCGACAGGGACGCGATCGAAGCCGCCATCTCGCAAACGCACAAGAACGGCGCGCTCGCGCTGCCGGTCGGCATGAGCCTGGCGGATGGCCGCGTGCTGGTCGGCGTTCCGGAGGGGCGGCCCCCCGCTCAATCGACCGCCGAGGTCTGGATCTGCGGCTTGCTCAAGGCGGCGACGGTCGCCATCGGGCGCGGTGAGAACCGCGGCAAGACCATCACCTACCACAATGTCGCGCGCCGCTGGGTGAAGCTCGGCACCTGGACCGGCCAGGGCGAGAGCTGGAGCGTGCCGGTTCATGATTTCGACGACGACGGCGTCGAGGAGCTCGCCGTCCTGGTGCAGGGCGGCACCGCCGACAAGCCCTCCGCGATCTACGGCGCTGCCGTCACGGCGATCCATTCGGCCCTGGCCAATTAGGAGCGAATCCACGGCGCTCCTCGCCCCGCATTCCTCGGCCCGCATTTCTCGGCCCGCACAGCGCGTCGAAGCGTGAGCGCGCCGATGCCGGGAGAGCGACTGTCGTCTTAGTCAAGCGATTTGCCCTGGTCGTCTGTCCCTGAGGATGGCGTTGAGGATGGTCAGGAGCTTCCAGGTGAGCGCCACCATCGATGCGCGCGACCCTCTTCGGCTTACCGGCGGCCAGCAGGCGATCGAAGAGACAGGATCAGGATTGTGTTTGTTTGGCCACCAGGGCACCCAGGAACGCGGCGGCCCGCACCGTTGGCCGTCCACCGCCGATGAAGCGCGATGAAGCTCTTGCCGCGCCATTGGCCCGGACCGGCGGGTGAAAGCGGGCGAGGCGAGGGAGGCGATCTCAGCTCTGATGATGCGGTGGGCCAAAAAAGAGCGGCGCTGGCCAAAAAAGAAAAGCCGGCGCGATGGCCGGCCTACAACTCAACAGCTGAAACTCAAACTCATTTTGGAGTTTCTCGGGCCCGATCCACTCCAAACCCCGGGGGGCTGGGGGGCTGAGGAATCCGGCGCTCGGAAGCAGACCGGGCCCTGAGGCAACGATCAGTGTTTCCCATTCTAGCTTGGCGCGCGCTTGGCCGAAATTGGGCGGCTTTATGATGTCTTTAACGAATCTGTGAGGGGTGCGCGGTCTTCGCACGCGCGACATCGAGATCCGATCAGGCCTCTTGCCGGCGCGCCCGTACGGCGCGATCATCTGTCAATCCACTGTCACACTCGAAACAGGAGGGCGCCGCATGAGTCTTGTTCCGGGCGATAGCGAACCTAGCCAGTCCGGCGGGGGCGAAGCGCTCGTCCCCGCCGTCGGCAAAGCCGTGGTGCGCCAAGTCTATTCGTCGCAAGCCTATTCTCCCGCCGCCGCTCCCCAAGCCGTTCCGAGCCAGGTCACTTTCAGCCGCGCTGAGCTGAGCCGCCTGTTCGGGCTCTATGGCCGCAAGGTCGCGGCCGGCGAGTGGCGCGACTACGCGATCGATTTCCTCAAGGATCGCGCGGTCTTCTCTGTCTTCCGCCGCGCCAGCGAGGTGCCGATTTACCGTATCGAGAAGAACCCGCGGCTCGCACGCCGGCAAGGCACCTATTGCGTGATCTCGGCGACCGGCCTGATCGTGCGCCGCGGCCACGAGCTCGAGCGCGTATTGCGCGCCATCGACAGATCGTTGAGCATCGTTGCCGGCTGATTTTCCTCCCCGGTCAGTCCCGCACAACCGGGGAAATCTCTTCGCACAATGCCGCCGTGCGCCCATGGCAGAAGCATTTTGCGAAGCGAGCTTTGGTCCCCCGCTTGCGTGGGGATCATGCCGTTGTTGTTGCACCGGCGCCGAGCGGCCGCTGCATGAGCACGGTATCCAGCCACTGCCCGAACTTGAAGCCGACCGCCTCGAACGTCCCGATCAAGCGGAAGCCGGTGGCGGCATGCAACGCGATCGATCCGGCCTGACGGGAGTCGCCGATCACCGCGACCATCTGTCGGAAGCCACGTCGATCCGATTCGAGGATCAGACTTTCGACCAGGGCGCGGCCGATTCCGCGCCGCTGCGCCTCGGGCGCGATATAGACCGAATCCTCCACGGTAAACCGATAGGCCGGTCGGTCTCGATACGGGCCCGCATACGCATAGCCCGCAACCGCGCCTGCCGCCTCCGCCACCAGATACGGGAAGCCGCCAGCAGCCAGCTGGGCCAAGCGGCGCTCCATCTCGGCCTCGTCGGGCGGATCGAGCTCGAAGGTCGCTGTGCCGTGCAGCACGGCGTCGGCATAGATGCGGGTGATGGCGGTGATGTCGGCGGGCGCCGCTCGGCGAACCTCAATCATGCGCGCGTGCTCAGCCGCAAACGAAAGCGCCCCGGCCGATCGGCCGGGGCGCCCATGACAGCCTCATGCTTCGCTTCGCCGCGCGGGGATCAGCGGCGATCGCCCATCAGGCGCAGCAGCATCAGGAACAGGTTGATGAAGTCGAGATAGAGCCTGAGCGCGCCTATCACGGCCTTGCGGCCCACGACGGTGCCGTCGTCATTGGCGCTGTACATCTCCTTGATCTGCTGGGTGTCGTAGGCCGTGAGTCCGGCGAACACGAGGACGCCGACCACGGAGATCACGAAGGTCAGGCCCGGGCTCGGGAAGAACATCGCGACCAGGCTCGCCAGAATGATGCCGATCAAGCCCATGAACAGGAACGCGCCGATCGGCGAGAGGTCACGTTGGGTCGTGTAGCCATAGAGGCTGAGCGCCCCGAACGACGCCGCCGAGATGAAGAACACGCGCGTGACCGAGGTCAGCGTGTAAGCCATGAACACCGACGACAGCATCAAGCCGACCAGCGCCGAGTAGACCAGGAACAAGGTCAGCGCCGTGGACGGGTCGAGCCGGTTGATGCGGAAGCTGATGAACATTACCAGGCCAAGCGTCGCCAGCAGAAGAACGATCGGCATGAAGCCGCCGAAGATCGTGTGCCCGAACGCGGTGAGCCCGACGATGGCGCCGGCCGGGTTGGTCACTACCGCGGCCTGGAACGTGAACCAGGCGACGACGCCGGTCAGCGCCACGCCCATGGCCATGTAGTTGTAGACGCGGATCATGTAGGCGCGCAGGCCCGCATCGATCACGGCTGCCCGGCCCGCGCCGACGCCGCGCGTAGCCGTCGCGTAGTTCCGGTCGAAATCCGACATTGGAATTCCCTCTCTCTTGATCCCCGGCGTAGGCGCCGTATGCCGGGGCGCTGAACCGGCCCAAGCCGGGCGGCGCCCGATGCGCCGGAATCTAGTGCGAGGGCGCGGGCGGCGCTAGATGCCGGGTGGGCGAATCGTTAACGCTCCACCACGGCGAAAATAATGTTACAAAGCCGCAATGTGCGAATAATGCGCGCCCATGTCCGCAAAAGGGATGCCGGTTTTCCGGTAAAGGCCGACTTAGAGGTTCCGCAGCACCGGCGCGGCCTTTTGTCCGAGCGCCGCGAACGTGCCGAGAAGGCCAAGCAGCACCGTCGCCGCGATGGCGCCTGCCGCGGCCGCGAAAGCCGGTCCGGCGAGCCAGTCAAACGACAAATTCATGACGTGGGTGAGGATGAGCCCGGCGGCTGCCGATCCGGCGGCGATGCCAAAGAGGGCCGTTGCGGCGCCGACCAGGAAATATTCGAGCGCATACGCGCCGATGAGGCGCTTGCGGCTGGCGCCCAGCACCTTGAGCATGACCGCGTCGTGCACGCGGTTCTTGTGGCCCGACGCCAGCGCCCCGCCGAGCACCAACAGGGCGACGAGGAGCGTGAGCGCTGTGGCGCCGCGCAAGGCAAGCACCAGATTGGTCACCACGCGGCCGACCGCATCAAGCGCGTCGCGCACCCGGACCGTGGTGACCGCGGGAAAGGCGTCGGCAATCGCCTTGAGCAAGGCGACCTCTTCGGCGCTGGTGCTGCGGTCGGGATAGGTCAGGGTGGCGATGTCGGTATGGGGGGCGTTGCGGAAGGTCGCGGGCGAGAACACCATCACGAAGTTGATGCCGAGGCTTTGCCAGTCGAGCGTGCGCAGGTTGGCGACGCGCGCCGTGATGGCGCGTCCCAGCACATTGACGGTGATGGGATCACCGACCTTGAGGCCGAGCCCGTCGGCGACCCGCTTCTCGAAGGAGACGAGCGGCGCGGTCTCGTCCGACTTCCACCACTCGCCGTCGACCACGCGTGACCCTTCGGGCACCGCATTCGAATAGGTGATGCCGCGATCGCTCTGCAGCACCCAGGCGGCGTTCGCGGTCGGCTTGAGGGCCTCGACCGGCGTGCCGTTCGCCGCCACGATGCGGCCGCGCAGCATCGGCACGCGCTCGAGCGTGGCGCCCGGCGCGTTGGCCTTGATGGCGGCATCGAAGCGATCGCCTTCGGCAGCCGGAATATCGAGAAAGAAGAAGGCCGGCGCACGCTCGGGCAGCGCCGACATGAACTCCGCCCGCAGATTGCCGTCGATCTCGATCACCGTGACCAGCAGCGCCAGCCCCAGGCCCAGCGAGAGCACGACGCTGGTCGTGAGCGCACCCGGCCGATGCACATTGGCGATCGCCAGCCGCAGCACCGTCGAGCGCGCATGCGGCAGCGCCCGCGCGATGCGCATCAGCACCGCCGCGATCATGCGCAGCGCGATCAGCACCGCCGCGGCGGCGCCGACGAAAATCTCCGCCGTCCGCCGGTCGTGGGCGAGCGCGACCGCAAGCACCGCCAGCGCGGCGCCCACCAGCACGATCGCCACCAGATAGGCGCGGCGCGGCCAGCGCGGGTCCTCGGCGATCTCGTCGCGGAAAAGCGTGGAGACCGGCACGTCATGGGCGCGCCCGAGCGGCCACAGCGCGAAGACGATGGCGGTGAGCACGCCGTAGAGGAGCGCGAGCGCAAGCTCGGTGGGATGCAAGGCGGGTGCGAGCGGCAGCGGCAGCAATGCGCCAAATCCCCAGGCGATGACGTACGGCAAGGCCGCCGCGATCACGAGCCCCGGCAGCGCCCCGAGGCAGGCGAGCGCGATGACCTGGCACAGATAAATTGCAAACAGCTCGCGCCCAGTCGCGCCCACCGACTTCAAAGTCGCGATCACGCTGCGCTTGCGGTCGAGATGGCTCTTCACGGCGTTGGCGACCCCGACGCCGCCGATCAGGAGCGCGGTCAGACCCACCAGCGTCAGGTACTGAGTGAACCGTTCGACGTCCTGCTCGAGCGCCGGCGAAGCCTTGGTGCGGCTGCGCACCTCCCAGCCCGCGTCGGGGAGCTCGGCCGCGGCGGCGGCGACAACGCGACCGACCGCGGCCTCGCTCGCATCGCTCGCCGGCAGCTGCAGCCGATAATGCCAGCGCACGAGACTGCCGGGCTGCACCAAGCCGGTCGCCCGCAAAGCGTCCTGGCTGACGATGAGGCGCGGCCCGAACCCGATGCCGCCCGCAATCTTGTCCGGCTCCGACACGAGCGCGGCGCGGATTTCAATCGTCGCCTGCCCGATCTTGATGGCGGCACCGGGCGCGAGATCGAGCCGCGCCAGGAGGGTCGGATCGGCGGCCGCGCCGAAGGCGCCACCACGCCCGGCGAGCACGTCTGCAAGCGGCGCCGGCGGATCGAGCGCGACCGCCCCATAAAGCGGATAGGCGTCGTCGACCGCCTTGATCTCGACCAGCGCCGAATGCCCGTCGCTCGCCTGCGCCATGGCGCGGAAGGTCGCCGCCACGGAGAGCTTCCCGTGCGCCTCCAGAAAAGCGCGTTCCGCCGGCGTCGCCTCCTGGGGGATGAGCGAGAACGCGACATCGCCACCAAGGATGACCCGGCCTTCGCGGGCGATGCCGTCGGTGAGGCTTGCCGCCACCGAGCCGACGCCGGCGATCGCCATGACGCCGAGCCCGATGCAAAGGATGAATACGTAGAAGCCGCGCAGGCCGCCGCGCAGATCGCGCGCCGCGAGCCGTAGCGTCAGCGCGAGGCCGATGCCTCGCGATCGACCGGACGGCTTGCTCAGCGGGCCTGCGTCCATGGGGCCTCCTCGCCGGCATCGATCCGTCCCGACCGCATTCGCACCACGCGGTCGCAGCGCCGCGCCAGCGCTGGATCGTGGGTGACCAGGACGAGTGTGGTGCCGCGCCCCGCCTGGCCCGCGAACAGCAAATCGACGATTTCGGCGCCGGTGGTCTCGTCGAGATTGCCGGTCGGCTCGTCCGCAATGAGGATTTTTGGGTCGGAAGCCCGCGCGCGCGCCAATGCCACGCGCTGTTGCTCCCCCCCGGACAGCTCGGCCGGATAGTGCGTGCGTCGGTCGGCGAGGCCGACTGCGGCGAGCCCATCGGCGGCGCGCTCGGTGGCATCGGTGATGCCCGCAAGCTCGAGCGGAATGGCGACGTTCTCGATCGCCGTCATGGTCGGGATCAGGTGAAAGGATTGGAATACGATGCCGATATTGCGCCCGCGAAAGCGCGCCAGTGCATCCTCGCCGAGCGCGCCCAAATCCTCGCCCGCGACCTTGATGGTGCCGGTATCGGGCCGCTCGAGCCCCGCCATGATCATCAGCAGGGTCGACTTGCCGGAGCCCGAGGGACCAATCAGGCCAACCGCCTCGCCCGCCCCTATATGCAGATCGATGTCTTTGAGGATATGAACCCTGCTCGCCCCGCGTCCGAGCGACAGGTTGACGCCGGCCAGGGCGATCGCTGGGCCGCTCGCGCCCAAGCCCACAGTGTCATGCATTGAGGTGTTCCGTATGCGGTCGATCGGTTTTGCGGGGCCTCGCTCATATGGGAGGTGGCGGGCGGCGGTCCAGAGGACCTTGCGGTTTACCCTCATGGCCGCCCTGCTGGCCTTGCCTTTCGGTGTGGCCGCAAGTGCGGCGGACGGCCCGGTGCGAATTGTCGCACTGGGCGATTCGCTGACGGCGGGCCTCGGTCTGCCGGCCGCCGCAGCCTTCCCGATGCGGCTGCAAAAGGCGCTGACCGACAAGGGCTTGGCGGTCGAGATCAGCAATGCAGGCGTGTCCGGCGACACGATGTCGGGCGGGCTTGCCCGGCTCGACTGGTCGGTGCCGGAGGGCGCGCAGGCCGTGATCCTCGAGCTCGGCGCCAACGATATGCTGCGCGGCCTCGACCCGCAGCTCACCCGCAAGGCGCTCGAGGAGATCTTGCGGCGGCTCGCAGCACGGCATATCGACGTGCTTGTGTGCGGGATGCTGGCCGCACCCAATCTCGGCGCCGACTACGCCAAAGCCTTCAACCCGATGTATCCCGAGCTTGCCGAGCGCGATCACCTGCTGCTCTATCCGTTCTTTCTCGCCGGTGTGGTCGGCAAGCCGGCGCTCATCCAGCCCGACGGGCTGCATCCGACGGCCGCGGGCGTCGACGTGATCGTGGCCGGGGTTCTGCCCAAGGCCGAGGAGTTGGTCGCGCGTGTCCGCAGCCGGGACGGCACCTAGCGCATGTCCCGGAAAAGCGGGCAGTCGCGCGGGCGGGTGTGGATGCCAATTTTCCGATAAGGACATACGCCACCGCTAAGGGCAACGACCACTATGCAGCGCATCTTTACCGGACTGGAGGTCCCGCCGGCTATCGCCCGCGAGCTTTCGCTGCTGCGCGGCGGGCTGCCGGGGGCGCGCTGGATCGATGCCGAGAACTATCACGTGACCCTGCGCTTCATCGGCGATGTCGACGATCTCCTGGCGCGCGAGGTCGCCTCGATGCTCGGGCAGGTGCGGCGCACGGGCTTCGAGCTGCGCTTCGGGGCGCTGTCGGCGTTCGGCGGCCGCCGTCCGCGCGCCCTGGTGGCGGGTCTGGCGCAGACCCAGGCGCTGATGGACTTGCAGGCCGAGCACGAGCGGCTGATGCAACGGGTCGGCCTCGATGCGGAGGGGCGTAAGTTCACCCCGCATGTCACGCTGGCGCGGCTGCGCGAGACCTCGAGCCGCCAGGTCGCCGACTATCTGTCGGCGCGCCCCCCGCTCGGGACGCTGTCGTTCACGGTCACGCGCTTCGTGCTGTTCTCCTCGCGGGCTTCCGTCGGCGGCGGGCCCTATGTGGTCGAAGCCGCCTATCCGCTCGCCGCATGAGGCCACGCCGGTGTTAAGGCTCCCCGATCCCGCGGACTCCGCTCCCTCCATGTCTTTGAGTCTCACGGCGCAATATGCCGCGCTCGTCGCCGACGGCGAAATCGAGCGCGACGACGCACAGCATGCCGTGGTGGCGCGGCTCGCGCAGCTCAATCAGCGCCTCGCCCAATACCGGCTCGCCCGCAAATCGTCCTCGCTCGGCTGGCTGTTCGGCGCGCGCGAGCGGCGCGAGGAGCCGATCCGCGGCCTCTACATCTACGGCGATGTCGGGCGCGGCAAGACCATGCTGATGGACCTGTTCTTCGCGGCGAGCCCGGTGCTGCGCAAGCGGCGGGTGCATTTTCATGAGTTCATGGGCGACGTGCACCACCGCCTGGCCGCCTTCCGGGCGAAGCTCAAGCACGGCGAGATCACCGAAGCCGACCCGGTGGTGCTCACCGCGGACGCGATCGCGGCCGAGAGCTGGCTCTTGTGTTTCGACGAGTTCCACGTCACCGACATCGCGGACGCGATGATCCTCGGGCGCCTGTTCAAGCGGATGTTCGAGCTTGGTGCTGTGGTGGTGGCGACCTCAAACGTAGCGCCCGCGGAGCTCTACAAGGATGGTTTGAACCGCGCGCTCTTCCTGCCCTTCATCGCGTTGATCGAGCAGCACATGGAGGTGGTCGAGCTCGCGGCGCGCGCGGATTTCCGCCTCGAGAAGCTCGCCGGGCAGCGGGTGTGGTATGTGCCACCCGATGCGGCCGCCGCGGCCGCGCTCGATGCAGCATGGCGGCGCCTGACTGGCGGCCAATCGGGCGCGCCCCTCGACCTCCATCTGCTCGGCCGCACGCTGCATGTCCCGCGCGCCGCCAAGGGCGTGGCGCGTTTTACTTTTCATGCGCTGTGCGAGGCGCCCCTGGCGGCCGCCGACTATCTGAAGATTGCGCGCGCATTCCATACCCTCATCATCGACAACATTCCGGTCATGGACTACGCGGACCGCAACGCCGCCAAGCGCTTCATCATTCTGATCGACACGCTCTACGACGATGCGGTGAAGCTCTTGGCTTCGGCGCAGGCCGAGCCCGACGGGCTTTACCGCGCGCAGGAAGGCTTTGAGGCGAGCGAGTTCAAGCGCACCGCCTCGCGCCTCATCGAGATGCGCTCCCAGGCCTACCTCGCCGCGCCGCATGGCAGGCGGGATTCGACCGCCGGGCCCTCGACCCAGGGGATCGTAGAAACCTGACGCGGCTTGAACGCCGGCCCCGAAAGGGTCTATGACGCACTGCAGCGGCACTTTCGCCCGCACTCGAAGGTCCTCCCCTCATGGCGCGGAATAAGATTGCATTGATCGGCGCTGGCCAGATCGGCGGCACGCTCGCCCATCTGATCGGCCTCAAGGAGCTCGGCGACATCGTTTTGTTCGACATCGCGGAGGGCATTCCGCAGGGCAAGGCGCTCGATCTCGTCGAGTCCGCGCCGGTCGACGGCTTTGATGCCGCCATCACGGGCACCAACTCCTACGAGGCCATGGAGGGGGCGAGCGTCTGCATCGTCACCGCCGGCGTGCCGCGCAAGCCCGGCATGAGCCGTGATGATCTGTTGGGCATCAACCTCAAGGTCATGGAGCAGGTCGGCTCCGGCATCAAGAAATACGCGGCGAACGCGTTCGTGATCTGCATCACTAACCCGCTCGACGCCATGGTGTGGGCGCTGCAGAAGGCTTGCGGGCTGCCCAAGCCGATGGTGGTCGGCATGGCGGGCGTGCTCGATTCCGCGCGCTTCCGCTATTTCCTCGCCGACGAGTTCAACGTCTCGGTCGAGGACGTCACCGCGTTCGTGCTCGGCGGCCATGGCGACTCCATGGTGCCGCTGATCCGCTATTCCGCCGTGGCCGGTATCCCGCTGCCCGATCTGGTGAAGATGAAATGGACCACGCAGGCGCGGCTCGATGCCATCGTCCAGCGCACCCGCGATGGCGGGGCCGAAATCGTCAATCTGCTCAAGACCGGCTCGGCCTTCTACGCGCCGGCTGCATCCGCCATCGCCATGGCGGAAAGCTTCCTGCGCGACAAGAAGCGCGTGCTGCCCTGCGCGGCCTGGCTCAACGGCGAATATGGGGTGAAAGACCTCTATGTCGGCGTGCCGGCGGTGATCGGCGCCAAGGGCGTCGAGCGCATTGTGGAGATCCAGCTCAACAGCGCCGAGCGCAGCATGTTTGAGAAATCGGCGACCGCGGTGAAGACCTTGGTCGATGCCTGCCGTACGATCGCGCCCAACCTCGACAAGTAAGCGGCGCGCGAGCGGACAGGGCCATGAACATCCACGAATACCAGGCCAAGGCGGTCCTGCGGGAGTTCGGCGTGCCGGTCCCGCGCGGCCTGCCGGCCTTCACGGTTGATGCGGCCGTCAAGGCCGCGAACGACCTCGGCGGGCCGGTCTGGGTGGTCAAGGCGCAGATTCATGCCGGCGGACGCGGCAAGGCCGGCGGCGTCAAGGTGGTGCGATCGATCGATGCCGTGCGCGCCGAGGCGACGCGGCTGCTGGGCTCGGTGCTGGTCACGCATCAGACCGGGCCGCACGGCAAAGAGGTCAACCGTCTCTACATCGAGGACGGCTCGCTCATCGACCGCGAGTTCTATCTCTCGGCGCTGGTCGACCGCGAAAGCTCGCGGATTGCGTTCGTGGTGTCGACCGAGGGCGGCATGGAAATCGAGGAGGTGGCGCACAACCACCCCGACAAGATCATGACGTTCGCGGTCGATCCCGCGACCGGCGTGATGCCGCATCACGGACGACGCGTCGTGCAGGCGCTGCGCCTGACCGGCGATCTCGCCAAGAAGGCCGAGGCGCTCCTCGCCAAGCTCTACGCGGCGTTCGTCGCCAAGGACATGAGCATGCTGGAGATCAATCCTTTGGTCGTCACCAAGGGCAACGATCTCATCTGCCTCGACGCCAAGATCGGCTTCGACGACAACGCGCTCTATCGCCATGGCGATATCGTGGCGCTGCGCGATCTCACTGAAGAGGACAGCAAGGAGATCGAGGCTTCGAAATTCGATCTCAATTACGTCGCGCTCGACGGCACCATCGGCTGCATGGTCAACGGCGCGGGGCTGGCGATGGCCACCATGGACATCATCAAGCTCTATGGCGAGGCGCCGGCGAACTTCCTCGACGTCGGCGGCAGCGCCACCACCGAGAAGGTCGCGGCCGCCTTCAAGATCATCACCTCCGACTCCAAGGTGAAGGGCATCTTGGTGAATATCTTCGGCGGCATCATGAAGTGCGACATCATCGCGGCCGGCGTGGTGGCGGCCGTGAAGGAGGTCGGCCTGCAAGTGCCACTGGTCGTGCGCCTTGAAGGCACCAACGTCGATCTCGGCAAGCAAATCCTCTCGCAATCCGGCCTCAACGTCATCGCGGCCGACGACCTCGACGACGCCGCGCAGAAGATCGTCAAGGCGGTGAAGGCATGAATGGCGACCGCCTCTCCTCCGCTTCACCTCCCCCTGCACCGGGAGGTTAAAAGGCAAGCCGCGATGTCCATCCTGATCAACAAAGACACCAAGGTCATCTGCCAGGGTTTCACCGGCAAGAACGGCACCTTCCACAGCGAGCAGGCGATCGCCTACGGCACCAAGATGGTCGGCGGCACCTCGCCGGGCAAGGGTGGCACGACCCATCTCGGGCTGCCGGTGTTCGACACGGTGGCGCAGGCCAAGGAAGCGACCGGCTGCGATGCGAGCGTGATCTACGTGCCGCCGCCCGGCGCCGCGGACGCCATCTGCGAGGCCATCCAGAGCGAGATTGCGCTCATCATCTGCATCACCGAGGGCATCCCGGTGCTCGATATGGTGAAGGTCAAGCGGGCGCTGTCGGGCTCGCGCTCGCGCCTCATCGGGCCCAATTGCCCGGGCGTGATGACGGCCGGCGAGTGCAAGATCGGCATCATGCCCGGCAACATCTTCAAGCCCGGCAAGGTCGGCATCGTGTCGCGCTCCGGCACGCTGACCTATGAGGCGGTGTTTCAGACCACGCGTGAAGGCTTGGGGCAGACGACCGCCGTCGGCATCGGCGGCGATCCGGTCAAGGGCACCGAGTTCGTCGATGTCTTGGAAATGCTGCTCGCCGACAAGGCGACCGAGGCCATCGTGATGATCGGCGAGATCGGCGGCTCAGCCGAGGAGGATGCCGCGCAATTCCTTATCGATGAGGGCAAGCGCGGCCGGCGCAAGCCGATGGTGGGCTTCATTGCCGGGGTCACCGCGCCGCCGGGCCGCCGCATGGGCCATGCCGGAGCCATCATCGCGGGCGGGAAGGGCGATGCCGCATCCAAGACCGCCGCGATGGCGTCTGCCGGCATCAAGATTTCGCCCTCACCGGCGCGGCTCGGCAAGACGCTCGTCGAAGTTCTGAAAGCCTAATTCAGTTTTTGCACTTTCATCGTCATATTCGTCCACTAAATAAGGTAACAGGACCGCCGGGAGGCGAATCGGCTTTCGCCCATTCGCATGAGTGGAGCGCGCCGACCCATTCTGCTTTTCGGGTACCTCCTTTGCGGGTACGCGGGGAGGGAAGGGATCGGGGCCAAATCGGCCCGTCACCCAGGATGCCTGCATGTCCCGCCAAGATGCCAACGCTGCCTTTGCCCTGACCTCCTTTCTCTATGGCGGCAATGCCAGCTATGTGGACGACCTGTATGCCCGCTACGAAGCCGACCCGAAGGCGGTCGATGCCGAGTGGCAGGCCTTCTTCCAAAGCCTCAAGGAGGACGGCGCCATCAAGAACGGCAAGAACGGCCGCGGTCCCTCCTGGGAGCTGCCGAACTGGCCGCAGCGACCGCACGATGATCTGACCGGGGCACTCACCGGCGACTGGGGCGAGGTCGATCGCGCGGTCAGCGCCAAAGTCAAAGCGGCGGCGCAGGCGCGCGGCGTCGAGATTTCCTCGGCCGACGTGCAGCAGGCGACCCGCGATTCGCTGCATGCCCTGATGCTGATCCGCGCCTACCGCATCCGCGGCGCCTTTCACGCCGATCTCGATCCGCTCGGCCTGGAGCCGGCAAAGGACCGCTCGGAGCTCGATCCGCGCAGCTATGGCTTCGCGGAAGCCGACTTCGACCGGCGGATTTTCCTCGACCGGGTGATGGGCCTCGAGTTCGGCACCATCCGCGAGATCGTCGGCATCCTGCAGCGCACCTATTGCCAGACGCTCGGCGTCGAGTTCATGCACATCTCCGATCCGGCCCAGAAGGCCTGGATGCAGGAGCGCATCGAAGGCCCCGACAAGGAGATCAGCTTCACCCGCGAGGGCAAGCGCGCGATCTTGAACAAGCTCATCGAGGCGCAGGGCTTCGAGAATTTCTGCGACGTCAAGTTCACCGGCACTAAGCGCTTCGGGCTCGACGGTGGCGAATCGATGATCCCGGCGCTCGAGCAGATCATCAAGCGCGGCGGGGCGCTCGGCGTGAAGGAGATCGTCATCGGCATGGCGCATCGCGGGCGCCTCAACGTGCTGGCGCAGGTGATGGGCAAGCCGCACCGCGCGATCTTCCACGAGTTCAAGGGCGGCTCATCGACCCCCAACGAGATCGAGGGCTCGGGCGACGTCAAATATCACCTCGGCGCCTCCTCCGACCGCGAGTTCGACGGCAACAAGGTGCATCTGTCGCTCACCGCCAATCCTTCGCATCTCGAGATCGTCAATCCGGTGGTGCTCGGCAAGGTGCGCGCCAAACAGGATCAGCATGGCGCCACCCCCGAGAATCGCACCATGGTGATGCCGCTGCTCATCTCCGGCGACGCCGCCTTCGCGGGCCAAGGCGTGATCGCCGAATGCTTCGGGCTCTCGGGCCTGCGCGGCCATCGCACCGGCGGCTCGGTACATTTCATCATCAACAATCAGATCGGCTTCACGACCTATCCGCGCTATTCGCGCTCCTCGCCGTTCCCCTCGGACGTGGCCAAGATGATCGAGGCACCGATCTTCCACGTCAACGGCGACGACCCGGAAGCGGTGGTGTTCGCCGCCAAGGTGTCGACCGAGTTCCGGCAGAAGTTCCAGAAGCCGGTCGTTATCGACATGTTCTGCTATCGCCGGCACGGCCACAACGAGGGCGACGAGCCCTCCTTCACCCAGCCGCTGATGTACAAGGCGATCGCCCATCACCCGGCCACCGCCGAGATTTACGGGAACAAGCTCGTCGGCGAAGGCGTCGTCACCGCGGGCGAGGTCGAGAAGATTAAGGCCGACTGGCGCATGCGCCTCGACGCCGAGCTCGAGGCGAGCCAGAGCTACCGCCCCAACAGCGCCGATTGGCTGGACGGGCGCTGGGCCGACATCAAGGCGGCCCGCGATCACGATGATCCGCGCCGCGGCAATACTGGCGTCGCCATTGCGAGCCTCAAGGAGATCGGCGACAAGCTCACCACGGTGCCGAAGGATTTCCACGCTCATCGCACCATCCAGCGGTTCCTCGAGAGCCGCCGCAAGTCGATCGAGACCGGCAACGGGCTCGACTGGTCGACCGGGGAGGCGCTCGCCTTCGCCTCGCTCCTGCTCGAAGGGCATCGGGTGCGGCTGTCGGGTCAGGACAGCGAACGCGGCACCTTCTCGCAGCGCCATTCGGTGCTGATCGATCAGGAGAACGAAGACCGCTACATCCCGCTCAACCATCTGAGTGAGGCCCAGGCCCGCTTCGAGGTGGTCAACTCGATGCTGTCGGAGGAGGCGGTGCTCGGCTTCGAGTACGGCTACTCGCTCGCCGAGCCCGATGCGCTGACATTGTGGGAGGCGCAGTTCGGCGACTTCGCCAACGGCGCCCAGGTCATCTTCGACCAGTTCATCTCCTCGGGTGAGCGCAAGTGGCTGCGCATGTCGGGCTTGGTTTGCCTGCTGCCGCACGGCTACGAGGGCCAGGGCCCGGAGCATTCCTCGGCGCGGCTGGAACGCTTCCTGCAGATGTGCGCCGAGGACAACATGCAGGTCGCCAACTGCACCACGCCCGCCAACTATTTTCACATTCTGCGCCGGCAGCTCAAGCGCGACATCCGCAAGCCGCTCATATTGATGACGCCAAAATCGCTGCTCCGCCACAAGCGTGCGGTGTCGCGGCTCGAGGAGATCGGGCCGGGCACGACCTTCCACCGCTTGCTCTGGGATGATGCGCAGTCGCACGCGGACGAGAAGATCAAGCTTGTCCCCGACGACAAGATGCGCCGCGTCGTGCTGTGCTCCGGCAAGGTCTACTACGATCTCTACGAGGAGCGCGAGAAGCGCGGCATCGACGATGTCTATCTGCTGCGCGCCGAGCAGCTTTATCCGGTGCCGCTCAAGGCGCTGGTGCAGGAGTTTGGCCGGTTCAAGAGCGCCGAGATCGTGTGGTGTCAGGAGGAGCCGCGCAACATGGGGGCTTGGCACTTCATGGAGCCCTATCTCGAATGGGTGCTGCGGCAGACCGGCAACAAGCGCGAGCGCCCGCGCTACGCCGGTCGCCAGGCCTCCGCGGCCACCGCCACGGGGCTCATGGCCAAGCACCAAGCGCAGCTCAAGGCATTTTTGGACGAGGCGCTGGGTTGAGTCGGTGGAAGGCTGCGAGATAAGGCTGCGAGATGAAGCAAAAAAAGTGCGGTGAAACTCCTCCCCTCCACGACCCCTCCCCCCCACAAGGGGAAAGGGAGTCGCGGGTTGCAACGCCTCGTGCCGGCTAACGGGAAGGAATCGAGGTCATGACGGAAATCCGCGTCCCGACCCTCGGCGAATCGGTGACCGAGGCGACCATTGGCAAATGGTTCAAGCACCCAGGTGATGCGGTCACGGTCGACGAGCCGCTGGTCGAGCTCGAGACCGACAAGGTGACCATCGAGGTTCCATCGCCCGCCGCCGGCGTCCTCTCCGAGGTCGCTGCCAAGGATGGCGAGACCGTCGCGGTCGGCGCGCTACTCGGCCAGATCAAGGACGGTGCGGGCGCCGCTGCCGCAGCCGCCAAGCCGGCCGCGCGGGCGGCGCCGGCAGCCGCCGAGCCGCTGAAGCCTGCGGCGCCGGCGTCTCCCCAGGCTCCACCACCGGTTCAGCCGCTCGCCCCTTCGGTGCGCAGGCTCGCGACCGAGAGCGGCATCGATGTCTCCACCGTTCCGGGCTCCGGCCGGGACGGCCGCCTCACCAAGGGCGACATGCTGGCGGCGATCGAGCGCGCCGCCGCCGCACCCATGCCGGTCGCGACTCCGGTGCAGGTGCGCGCCCCCTCGCTTCCTGACGATGCGGCGCGCGAGGAGCGCGTGCACATGACGCGCCTGCGGCAGACCATCGCGCGGCGCCTCAAGGACGCGCAGAACACCGCCGCCATGCTCACGACCTTCAACGAGGTCGACATGAGCGCGGTGATGCATGTGCGCAATCAGTACAAGGACCTGTTCGAGAAGAAGAACGGCGTGAAGCTTGGCTTCATGAGCTTCTTCGTGCGCGCCTGTGTGCAGGGCTTGAAGGAAATCCCCAACGTCAACGCTGAGATCGATGGCGCCGACATCGTCTACAAGAACTATTATCACATCGCGGTCGCGGTCGGCACCGAGAAGGGCCTGGTAGTGCCGGTGGTGCGCGATTGCGACCGCAAATCCTTCGCGCAGATCGAGAAGGAGATCGCCGATTTCGGCCGCCGCGCCCGCGACGGCACGCTCAAGATCGAAGAGATGCAGGGCGGTACCTTCACGATCTCGAACGGCGGCGTCTACGGCTCGCTGATGTCGACGCCCATCCTCAACGCCCCGCAATCCGGCATCCTCGGCATGCACAAGATCCAGGAGCGCCCCGTGGTCGCCGCCGGCAAGATCGAGGTGCGCCCCATGATGTACCTCGCGCTCTCCTACGACCACCGCATCGTCGACGGCCGCGAGGCGGTCACCTTCCTGGTGCGGGTGAAGGAATGTCTGGAGGACCCGGCGCGACTGGTACTGGAATTGTAGCCCAACGTAGTCATGCCCGGCCTTGTTGTGCCGGGCATCCAGGCCTTTTCTTGTTGTCGGCAAGGGGGGCGTGGATGGCCGGCGCATAAGGGCGTCTACGCCCGTCTTCGCAGGCTCGGCCCGGCCATGACATCTATGAATGCGGAGTTACTTCATGCCCTACGATCTCCTCGTCATCGGCTCCGGTCCCGGCGGCTATGTGTGCGCGATCCGCGCCGCGCAGCTCGGCATGAAGGTCGCGGTGGTGGAGAAGGACGCGACCTTCGGGGGCACCTGTCTCAATGTGGGGTGCATTCCCTCCAAGGCGCTGCTTCATACCTCCGAGCTGTTCGCGGAAGCGGGGGAGATGTTCGGCCGCATGGGCATCGGCGTCGGCAAGCCCAAGCTCGATCTTCCCGCCATGATGAAGTTCAAGGACGAGGGCGTCGACGGCAACGTCAAAGGTGTCGCCTATCTGTTCAAGAAGAACAAGATCGAGAGCTTCCGCGGCTTCGGCCAGATCGCCGGCACCGGCATGGTCGAGGTCAAGACCGATGGCAAGTCGCAGATGCTCGACACCAAGGCGATCGTGATCGCGACCGGCTCCGATGTGGCTCGCCTGCGCGGCATCGAGATCGACGAGAAGCGCATCGTGTCCTCGACCGGGGCGCTGGTGCTCGACAAGGTGCCGGGGCGCTTGTTGATCGTCGGGGCGGGCGCAATCGGGCTCGAGCTCGGCTCAGTGTGGCGGCGGCTTGGGTCGGAGGTGGTCGTGGTCGAGTTCCTCGATGGCGCGCTGCCCGGCATGGACGGGGAGGTCCGCCGGCAGGCGCAGCGGTTGTTCGAGAAGCAGGGCATCAAGTTCCATTTCTCCTCAAAGGTGACGGCCGTCGATACTTCAGGTGCGAAGCTCAAGGCGCAGGTCGAGCCGGCCGCCGGCGGCGCCGCGCAGGCCATCGAGGCGGACGTGGTGTTGGTCGCGGTTGGCCGCGTGCCCTACACGGAGGGGCTCGGGCTCGAGAGCGTCGGCGTGCAGAAGGACAATCGCGGCCGCGTGGTTGTGGACCAGCATTTCGCGACCCACGCGCCCGGAATCTACGCCATCGGCGACGTCATTGCCGGCCCAATGCTGGCCCACAAGGCCGAGGACGAGGGCGTCGCGGTGGCCGAAATCATCGCCGGCCAGGCCGGGCACGTGAATTACGACGTGATCCCCAATGTCGTCTACACCGCGCCCGAGATCGCCTCGGTCGGCAAGACCGAGGAGGAGCTCAAGGCTGCCGGCATCACCTACAAATCGGGAAAATTTCCCTTCACCGCCAACGGCCGCGCCAAGGTCAATCACCAGACCGACGGCTTCGTGAAGATTTTGGCCGACGCCAAGACCGACCGCGTGCTCGGCGTGCATATCGTCGGCGCCGACGCCGGCAACATGATCGCCGAAGCTGCGGTCGCCATGGAGTTCGGCGCCGCCGCGGAAGATATCGCCCGCACCTGTCACGCCCACCCGACCCTGACCGAGGCCGTCAAGGAAGCCGCCATGGCGGTCGATCAACGCGCGATCAGCATGTAGCGCGAAGGGCTGGTTGCTGTCGGGCCTGGGACGGAATTTCACTCCCTCTGCCTGGAGGGGAGAGGAGGGGTGAGGGGCTTGGCATTTCCGGACCGCGACGCCCGGCCCCTTCGTTCCGCCCTTCTCGCCGCCCTCGCCCTTCTCGCCTTCGGGGAGAAGCAGAGGCCGGTGCGTCCCTGACCATTATCCCGCCGCGCCCAGCATGTGCTGCAGGCCCTCCAGCGCGTGCGGGGCAAACAGCCCGAGCCCCGTGAAGAGGAGCCCGATCGCGCCGAGCAGGCCCGCCCCGTAGGTGAGCAGCAGCATGCCGGTGATGACCGAAGCCGACGCCAGCACGATTCCGATCTGGAAGGCCGCGGAGGCCATCTCATAATTCTCGTACTTGGCGAAGTTCACATCGCGCCGGTGCTCGAGCTCGCGCGCCCGTTCGGTGAGCTCCCGGCGGCCCTCCTTGGATTCGGGGTCCGATTCATACCGGTCGACCGTCTTTTTCCAGTCGTCGATCTGCTTGGTCATCGCCGCCTTGGCGGCCGCATCGTTCAAGGACGCAAGCTCGATCTGCTTGAACTCCGCGGCGGTGCGCAGCACCGTCTGGCGGATGGTCTTGGCCTGGAAGAAGGCCCACAGATCCGACACCTCGATATTCTCGCTGAGCGCGGCCGTCTGGGCGCTCTTGCCGAGCGTCTCGCTGAACGCCAGAAACAGCGCCAGGACCGCGATCACGAGTGCAATCCGCCGGTTCGAATGCGACGCATGCTCGGCGTGCTCGGCATGCTCCATCTCTTCATGTGCCTCGGCCATGGAGGTCCCCTCGCGTTGATATCCGCGCGGGAGATTTGGCCGAAAGGTCGCGCGCAAGCAAGGGCGAAGAGCGGTCCTACGCGCGGGCCCGCGGATGCGTGGCGCGATAGACTTCGAGCAGCCGCTCGGTGTCGATCTCGGTATAGACCTGGGTGGTCGACAGCGAGGCGTGGCCGAGCAGCTCCTGGATGGCGCGCAGGTCGCCGCCGCGCGCCAGCAGATGCGTGGCGAACGAATGGCGCAACGCATGCGGCGTCGCGGTGTCGGCGAGACCGAGCTGGCCGCGCAGCCGCGCCATGGTGAGCTGCACGATGCGCGGCGACAGCGGCCCGCCCTGGGCGCCGATGAAGAGCGGGCCGTCGGGCGCAAGCTCTGCCGGGCACAGCGCCACATAATCGGCGACGAGCTCCAGCACCTCGCGCAGCACCGGCACCATGCGCTGCTTGTTGCCCTTGCCGGTCACCGTGATGGCATCGCCCGCGCCCGGCACGGGCACCTCTTTGCGCTTGAGGCCGAGCGCCTCGGAAATGCGCAGCCCGCAGCCGTAGAGCAGGCCGAGCACGGCGGCATCGCGGGCGAGAATCCACGGCTCCTGCGCCTCGCCGGCGCGCTCCGCGCAGTCGGCGAGCCGCCGCGCAGCCGTGACCGAGAGCGGCTTGGGCAGGGTCTTGGCGATCTTGGGCGAGCGCACCGCGAACAAGGCGCCGACCCTGCCGCTGCCATTGCGCTCGAGGAAGCGGGCGAACGAACGCGCGCCAGCGAGCGCGCGCGCCAGCGAGCGCCCCGTGATGCCCCCGGCGCGCCGCGCCGCCATGTAGGCGCGGATATCCTGCGGCGCGAGGCGTCCGAGCGCCTTGAGCGTCACGCGGCCGCCCAGATGCTGCGACAGGAAGGCGAGAAATTGCCGCAGGTCGCGTTCATAGGCCTCGCAGGTCTTGGCCGACATGCGCCGCTCGGCCGAAAGCTGCAGGAGCCAGCGCGCGACTTCCGTCGCGACCTCGCAAGCCGCGCCCCGAATCTCGGCGCCATCCTGGCCTTTTGGTGCGGCCAACCCTTCCCCCTCGCGACTCACGGCCTTGACAGAGCAAGCATAATCCCACCCGCTGCCTTATGGTCGGTTAAATCCCGCGAATCAGGATGCCCGCGCGCGTTGTCGATATCCTGCTGCCGGTCGCGCTCGACCAGGCCTATTCGTACCGCGTGCCGGACGGGATGGAGCTCGCCTTGGGCGATCTCGTGCGGGTGTCGCTCGGGGCGAGCGAGTCGACCGGCGTGGTCTGGGCCCACAACCCGACGCCCAATCCCCGCCTCGACAATCGCCTGAAATATGTCGACGCGCGCATCGAGGTGCCGCCGCTCACCGGGGAGCTGCGCCAATTCGTCGACTGGGTCTCCGGCTATGCGCTGGCAGCGCGCGGCATGGTGCTGCGCATGGGCCTGCGCAGGGGCGAGCATTTGGGCCCCGCGCGCGCGCGCGCGGGCGTGCGCCTGGCCGGACCGCCGCCGCGGCGGGTGACGCCGGCGCGGGCACGCGTGCTCGCGGTATTGGCCGACGGCTTGGCGCGCGCCAAGGCCGAGGCCGCGGCGGAGGCCGGCGTCTCGCCCAGCGTGGTCGACGGGCTCGTCGACGAAGGCACGCTCGAGACCTTGGTGCTGACGCCCGAGCCACTGGCGCTGCCACCCGATCCGGACTTCGTGCAGCCCGACTTTACGCCGGCGCAGCGCGATGCCGCCGAGCGCCTGCGCGCCGCGATCCAGGAGGGCGGCTATTCGGTGAGCTTGATCGACGGCGTCACCGGCTCCGGCAAGACGCCGGTCTATTTCGAGGCGGTGGCCGAAAGCGTGCGGCGCGGCCGGCAGGCCTTGATCCTGATGCCTGAGATCGCGCTCACCGCCCAGGTGCTCGACCGCTTCGCCAAGCGTTTTGGCGCGCGGCCGGCCGAGTGGCATTCGCAGGTCTCAGCGCGCAAGCGGGCGCGCACGTGGGCCGCGGTCGCGACCGGCGAGATCAAGGTGATTGTCGGCGCGCGCTCGGCGCTGTTCCTGCCCTATGCGGAGCTGGGCCTCATCGTGGTCGATGAGGAGCACGATCCCGCCTACAAGCAGGAGGACGGCGTCCACTATCACGCCCGCGATATGGCGGTGGTGCGCGGGCACATCGCCAAGATCCCGGTGGTGCTCGCCTCCGCGACGCCTTCGGTGGAGACCGAGGTCAATGCACGGCGCCAACGTTACCGCCGCCTGCATTTGCCCGAGCGCTTCGGCGGGGCGCCTCTGCCTGCTATCGAGGCGATCGACTTGCGGCGCGAGGGGCCCCCGCCCGGCCGCTTCGTCGCACCGCGGCTCGCCGCGGCCGTACAGGTCGCGCTCGAGCGCGGCGAGCAGGCGCTGTTCTTCCTCAATCGGCGCGGCTATGCGCCGCTGACGCTCTGCCGCAAATGCGGCTACCGCCTCGCCTGCCCGAACTGCGACGCCTGGCTCGTCGATCACCGCTTCAAGCGCCGGCTCGTCTGCCACCACTGCGGCTTCGCCATGCCGACGCCCGGGCAGTGCGCGCATTGCCAAGCGAGCGGTAGCTTCGTCGCCTGCGGACCGGGCGTCGAGCGTCTCGCCGAGGAGAGTGCCGCGCTGTTCCCGACCGCGCGCACGCTCGTCCTCTCCAGCGATCTCATCACCTCGGTCGAGCGCATGCGCGAGGAGCTCGTGCAGATCGAGGAAGGCCGCGTCGACATCGTGATCGGCACCCAGCTCGTCGCCAAGGGCCACCATTTTCCCGCGCTCAATCTGGTCGGCGTGGTCGACGCTGATCTCGGCTTGAGCAACGGCGACCCGCGCGCCGCGGAGCGCACCTTTCAGCTGCTGCACCAGGTCATCGGCCGCGCCGGCCGCGCCGAGGGGCATGGCCGCGGCTATCTGCAGACCCATCAGCCCGAGCATCCGGTGATGCGCGCGCTCGCGGCCGGCGACCGGGAGGCCTTCTATGCGAGCGAGATCGCGCTGCGTGAGGCCGCGCACTATCCGCCGTTCGGCCGCCTCGCCGCGCTGATCATATCGGGCGACGACAAGGGCGCGACGCAGTCCCATGCGCAACGCGTCGCCCGCGCTGCCCCGCTCGCCGAGGCCGTGCGCGTGCTCGGCCCCGCCGAGGCGCCGCTCGCGCTCATCCGCGGGCGCCATCGCTTTCGCCTGCTGGTGAAGTCGCCGCGCAACTTCGACCTCTCAGCCTATCTGCGCGAATGGCTCGCCGCCGCCCCCAAGCCAAAGGGCAAGATCAGACTCGAGGTTGACGTCGATCCGCAAAGCTTCTTGTA
>Ga0126381_100001571_pt1 | contig 24391 bp, 20 predicted proteins | sample PanSoiMetPlot_28_FD_96465 | JGI IMG/M metagenome (GOLD analysis project Ga0126381, IMG submission 96465) | Tropical forest soil microbial communities from Panama - MetaG Plot_28 | ecosystem: Environmental > Terrestrial > Soil > Tropical forest > Bulk soil | place: Panama | collected 2016-02-17 | reverse complement strand
GACTTTCTCCTCCGGGATTTTGGCGAGGAGCAGACGCGGGACGCAGGCGAACTCAGCATGCACCGCGTGCGCCGCACCAGCACAAGCTACTCGGTCTCCGATATTGATGTCACTGACCCCTTCGCCAACCGCGATTACCGTTCCGGCGCTGCTGTAACCCAGGACGCCCGGCTGGTCGAGACGGCTGCGCACGGTAGCTACAGCCGGCAGCAACCCGTCGCGGCGAACCTTGGCGATCACTTCGCGGACCAGGTCGGGCCGCGCCTGCGCCTTCTGTAGCAAGTTCTTGCGGGCAAATTCTGAGGAGGCCCGCTCAGTCCCCGCCGACACCAGCGACGCCGCGATTCGCACAAGAACGCAACCTGCCAACAACTTCGGCGCTGGAACCTCAACCACCGAGATTTCCCCGGTTCGCGCGTGCTGCAGCACTTGTTTCACGCGGTCGCCGCCTGTCGAGTAAACGACGCTTCGGAACCCGTCAGGTTCTTCCGGCTATCCAGGAAAGTTTGCATCCAGATTTCCAGGGTCAAGAACTGCCAGATCTGCATCGACCAGTCGTGAGCGCCGGCGCGATGCTCCTCCACAAAGCGCCGCACAACTTCGGGACGGAAGAGCGCACGTTTGCGAATTTGCGAAGACGAAAGCAGATCATCCACCATTTCTTTGAGATCGTTGGCCAGCCAGTAGTCCACGGGTGCGGCAAATCCGGCCTTGGGTTGCTGTAACACTTCGCGCGGCAGAATATCCTGCATGGCTTGGCGAAAGATGTATTTGGTCGTGGGCCGCAGGAATCCTCTGAGCTTCAATTTCGGCGGCACGTTCGCGGCTGCAAACTCCACCAACTCACGATCGAGAAAGGGCACTCTGACCTCGACCGACGACGCCATGCTCATCTTGTCGTTGTAGGTGAGGTTCAGGCTAGTCATAAAAATCTTGGTATCGAGGTACAGCATCTGGTTGAGGAAGTCAGCGTCTTGCACCTTCGCAAAAGTCTCTCGGTGCTGAGCTGCTGGGTCTGTATTTCCGATCTCACGCGATATTTCCTCGGTGTAGAGCCCTCCCTTCTGTTCAGCGTCGAGATACGTGCAATTCATGATGAACCGCTCCGCCGGCGGTAGGGATGCGCTGCGCATCATTTTCTTGGCCAGCCGGACACTTCCCTTCAACGCCGAATCGCGCCGGCTTGGCAGGCGACCGAGCGTAGCTTCCAACCAACGGCGTATCGCAGCCGGCACATTCTGATACGCCTGGGCCCAGGCATGGGCGACGTGCTTGCGATAGCCGGCGAACAATTCATCTCCACCCACGCCCGAGAGCAGAACCGTAGCCTGCTTGCGCGCTTCGCGGCATACCAGGTATGCCGTAATGATCGCAGGATCGGCGGTTGGCTCGTCCATGTGCCAGACAAGCTGCGGCAAGAGATTAGCAACATCGGGCTCAACTATGATCTGTTGATTCTGACAGCCCAAGCGCTGAGCCAGGCGCGCCGGAACCGCGGGATCGTCCAGAGTGGTTTCGCCCACGCGATACTTGTCGGGAAAAGTGATGGTGTAGGTTCGCACTGGGCCGCGCGCGGCGCGGACCATGGTCGCCACAATGCTCGAGGAATCGAGGCCAGCGCTGAGAAACGCGCCGATGGGCACATCGCTCACCATCTGGGCCTCCACCGAACGGCGAAAACGGTCTCCCACCTCCTGAGCCAGCTCGGCCTCCGAAGCCGCATAAGACGTTTGCGCCGGAGGAAACTTCAAGTCCCAATACTTTGCAATGTGCAGTTCTCCGTTGCGCCAGGTCGCGCTGTGCCCCGCGGGGAGTTTGTAGATCCCGCGGAACATACTCCGCGGGTCTGGGACCCAGAGGAACGTAAGGTACTGGTGGAGCGAGGCATGATCGATTTCCGCGTCCACGCCGGGCACCTCAAGCAGAGCCTTGATTTCCGAGGCAAAGGCGAGCTTTGTTCCCGTCTGCGTGTAATAAAAAGGCTTCACTCCGAAATGGTCGCGAGCCATGAACAATGCCGGAGAACCGGAACGCACGTCGCAAATTGCAAAGGCAAACATGCCATTGAGCCGCTGGACACACTCCGGGCCGAGTTCCTCGAAGAGGTGCAGAACCACTTCCGTATCGGTATCAGACGAAAAACCGTAACCTTTGCTTTGCAGCTCCCGGCGCAGTTCGGGAAAGTTGTAAATCTCTCCGTTGTAGGTAATCCAGACGGTTCCGTCCTGGTTGCACATCGGCATGTGACCATTCGGCGAAAGGTCGAGAATGGCCAGACGGCGGCTGCCGAGACCGACATAGGATCCGTCTGGAAACCGTTTTTCCCACAGGCCGACATCATCGGGGCCACGATGGGTCTGCACGGCCGTCATGCGCGCCAGGGTTTGCCGATCTCCGCAATTGACCAGTCCGCTGATCCCGCACATGAGCTAACTAGCTCTCCTCAGCCGCAATTCGTAGATCTTGGCCTTGATCTGAAAAAACTGAATGCCTTGCATGCCACAGTAGATCAACCCTGGTATGCCATCCAGGAAGCCGAGGCGAAAAATGTATTTGTAGAGAAAAAAGAGCGCGGGGGAGCCGGGAAGTCCGAAGAACTTCTTTCGCAGCCAACGGCGGCGCTGGGCTTGTGTTCCGAAGAATGACGGTGGGAGTTCGCCATGGCTGGATTCTCCGCTTAGCCAGACGCGCGCCTCCCAATTGGAATATTCGTCGTGTTTCTGGATATAGCGCGAGAGCGATTCCACATTGTGATGAAGCAGCGGATTCTTCAAGGTTCCCGTCTGGCCATCGACGATGACATGTTCATGCACTTCCATGTCGCACATGGAGTTGTCCTGATCCTTGAGGCGGCACTCGTACCTGCCCTTGTTCCGGCGAAAGAGCGAGAGCTTGTAGAAATTCGCATCGCTGTGGCGCAGCTGGTGCCCTAGAAAGTACATCTGCAGTTGGATGAAGTACCCGTCAAACTGCGGCCGCTTAACGGCTGTGCGTATCTCTTCCGCCAACTCCAAGGTCATCGCTTCGTCAGCATCGACAAGCAAGATCCAATCATGGGCCAATGGCAGGGTATTCATCGCCCACTGGCGTTTCTTTGGCCAGCCTCCCTGATAGTGAAACTGAACGACGTGAGCCCCATAGGAGCGAGCAACTTCGATCGTTGCGTCTGTGCTGCTGGAGTCAACCACATAGACTTCGCCCAGGTCGCGCAGAGAATCAAGGCAGCGCGGCAAGTTCCGCGCCTCGTTGCGGACTGGGACAATCGCGCTCACAGGAAGCTTGCAGGTGTGCGCAGACTTTCCTAACTGGCTGGCTTCTTCCAGTTTCTGCATTACGTAACCGACTGCTTGCAACATATTACCCTGAATCGCCGTAGAAGCTGAAATTCAGGGAATCGGGCGGCACAACCACTTGTGGCACCCGCAAGTCACAAGATCAAGCGCTCACCCTCTGCAGTTCGCACCAGCGCTCCAGAACATAGAGCGACCATGGACGGGACCAAGAGGTTTTTCCAGCCTGGAATTCACGCCAGACCCGCTGGACTGCTTCTGGGTCCAGAAAAGGCTGTAGCGGCCCTTTGGGAACGCGCGCCAACCCGGCTTCGACCTCCGCGCGCAATTCATCACGTAGCCAATGCTCGAAAGGGAGCGTAAATCCCCTCTTCTTGCGATGGACGATCTTTTCCGGCAACGCCCCGTCGAGCGCTCCTACCAGCAAGGGTTTCGGTGTGGAATCGCTCAATTTCGCGGTCCCGGGTATTGCGAGCATAGTTTCCGCCAAGTGATGGTCTATGAGCGGCACGCGCACTTCGAGGCCATTCGCCATGCTCATCACGTCGGCGTCGCGCAGCAAGGTATTTAGCATGTAACAACGCGCTTCGAGATAGGAGACACGATTGATGGGATCAAGACCCTGCGTATGGGAAAGACTCTCTCTCAATGGTTGATGCGCTCGACCTTCGTGGTTTCCGCCGGGAAAGGCCAGCAATGCCGAGTATTGCTCCGCAGTGAACAATTGTCTGGAGAGGAAGTAAGGGTGGAGCAGATTCGCATTGGCACAGGCGAGCGCAGCCAGCTTGCGGTTCTGATCGCTTGCCGGCGAGAGCCCCGCAAATCCAGACGCCAACAGCTTGCGGGCGAACTCCGGAACACGCCGCCGCCACAACCGTTCAAACTGTTCCATCTTCGGCACGGTGCGAAATGTTGAATAACCGGCGAACAGTTCATCTCCGCCAAGTCCGGAAAGAGCTACCTTGATTCCCGCAGCACGCGTGTGCCGTGAGATGAGGTAGGTATTTAACCCATCAATAGTCGGCTGATCCATCGCCTGCAGCGCTTCAGGGATCGCCGCGAAGGCGTCCTGCTGGGACACGAGGATTTCCTTGTGCTCGCTACCGAACTTCCGCGCCAGCAGTCTGGAATATTCAGACTCGGTGTAGTCGGCTTCGCGAAATACCACAGAAAACGTATGCAACTGTGCCCCATCCCGACTAAGGATTGCCGCCAGAACGCTGGAATCAATTCCGCCTGAGAGGAACACGCCGACCGGAACGTCGCTCACCATCTGCATGCGAACGGACTCATCCAGTACAGGTTTCACGCGGTCCAATGCTTCTTCGGCGGAGTGTGCCGTGTCACACTCCTTCGCGAGATCCCAGTAAGGAGTTGTCTCAACTTTCCCCTTTTCCCAAGTCAGAAAGTAACCGGGCGGTAGGACCGAGACGCCGTCGACTAGAGTGACTGGATCGTATAGCGAACCAAACATCAGATAGTTCAGCAGCCCGGCGCGATCCAACCGGCGAGGAAGCAAGCCGGTTCCGAGCAAGGTCCTCAGTTCTGAGGCGAAGAGAAGATTTTGGCGCACCACCGCGTAATAGAGCGGCTTGATGCCCATGGGATCGCGGGCTACGAACAGCCGCCGGCGCTGCGTGTCCCAAATAGCGAATGCGAACATCCCGCGCAGTTCTGCCAGGCACGACTGGCCCCAGCGGCCGTATGCTTTCAGCAGGACTTCAGTGTCAGAGCGGCTTCGAAAGCGGATGCCGTCGCGCTCCAGTTTTTCTCGAACTTGTGGGAAGTTGTAGATCTCGCCGTTGTACGTGATCCAGTTGCCGTTCTCCGAGTCCTGCATCGGCTGGTGCCCGAGCGGCGAAAGATCGAGAATTGCCAGGCGGCGGTTTCCGAGTCCGATCTGAACCGGGTCGGGGGATTCTTCGCTGATCACGATCGCCCCGGAATCATCGGGTCCGCGATGCGCGAGGGAACGGGTTCCTTGCTCCAGCAAATCCGCATCGACAGTTCCGTTGTTGGCGACGATTCCAAAGATCCCACACATGTTTTGACTCTCAATTTACGGCAACACACCCGCCCTAAGACCATAGGAAGTATATTCGAAACAAACGGGGTTCATCGCAGCCCCGCGCAGGCCGAAGCAAAATCGGTATGCGCACAGAACGTAGCTGAGATAAATTTCTTTGTCCGTGAGGAAGACCAACATGTTCAAACGGTTCGCTGGAATCCTGATGCTGTTTCTCGGCGGTGCGGCTAGCGCTCAATCCAAGCCTCCTGACACGCCGATTCAACAGGAAACCGACGAGCGCACGTTCTACGAGTTGCTTCCGCCCGAGAGTGCAAGCTTCAGGATGCGCTACGAAGTCACTGCAACCATTCCCGGCGCGAGGCATTACTTCAATCCGGTCCGCTAGGGCCGATTCGGTGAACGTGCTGATTAAGGCAAGCCGCCGAGCACGTTCTGATCAGAGAAACGGAAAGTGACGGCGGAGTGTCAACGACCCGCGATTTTGCGTCTGACCTCCCGGGAGTTAGCCGCAGGAATTTCCTTTATTGACTTCGCCGTGACGGACACAATATCTGACGCCGCTGGCAATTGATCGCAGCTGAGTTCCAGCAATACGCCGTCGGCGCCCGTTTCGATTTCGCGGAATCCTACCTCGTTCAGCGTGGCTAGCAGAATGCTGTTCCGGGCTGTCTTCACATAGCGAGCGTAGATCTTGTCATAGCCGCCGGAGACAGCAAGCGAAATCAGCCAGCGGAACCACGCATTTTCCAATTTCTTCCGCGCCACCCGGCACGACAGAACAAAATCTTTCAGAAACAGACTGCTCTGACGAGACTCGACCGATGCGAAACCGATGATGCCATATTCACCGAAGCGGTCGCTGCACGACGTCGCGATGCACGTTATATTTTCTACCAGGAAAAGTTGTTCGTATTCTTCACAGGAATAGCGATGCGGAGAAAGATTGAGCTGGTTTGAGCGATGGAGCAATTCCAGGCAACGTTCCGCATGCTCGCGCTCCAAGGGGGTAAACAATGTTGCTTTCATGGCGCAGGTTCGAAGAAACCCTTCGTAGTCGTTGCCGTATTCGTCGGCGCGCTGTTCTCGCGCTTGTTCTGCCATGTAGAAAAACCGCCGCTGACGGCTTTCCGCTGACACCTGTACATCAAATTCTGGAAGGCTAAGCAGCGCCGGAACATCGCTATCGGAATAGGTTCGTATTTCAGGTAAGACACTACGCACCTCTTCTCGCTCGAAGGGAGAATCGTCGACGAAGATGCAGGTGTCGCTTCCAATGTTCAGAGCGCTGACGATTTCACGAATGTTCGTACTCTTCGGGTTCCAGTTGATTTTGGGATACAGGAACAGTTGATCAACGCCGATGCGTTGCAACACCGACCACGCGTTGTCGTGATCGTTCTTGCTTGCGATGCTCTGCAGAATTCCCCTTTCGTCCAGCGCCAGCATCACTTGATGAACGAGCGGGCGAATGGTTACCTGATTCGGATCCTGCTCGCCAAGGACGCCATTCCAAACAGTGTTGTCCAGATCCCAAATCACGCATTTCACTTTGGTTGAACTTTGGGGGACACCACGATCTCCCCCTGATTTGACCGTGCGCGGCGGGTAGCGCACAAAATCGAGCCAGGAGAAAACGAGATGCGCCTCCGCATCGTTATCAGGCAGCACGCGGATCATGCCGAACGGTCCGTTCAAATCAATATTCAGCGCTGTAAAAGCGAAACGTCGCAGCGTCCTTCCGGGTTCCAGCAGGATCGAAGAGCGGAACTTGAGCCTGTCTTGCCAGCATTCGATGGCAAGCCGGACGGGCCGGGAGTCGAGGTTCCACACTTCGACCACGAAGTCATCGAAGTGCTCTTTGCGTGTCCGCGTAATTGACCGCAGAACTTGTTCGCGTGCAACCGCGTAAGCTCCACTCAGACGATAGTTGGGACTCACCGCACGCAAGGCGGACGAAGCAGCACTCACTCCGCGTAGCAAACCGCGGTCGATGCGATCCAGACGACGGGCACGTTGCGGAGGGATGGCGCCAAATCCGAAGGTCGATTCCAGCTTGCCCCAGCGACGAAAGTGAATCTCCGCACCATAAGGGAACAAACCCGGATATTGCGGATTTGGCACAATGCCATACCTGAAGCGCGCGCACTTGCGATCTCGTCGCGCAACGTATAAAGGGCAGGTTTTGTAACACTCGGGAATAGCACACTCGGTGCAATGTTCCACCCAGTGGAGAAGATAGACGGAGTCGACATCCGCGAGTTCCAGTTCAGACTTTACCTGTGAGTTCTTTTCACCTCTGACCTGAAGTCCGTCTGCCCAATCTGTTTGCCACATATTCTTAGTCCCGGTTACAAGGCCTGGTAGCTGACCAGGATGGGCCGATACGAGAGATTCCTAGTCCACTCGCACGCGAGAAGGCGCGTTTCGCCCTCTGACTGCGTCGAGCCAGGGTGGGTCATCAGTTCGACGACGTTCGCCTTAGGCGGGTGGTCCGCACATACGCGCAGAAACACCTCGAGTTCCGTGAAGATCTGCGCGGTCCGGAAGCCCATTGCCTTAAGGGTCGAATTGAAGAGATACTTCTCGGCCAGCAGCAGCCGGCTCGCGGGCATGGCCGGATCATACATGTTTCTGCTGATTCTGGCTTTGCGGATTCGGTAGCGGCGACGCAGCGCGGCAAGCACCGGCAACAATTGGGGAATCGTGTGCACATGATGATGCCCGTCCAGGTGGCTCGGCGACACCCCCAACGAGATCAACCTCTCAATCTGTGCACTCCATTCGCGGTAGATCGCCTTGAGCATGGAAACTCCGATCCGGACTCTGCGGATCGAATTTCCGCCAAAACAGCCCCGATCGTCGAGAATTGCGGCGAGGGTGCTGCAGCTTTGTTCGCAGACCGGCTGGAATTCGGTTAAGTTCAGGTGCACGCCAAAGGAACAGTTGGGGAAACGGTGAACTTCCCTTGCGGCAGCGGTTACTTCCGCGCCGTTGGCTAGCAAAGTGGCAGATGTGATCATGCCGCGCTCCATAGCGCGGAAAATTGCATCGTTCACTACTTCGCTCATCCCCAGGTCATCGGCGTTGACAATAATCTGAATTGACATCGTCGCCACCAGACTGCGTTCTCTGTGCCGGTCTCAACAAAACCACTATTTTACAGCCGTCGCGCTGCGACCCATGAGGCGAGCGTGTACCTGACCACAACATCATGCGGTGAAGATTTCCCGCCGCTTTAACGGTGACGTGACCAAGCTTTTCCCCCCGCCACCGTGTCGCTTATCGTAAAGGGCGCCGTCTATAAACAATTTCGCCGCCGACCCCAAATTCCCTCCGTCAGTACCACTGAGCACAATCGTACCTTGCGATTGACGATTTTCCGAAGACTGCGAGCGGTGTTCAAAAGGTGCGTCTTCGCGAACTGGTGTTCGAAAAACTGCAAATCGGCGCCGAGCCCCTGCTGCAGTCACAACCTGCCCAAGAACGTGTCGCCGGTTAAAATCCGGTCGGTGATGTTCCATCCGAGCGGATGGTATGATGTCGAATTCGAGCGCCTTGTTTTGCGACTTCAACATGGCTTTATTTGACGGCCGATTGCTTCCCCGTTGGATGCGTAACGCGGTGAAGAGATTCGCCGCTGCTCCCGGTGCAACCCGGCACTCCGAACTGTTCGCGCGATTCCACTGGCAGGCCCGCCTGGCTCAAATGCGGCGCGAGTCGAACCCCCCGGTTTTCCCTTCCCGTGAACAGCTCTATGCTCATGTCAACGAAGTCTTTTTCGAGTCTGGACGTACATGCATGGATTTTCTGGAATTCGGTGTGTTCGAAGGCGCCAGCCTGCGCTCGTGGAGCAGCCTCAATCAAAATCCCGAGACGCGTTTGTGGGGTTTTGACAGCTTCGAAGGACTGCCGGAAGACTGGCACGCTGGCAAAGGAAAAGGCACGTTCAGCACTCAAGGCAAGGTGCCGGAACTAGGAGATCCCCGCGTTCAGTATGTTGTGGGTTGGTTTCAACAGACGCTTCCCCAATTTTTGGCTTCTTTCAAGCCGCGCGACCGTTTAATTATCCATAACGACAGCGATCTTTACTCCTCAACTCTCTACTGCCTGACTATGATGGATGCGTCAGTCCGGCCGGGGACGATCTTGATTTTCGACGACTTCTACGACTCGATGCACCAATTTCGAGCTCTCATGGACTACGCTGCTGCCTATCTGCGGCGATTCCGATTGATCGCTACCACGAGAAGCGCGGGACAGGCGGCGCTAGAAGTAACAAAGTAAACGGCTGGGCGGGAGGTTCGGAGCGCTCAAAGAAGCCGGCAGCATTCGATGAAGATAACCGGACGGTGTCCCATTCCTAGCCTCTGGGCTCATCGTAATCGCTCGGCGGGCGCCGCCCGCGAGCATGCGGCCTCGGTCTAAGCCGGTTCGGCACGGCAAAACTCAAACGACCTCAACTCCGAAGCGTCTCTCGGGGAAGTACTCTCCCACATCACTGACCACCTCACCAACCGAATCGAAAAACTACTGCGGTGGAACACTGGAACACTAGCTCGGCCGCTGTTGAAATGTCCACCTTACCGGCTCGTGAATACTTGGCAATCGGCGCACGACGATGCACACCCAACGCTACACTTCGTAGGAGGACAGTGCAGCAGAATCAGGCCAAGCACGCGAGTGACAACCATTGTGCCACGTAGTCCATGTGGATAGAGCGGTTTCCATCAGTGTGTAGTACGAAAGAATTGATAGCTAAACGGCCTTTCACTCATTGCCTTCTCGAGCTCAGGTTCGATTTTGTTGAGAGGCAGAAGATGAGTGTTGACCTGATAGTTGAAGGCGCTTCCCTCGAGGCCGAAATAGAGAACCAATCTGTTTCCTCGCATGGAAAGCTCGCCCTTGTGAATGCCTCGGGTGTCAGCCAGGAATATCGATCCCGCTGGCGCAGTGACATGAACAATCTTCTCCGTACACACGTCCCTGACTTCTTTGTCACTCAGGTTCATCCGATTCGTCAATCGCCTGGTTAAAGGTCTAGTTGCCGGATTTGGATTATGAGAACCTTTCACATAGACGAAGTGGGGGGTCTCAAACGTTGTGTCGGTCAGATTCACGCCGACCTTTAACCACCGCAAACACCCGTCGTCTACGTGAAAGGGTCGTGGCCGCAGCCCCTGTGGAACGCGATCCGTATCCCACCACATGTCAGGCCTGGTAACAATGGGGAAGACGCCGAGATAGCGGGTTGCAACCGTCAGAAGATAGGGGTCACACAAAAGACCTTGAACGTAACGATTTTCCAACAATACGTCTCGGGGGACTGAGTACACCGAATAGCGAACATTGGACGGGTCGACTCCACTACTGGTACCAGTTTCGACGATTGGGATCTCCGACTGGACCCCGGAGGCATACTCGGGCTTAAGAGTGCCGTATGTCGTCGTTTTCAATGAGCATGACGAAGCCAGTTCGTATAGACTTCGAACCGCTTCCTTCTTGAGTCGGGGTGGCACGACAACAACCCCTTCCGCTTTAAGGGTACGAACCACCGCCTCGATACCCTGGTCCGAAATGCTATCAGTTTCGAGGGACACCCCATTCCAGCTGAATGTCAGGTCAGCTTCTCTTCGCTTGGATTCAAGAATCCGGAACAGAATATCGTTCGATCTCCCATCGGTATAAGCGTACAGCTTCTGTACGAGGTGGTTGCTCTCTGGTGCCGGCTCGCCGAGGCGCCAGTATCGCCAGGCACCCCTGCCAAAGCCGCGGAGTTTGCCTAAGGTTCCCGTTAAGTTAGACAAGCGCAGGCCACCTTTCGTATTCAATCGATCAAGCGATTGGTTTCAGGAGAAAGTGTAGACAACGGCAGCGGCCTGAGCAACCCCGGTGCGGGTTCCGGTAGGCGGGATTTGAGGGGAATCCGGGCAGACCCGGTTATGGAAGGAGCTTTGCTGGGCAGTTAAAGTGCTCGCGCTGAGAAGCATGGCAAAGAGTATAGCCACCCTCTTTACGGGCACAGCGGCGCATTTTGGCAGGGCCTATCGCTCTCAAAACCAGTAGGCCCCCACACCGGGACGGTGATTGCGTTTGAGCCCGTTTCCGGAAAACCTGGCGCTGCTCCACGCCAACGTCGAGGGCAATTACATTTCGAACACTCGAATCTTCGACTATGCAGTGTCAAGTTAAATGCGACGAGGCCGTCATCGAGATGACAAACAATTTGTCGACGCCCAGCCTGGTGTGGCATACCAATGATCCGTCCGCGTCAAATTCAAGGTGAAAACCGGCTCCTAAAGTCCGAGGAACGTGGCCCGGCCGTACACGAAAGGTCACAACGAGCACGCACCGCGAGAATGGTCCGGAACTCCGCAGCCTTGGATGCTGCAATGGAGATCGATCGAACACCTCGATGCTGCCGGGTTTTTCCTTTGTCTTGGCGATAAGCTCCCGATAGGCGCAATTCCTCATTGCTCACTCGAGATCGGAGATGCCGCAAAACGAACGACCACTTGAAAACACGCGCACGGGACGCGGCAGACAAGACTTCGGATCGAAGCCTAGTTCAGGCCAATCCATGGACAGAACGGCACGCTTGCAAGTTGCGGCCAGACGCCTAAGAGTATCTTGCAGATGAGATGCGAAAACATCGGCCTGGCAGGCTCCGTTTGAGCGCCACTCCAAGAAAGATGCGTCGGAGCTTCCATATCCTCTGCGGGTGGCGAGACCCTCACCCAACATCTTCAGAGGGCCGGGAAATGAGCGCACAACGTTATGAATCGAAAGAGTAGAAATGGCGAAATCCAGCATTCGATTCCATTCAGGTTTGCACTCTGGAACTTGCGGTATCCCAACCGAGTAGGATTCGGTGTCGTAAAAGGGCACGCACCCGTGCTCCCACAGATTCATCAAAACCTGGGACCGCTGAAAATACGCCCACTCTCGCATCGACCAACCAGTACCATGAACCCGTCGTTTGTGCTAAGCTGCTCCCCAACGTCCCGCCACTTTAATAGGAGAAAACCATGAAGATCACTAACCTCGTGCTCCTTTTGGCGATGATTGCGATCCCCGCTGTCAGTGGTTTCCCGGTGCCCCCGCAAGACCGTCCGGCGAATGTCGATGCTGCCAGGAAGGCGCTGATGAGCGCACGCGCCGAGCTCGAACATAGCGGTGGCAATTGGGGCGGACATCTGGAGACCGCTCAAACACATATCGAGCAGGCCTTGAAGGAGTTGGACGCCGCGGAAGCATTCGCAAGGGAGCATCACGTTAAGGAGAAGTAGTTCGAGCAAAAGCGACGAAGCTCAGGGACTCTGCTCGCCGCACAGCGTGCTACCAGGTCATCGTATTTTCGCCACATGTGAAAGTGCGTTCAGTGGACGTTTGTTGCAGTTTTACTCTAAATGAGTGACACAGGGCGCAGCCCGCATCAATACAAAGAAAATTAGACGCCTCGAAATCTCATTGAACTGTTGATTCTCTCTTCTACAAGCAACCCTCAAGCAAGCGGACGGCCGATCGTTTAGGAAGACGACACGGAGCGATCCAAGATTTTTCCAGTCACAACGGTTTCGGCATTTGTCCTTCGGACGGAGTCCCCGGGATCATCGGATGGAAAAATCCGTCTTGCGTACTGGGACGGGCGACCGAATTCCGCGGCGCGTTGATCAAGGCCGAGCGGCAAACCGGATCACGCGGCGCCCGAGCAACTGGTTGATCAGAGCGTGCATCAGTCAACTGTGTACTTGACGACTACGTTCATTCGGTGGAGATTGCCCGCCGCTTTGACTGTAACATGGTCCAGTTTCTGTCCCACGGTTACCAGGTCACTCCCCTTCACGGTCGACTTGGAAATGGCTCCCCGTGTCGAGCACGGCAGATCCTTAAGAAGTACCGGCGCTTTCGTCGTTCCGTCATCCTTTTGCAAGTTGATACTGGCCTCGCCGCTATCAATCTCGCAGTACACCTCCATAATGTGCAATGGGGCAGCCAAATTCACGTAAATGGAGGGTACCAGCTGGGCCGTGGTCAATACGTTGTGTGGATCAAAAAATGTGTAGGTAAATTGCTCCACTTTTAGCGGATCGGGTGCTCCTCCGCAATGTCCCGGGCTTTCAGTGATGCCGCTTCCATCAGAAGAAGACTCGAGGCACTTCCCTCCCGCGAATTTTTTTAGCCGCACTCCGTCTACCATATCGGCATTCAGGTTCGCTACCACGCTCTTGTCCTTGATGCCTTCGATCTTAGGTGTGCTCACTGGAACCGAAAAGGTCTTTACCGTGGCAGTGAGGCTTTCCTGGGGGCTTGCATCGGGCAGTTTTCCGACATAGTTGCGGATTTCCGTTTTCGCGCGCGAATACTGGATTCCGGGTGCATACATCCCGGTATCGGAATCGGCGCTTTCGGCCGCGGGGCGATGCCACACGTCGCCAATCGTTTTGATTGGACTCGAATCCTCCCACGTGACGAGTGGGGAGGGCCCAGTGCCAAGAGTCAGGAAGTTAAGCCTTCCTTTGCGATTGGTGAATGCGCCGCCGTCGTTTACGTTCTTGCTTTGAAACAGAAGACCGCGCTTGAGAGGCCAGTTGCTGTATCCTGAATCCATGCATTCCATGGCCGGGTAGAGTGTTGGTCCGTAGCCGAAACTGGGCAAGCCTGTGCAACTCAAGGCATAGATCGTCGGCCCGTCAGCATAGCGGGCAACCGAGACGATGCCGTCGTGAGGCGCGTTGTCGATGAACAATTGCGCTGGCGAGCCGATATTCGCCCCGTCGGTGCCCCCGAGCACAATCGTACCTGGCCAGAAATCCAGCGCCGGATAGTAGGGAGTTGGGCCGCCGAGCATATTGACGGTGGTGTAGGTATGGCCCTCTCCGTGGGTGTCTTTGAACGTGCAGCGGAGTGGCTCGCAACCGGAGGGATCGATGGTTGCGATGAGCCAGTTGCCGGTTCCCATGGGCGCGGGCTTGTCGCTCTTCTCGTCCCAAACCATTCGCAGAAGTTTGTATCGGCCGCCGGACTGCACACCGCGGATCACGGGCCAGATGACATTAACGGGAGTCTTCTGATCGGTCTTGGCCCAACCCGCCGCCAGGGGCATGGAGTCTCCTAATTTCGGATGACTTGCGACCACAAAATAGTGATAGTAGGTCGAACCCAGGTTTTGAAACTGGGGCGACTGTCCCTGCGGGTTGCGATCGCTGCGGATGGTGAGGGTGCGGCCGTTGGCAATGACGCCGGCTGCACCCATCTGCCTTCCGCATGTACCTGCCTCCATGTAAACGTTGTCTAATTCGGTTCCGCCGTAGCCGCCGCGTCGTACTCCTGTCCGCACTCCGTATTGCTGAAATCCCTGGATCACGCTGTCGGAAATGCGCAGAGTGTTCCCGCTTTGCCAGTCCACTCCGTTGCCGTGACACTGGGGAGAAATATTGAGATTCTTTAGCCAGCCGACTGCGGACCACACGTTGAAGGGGCCGGGAGCGGTGACGTAGGCACCACAGAAATCCGTATCGCAACGAACTCCGCGAGAGGTGTTATCGAGACCATCGAGCAGGAAGGCTTGGTCGTCGTCTACTTGTACGTAGGCACCGAAAGTCCCGTTGTTACCAGCGGCGCGCGCGGATAGGTTGATGATGCGGGTCGTCTGGGCATTGGTTTCGATCATCGGTTTGGTGTTGCCAGCAACCATGGGGCGTCCGCGAGGATTCACCAATGTCACATTGTTAAACTGACCCGAATTCTTCGGATCGCCAACGAAAATGCAGGTATCGGTCATGTAGCACTCGAACACCGACCCGGAGAAATCCACCACCTGGTACGCGGCTCGGATGGAGACGCGCGCATAGAGTTTCAATTCTGTGCCCGGCGAGACCATTACGCGGCCTGACTGGACCGGCGCGCTGGGGTTGCTCGGCTTAAATGCCGCCGCAATGGACGCTTCCTGCAGGCCATCGGATGCGCTGCCGATCGAATTGCCAGCAGGATGCTGGCGTGTGGTGGTGAAGCTCAACGTCCCCGGCCGGCCGTCTCCCTTACAGGTTCCACCTTGCACTTTCACCGCCTCTCCCTCACCCTTGCCGGAGATGTAAACCCAATACTCCGGCTGGTCGCCACGCACGCCCGCTGGGCAAGCGGACAGAGTAACGGCGTTGACGCCCGCAGCTGACAGATCCTCGGTGAAAGGCACTCTCCAGGCAAAATCGGCAGTGTAACGAACAGCGTGGTTCTGCGCCGCGAAGCCGCTCGGTGTTTGCGCGGATTCGGCTTGAGTCGGTGCGGAGGACGATTCTCTCCCCACACAAGCACTTGCCATGGCCAAAAGAATCGACAAAATCATCAATTTGTTGGAAATGCGGGAAGGCAACATACTTTCTTTCTCCTTCGAAGGCGGCGCATCTTGCGGATCAGAGGATGGACTCAGCCAGCGCTATCAGTTCTTGCACGTGTCTAGACCAACTGAATCGCCCGGACTGTTCGAGACCCCGGGCAGACATCTTGCGGCGCTGTTCTCGAGAATTTATAACCTCGAGAGCGGCTTTGGCGAGATCCTCGGGTGAGAACGGCGTAAAGTACAATGCGGCGTCGCGGCAGATTTCGCGATGTACAGGCAGATCGGATGCTACCACGGGCAGCCCGCTCGCCATCGCTTCGACAAGAGGGTGACCAAACGTTTCCGCATACGCCGCCGAAACATAAAGATCGCAGGCGGCATAGAGGTGATGCAGCAGATCGTAGGGTATTGTTCCCAGTTCAACGACTTCTTCATTAACCCCCAGGCGGCGAAGCAAGGCGGCGGCGGCTTCCGCCCGATATTCGCCCGGATTGCTTGCACTTCGCAATTGGCACGTAAGAAACAATCTTAGGGGGCGATCGCGGAATGCTTGCTTGAGTATAGGGAGCGCGCGAAAGATGGTTTCAAAGTTTCGGTAGTAGTTGTAGTGACTCACAAACAACATCCGGATGGCTCCTTGTGCGCTGGAAAGCTTTTCCGAAACCTGATCCGGCAAGGGGGAGTGGTTGCCGAAAAACGCGTTGCGATCAAAGCCATGGTGGATGGAAACTACTTTCTTGCTCGTCCAGTGACGAAGTTCCTCGGCAAAGGCTTCGCTGGGTGCGACGGTGACATCGGCCCAGTTCATCGACCGTCTGGCCAATATTGCTCGGATACGAGTGTCAATCCAGGCTCGGTATTCTCTGCGGCGGCGCAGATCATCAAAGAAGTGCCGCGAGGTATAGAGCGCGTTCCGGCTCAGGAGAATTTGCGGAACAGGCGAACGACGCACGGAAAAATTTCCCGTTGACAACAGGACGTCGGCCCGGTTTTCACGAATCAGCTTGGGAATCATGCTCTGCTCGTAGCGAAATCGGCGGCCCGCACCCCCGGTCTCGTGATCAGCGAGTATGCTGACGTCTCTCCAGGCTCCGAGTTTTTGGCGCAGATCGGGACTGACGAGGAATGTGGCGCGAACGCCACTCGCGGCGAAGTGCGGAACCACATTGCGAACGTAGGTGAGCCCGCCGCCGGCGCTGGCCGCCAGCGCGTTAACGAAAATCTGCATGCTACGACCGTGACCCTCGTGTGTAACCCGTTATCCCCGGCAAAGCTGCTCGCCTTGCTGGAACTGAAACTCCTCCCGCAATTCACACCCTTCAATAGTGCGGCGCGAAGGTCAAGACTCAAACCCGAGTATTGGCTGCGCAGACCAGGCGCCGGGCTCCGATCAGCAGTCCCCCCGACCAGCAAGCCTCGTCCGCGGGGCTGGTGTGGGAGGGTTCGGGGGAGACCTTGTCTTCAACGACCATCATCCGATCACGCGGTCGTAAAGCGACCTCATACGTTTCGCCTGGTACACCAGGGTAAGTCCGTCGAGAATTGTGTGGCGCGCGGCTTTTCCCATTTCAACTCGCAGCGCGGGATTTTGCAGCATCGCGGAGATCGCTTGCGCCAATTCCTCAAGATTTTCGACGCCGATTAGCCAGCCGTTTTCTTTATGGCGAATGATTTCCTCAATGCCTTGACCACTACAAGCGATCACCGGCAACCCACCGGCCATCGCTTCAAGGTAAGCGCAGCCGAGCCCCTCATAGCTGCTGGGCAGCACGAACAAGGTGCACCGGCGCACCGCGGCAGCCACTTCGGCACGCTTCTTGCGGCCCACAAACATAACTCGGTCTTCAATCCCTGATTGCTTTGCCAGGTCGAGTAAACGGGGGCGATCTGGTCCATCTCCGATGAACAGGCAGCGCAAAAGAGGATGCCGATCCTTCAGCTGTGCGATTGCCTGCAGAACCAACCTTTGGCCTTTGGTTGGCAGCAGGTTTCCCACGACCAGCAACGTTGCCTCTTCCCGCGTGATCATCGGGTCAGGAGAAAAGAGTTCCGTATCGGTGCCGTTATACAGGGTTGTTGCGCGGACTTCAGCGCCCATAACGCCGGTCAGCGCCTGATTGACTTTCCCGCTGACACAGACAACCGCTGCCGCCTGGCGGTAAACCATACAAGAGGCGTTGCGCCTCCATGCCACTGAGATGCCCTGGCCAAAACAAGTATTGAAGGCGTCTAAACCGTGAACGCTCACGACAAACGGGACACCGAGATCCTTGGTGAGCAGGGCCGCTGCATGGCCGCAGGGCAGTGCTGCGTGCGCATGGATCAGGTTGATAGGTCGCAGTTGGTGGAGCCGGCGAACCTTTGCCCTGATCCCCGAATACAGCAGAGCCCCCGCACTGGACAGACCGGCAATTCCGGGGAACTGCAGATAGCGAAACCAGATTGCGGGCTTGTTGTGCTCTGCTACTTTGCGGGGATGATAGACGTTGCCCACGGCCATTACCGTCGACGTCACATCTTCGCTCTTAAGCTGCTCCAGCAACTCCGCTACGAAGCATCCGCTGACTTCATCTCCCGCAGAAGGATAGAACGGTGTCAGGGTGAGCACATGGAGTTTCCGACGCAAAGACTCCTGCGTCCGAGAAACCAAAACCGCCGGATTCGCCCGGTTGCAGGCCATCACTTCCCTTTCCCCGCGGTTAAGGCGAGTGTCGGACGGCACGGCTGACGGGACTCGGAGAGGTGCGGGCGAGAAGCGACTCGCCGGCTGCTGAAAGGGAATGTGGTCAGACAGGAGCGAACCATGGGACAGTAGTCACGCGGCATAATCCCGAAGATCTGCATCCGGCTTCGAAACTCGTCTGCTTCAAGCGAAAAAGGGCACCGACGGCCGTTGGCACTCCGGTGGAACTGCTCTCCATAGCAGCGCCACCAACTGCGCCATCAGTATACTATCCCCTTATCGCCCCATGACCGGAACGCCGAATCTGCGTTCAATCGGCCACACGGACGCCGGCTCGGGAGCAGGTGCGGTCGACACAAAGTCGGTGACCATAAAAGCACAAATCCAGAAGAATAGGCACAAGTAGTACCCCACGGCGAACAACCAGTCTTCAAATGCCGCGTGTACCATGCCGCCGATAATCACCATTGAGAACGGAACCGCGTAAGATCGCAGATCCCCCGTCCTTCGCACCCAGGCACACACTCTCCAGACGTTGCGCAGGGTTAAGATCAGGAGTATGACAAAGGGCACAAGCCCCAGTAATCCCATGTACTCTGCCATAGCGAGATAGCTGTTGCCGTGTTCACGGTTACTGCCTTCCAAACTTTCAGTGTAAGAGGTCGAAATGTTCTCCGGGTTCCCGATGTCGCTAGTGCCAAATCCGCTTCCAAACCAAGGGTGCTTCCTGATAGAGGCGATTGTTTCCTTCCACGGACCTTCGCGGGAAGCGAGAACCGTGCCACTGCCAGCGCGACTCTTGAGAACCATGGAACTGGTCTGGCTGGAAAATCGCCCGAGTCCGGAAGGGTCGACCGCCCCCATAAACGTCAAAAACAGGACGACGAAGAAGGCGCTGCGGTAGAGGGCACGCGGGCGAGCAGTTACCAAGCATAGCACCGTACCCGACACCATTGCGCCAAGGATGGAGGCGCGGGATGCGGAGATGTACAGCAGGCCAGCGCAAAGAAACAAAGCCAGATTCATGCGCCTGCGGAAGGCGGGCGTCTCGCTCGACAGCGCAGCCCATGCCAGAACAGGGAATGCCGCGATTCCGATGAGTGCCCCCAGGTTATTATGATTCCCAAACACGTCCACTCGAAGGATGATGGAAAAAAGGGCGCTCGCATAGACCAGAATCTCGCAACTGACAACCAGGCCTCGCAGGAATTGTTTCTCGCGTCCATGGATCGCATAACGCGCCCCCGAGGCGCAGTACAGGAAGAGCATGAACAGGCTCAGCACTTTCAGCAGCGCGATGTCGGGAAAGTCGGAGACCATGGCGGAAACCAGTGCCGCTATAAGGCAAAAAAAAGCAATCAGGTGGAAGACGGTAAGACGCTGTTCCCGACGGTGCTTTATCCACATGGCGAAGCCGGATAGGGCGCCGGAGCCAAGCACGAACCAGCGTGCCGGCACAGCCACAGAGACGGCATAAGGCACATACATTCCGGCCCAGAGAAACACGATCGTCATGAAAGGCAGGAACCTGGTTTCGTAACGCCACATGCACACGAAAATCAGCTCAAGCAGCAGAATTCCACCCAGGTAGTGGATGTCGCTGAAAAGACCGGGACTCGTTTGCGCATACCAGAGCAGAAGCAGGACAGCGAGGAGGGTGGCTCCCATGAGAAGAATTTTGCCAGCGATCTCTTTCATGTCAGCCTCGCGGGAAATGCCTTTGCCGCCTGGGCCATGCCTTCGGCCCACCCCTTTGGCGAGTTCGCCTTGATCCTTTCTGCACTTCGCCATGACATGCAGTTATGCAACTCTGTGCTCTCGAGCAAAGCTCGCATCGCGGTTCGCAGGGCGTCAACGTCGCGCGGCGGCACAACAAAGCCATTCAAGCCTTCTTCTACCAGATCCTCCACGCAGCCGGCGGCCTTGCTGACGATCACGGGCAATGCGCAAGCCATGGCTTCGTTGATAACCAGACCCCACGTGTCACTGTAAGTAGGCAAAATCAATGCCTCTGCCAAACCGTAGAATTCCGCCAAATCCTCGCGTTGTGCAAAGCCGAAGAACTGGACCTGGCCACGAGCCCTTTCCTGGGCCCTCGCCTCAAGATGTCGGCGGTCTATGCCGTCCCCAACAAACACTAAACCCGGAGCCCCGTGCATGTCGGCTCCCAGTTTGACATACGCTTCGAGTAGTTCAAAGACACCTTTCTCGGCTACCAGGCGACCGACGAAGAGAAAATAGCGCTCCGGCAGGCCCTTTTTGCGGCGAACATCGGCGGCATGTTCGCGCGCCCATCGCGAGGTCTGAGAAAAGAAATCAACATCCACCGCGTTTGGCGCGGTGAAGATCGGCCGGTCGCCCACGCCAAGTTCTCGCAAGTATTCGAGCGATGCCCGGCCTGGCACCACGAATCCATCGCAGGCAGTCACAAAGCGTTTCTTTAACGCCTCCACAATCGCGTACCGAGAGCGCATGTCGCGCAGGTTACTCTCCGACCAGAGCATAAACGGAATACGCCGGCTGTTCGCCCACCACAACGCCTGCCAAGAGGCCAGGTAGTTATAGCCACCGCAAACCACCACCTCCGGGCAAAGGCGATCCAATCTCGCGCCCATCTCACGGTTAAGCAAGAGGTTGTAGCCTGCGACGCGCCACCGCCAGGAGGGCAAAACCTGATACGCGAAGCAGATGTCCTCTTTGTAGACTGGCCACTGCCGTAACGATGCATCCGTCTCGGCGAGAAATATAACCGACAAATCGACATCGTCTCGAGCCGCCAGCGCATTAAACACAGAGATGCGATACGGGGCAATGATCTCGGTGATGAGGGCCAACCGACGCTTCATCAGTCGCGAATCCTCCGCGTCAGTTTGAGAAAAATCTCCGCCCACCGTCCGGCGATGTGGTCCCAATCGAACGATTCCGCGTGCCGCCGCCCGGCGGCACCGAGGGCGCGGCGCAGTTCCTCGCTGGCCAATAAATCTTGCAGCCGCGCGAACAACTCATCGTCAGAGTCCACCAGATATCCAGTGTCACCGTGCACCACACTTTCCGGCTGGTAACTGCGGCGCGCGATTACCGGCAGGCCACACGCCGCCGCTTCAAGAATCACCTTAGGAGACCCCTCCCATTGAGATGGGAAAAGAAATACATCCGCCGCATGGTATTGCAGGAGAAGGTCGCTGGCGGCTAGCGGTCCCGTCAGCGTTGCATTGGTCAGGTTCTCCCGCGCTATTTCTTGTTGCAGTTCTACCGCCAGAACTCCCTCTCCTACGATCACAAAATCGGCCTGAGGGAACTTTCGCGCCGCCGCCAGCAGCAACTGCGGTTGCTTGAAGGGGCGCAGAGCTCCCACAAACAGGACTCTTGGTTTCGCTTTTGGCAACTGCCTGGCTGACGGCACAAAAAAGCTGGTGTCCACTCCTGTCGGCACCACTTCGCTCTCAATCCCAAACTCCCGTTTCAAACTTTCCTTTACGGCTTGGGAATTGCTGAACAGGTAGTCGCTGCGAAGTACGGTTCGCTCCCACATGCGGACCACGCGCTTGGGCACGGTTGGCTCATTACGCAGATCGGAGCGGGATTCCACGCTGCCGACCACGATACGACGATCTCCGGAGATCCTGCGCAGTTCCATATACCATCTACTTGCTGGCGCGACTTTCAGGTAGAAGAGGACCTCATGCGAGCCCAACAGGAATTCGCGAAAAATCCTGAGGGTTTGCCGGCGCCGCGGCAACGGGATGAGTTCGGTATTGGGGCGCCGACGAATACGCTCGTCGGGAGCCTGCACATGAAAAAGCGTAACATGAAATTGTTCCGGGTCTAGGCGCAGGATGATTTCCCGGGCGTTGGCCATCTGCGCATTGGTCAGGCCCCGGTCGGCGAAGCTGTCCACCAGAATACGGCAGAGGTGTTTTCTGGGAAGCAACGTGGCTGGCGCTGGCGTGGCCGCCATTTTATGCGGTGATCCCGATCGGGTTGAGGGATGGATCCTGGCGAATCTCTCTCAGACGCGCGCCGATGCGGCGGTTCATGTCGCGCGACTCGACGGACTGTTGGAGATGCTCGCGAACCTGCTCCAACAAGCGACGTCGCACTTGAGGTTCCGCGGAAGGTGAGACCGGTTTCAGTTCGGCGGGATCGAAAATAAGGTCAAACAACATTTCCCGAGAGAGCGCGAAATCGAGGACGAGTTTGAAGCGCGCGTCGCGCACGGCCACAACCCTCGCCCCCATGCGGTTTTCCGGACGAAACGGATTGGTGCAAGTGCTGACGCATTCGACGAGAGCAACGTCCTCCCAATTCTGCGGGTCCTGCAACTTTGTCCAACGGCCTTTTCCGCGGAAGGTGGAGGGGATCGGCGCACCCACGGATTGCAACAGAGTAGGGGCCAGGTCCAACTGACTGAACACACTTTTCACCCGTCTCGGCAGGGCGCCGGGCACCCGCAACAGAAGCGGCACGTGAATCAATTCCTCCATCAGTTTTGACGGTGCATGAAAGCGCCCCTCATGCTCCATAAATTCCTCACCGTGGTCGGCCGTGACCACAAAGGTACAGTCATCCCATCTTCCCCTGGCTTGGAGCGATTCCACCAGACGACCGAGCTGCCAATCCACGCCGCGAATAGCCGCATCGTACAGGTCGATGACTTTGTCCTTTACTTTGGACAGTCGGCGAGAACTCAGGTCCGTGCGGTTCCAATATGAGTTTAGATAGCGGGCTTCCACCGCGCTGGTCTGCCCGCTTCCCATCAAATCCAGGCCTTGTTGCAAAGGGTAGTAGGGATAGTGCGGGTCCATGAAATGCAGCCACAGGAAGAGAGGGCGATCGTCCACGGAATCCAGCCACGCGCAGGCCTGATCCACCACAGCGTCAGCGCCCGGGAACCTGCGCAAAGCATCAAGCGAAGTCAGTGGACGAGCCAGGCTCTGGAGGTAGTGAAAATAGAGTTCATCATAAGCCGCACCCAGCGGGCCGAATGTCCGGCAGGCCTTCTCGATCATGCGATTGACGCTGCCACGGCGGCGCAGGGTTGGATTTTCGATGCAATCGACTGGCTGCTCTGCCTCGGTGTGGAAGGAGTCGCAAAACACATCGAAGCCTTCGTGATATCCGAACTTCGCCGACAAGTACGGATTGCCGCCGAGAAAAGCCGCGGTCTGATATCCGGCTTGCCTCAAAGTGTGGGTGAGGGTCGGTTCTCCGGGAGCCAACCCGGCCACATCGCGACCGAGCGCCAGGGGATGGCGCGAGGCCATGATCGCCGGGAAAGAGTAATAAGTTGGAGCCCCGCCGACAATGGTATTTTCAAATACCAGACTCTCAGTCTGCAGTGAGTCCAGGAAAGGGGTGGTGGGCCGGCAGTAACCGTGAAGCCCCGTATGGTCGGCGCGCAGGCAATCGATCGTTATCAAAACCAATGAACGGCGCACAATCTGTCCCCGCACTATTTCCCCCCCCATGACATCGAACGAGTTGCACTGCCGCCCAAGTTCTTAACCGTTACTGTCACCGGACCTGACTTCGAGTTGAATTTTCCCCGCGTGACGATGCGGTAAAGATCTCCGTCGTGCAAGTAGAGCAGATTTGGATACTTGGCTTCAATGGCCGACAGCAATTGATCCAGGGCCTGCATGGTTGGATCGCGAAAATTCCGGAGAACTGACTGGAAATTAATAGAATGCACCGAGAAGATGACCGGCATACCCCGTGAGAAGCAGTCGTCCACCAGTTGCATATATTTTTCGAGCGGCAACTCCTTGTGAACGGGCTCGAAGTCGATGGTGCGGCTGAGATTCAGTACTTCGAACTCGTCGATGAAGGGGGCTACTGGCGCGCCCGTGCCGTTCTGGGCTACCCGGATGCCCCATTTGTGCCATGCGGCATGGGTTTCCAGATTGGCGCGATACCCGGGAGCGCAGGCGGATTCCGGGAAAAAGGAAAACAGTTTGGCAAAGCCTTCTGCCGCCAGGCGAATGAGGTTCTCCTGCTCTTCGTGAACAAGAAAACCGGCTTTTGGTTTCTCCGGGCTCCAGTATTCGTATCCG
>Ga0126381_100001570_pt1 | contig 24404 bp, 20 predicted proteins | sample PanSoiMetPlot_28_FD_96465 | JGI IMG/M metagenome (GOLD analysis project Ga0126381, IMG submission 96465) | Tropical forest soil microbial communities from Panama - MetaG Plot_28 | ecosystem: Environmental > Terrestrial > Soil > Tropical forest > Bulk soil | place: Panama | collected 2016-02-17 | reverse complement strand
TCCGTTCTTCTCGATCGCCGCCGTGGTGCGGTCGGACGCCAGGAATTCGATCAGCCGTCCGCTCGCTTCGCGCTCGTTCGATCCCGCGACGATCGCGGCTGCGAATGTCTGGACGAGTTGCACTTCGTTCGGGAGCCGGCCCACAACTTCGATCCCCGGAACGTTCATAAGCTCACTAACAGGTTGGATGACGATGTCGGCGCCACCGGCTGCGACCGTCGAGGCCGCCTGCGCACCGCGCTCCGTGACCTTGACGGTAATCCGGTCGGCGATCCCAAGCTGCGGAAACAGCTTGGTCGTAAGGTAAATGCCGCTGGTGCTCCCGGGAACCACGATGGTCTTTGCACTCAGCAACGTCTGCTTCAAGGCGTCGACGGTACTGACATCAGGTTTGGGCGTTCCCGCACGCACTGCCGCGCCCAAGGGCACACGCGCGAGATCGATGTCTGTGCCGGCAACGATGCGACCTGCCACGATCAACTCGGCGAGGCCCTGCCTCGAGAGGATCACGACGTCGGCAGGTACGCCGCGCTGCAGTTGCGCGGCGATCGTCTGCGAACCCGTACCCTGTGAGGCAGCGGACCCGGTGGTGACCTTGATGCCGGTCGTTCTTTCGAACTCCGGCAGCACCTGCTGATACGCGCTGGAGAAGCCACCGGAAATGAGCACCTTGAGTTGCGCCATGGATGGGCTCGGGAATGCAACGAGCACCGCCAGCGCGGCTATCGACTGAATGACGAGACGTAGTTGCCCGAACGAGCGACCATTCTCCATAACCACCTCCTGGGCCGATGGGTCATCATACCGGTCTCTTGTCCGCAACTGCAGGTAACGCGCACAATGTTCGCGTATCAGCCAGAGTGGCTTCAGCTGGCACGGTGAAGCCGGCACGTATTCGGTGACGACGAAGCGCTCCGCGCTGATTCAGTGACCCAGTAGCATCCAGCGATCCAAATGCCCACATAAGCACCGCCGCCACAAGCATCACAATCGGTGGCGGAACGAGTGGCTGCGTTGCCTGAAGAAGAGGGAGCCATGCAGACGAATCAGACCAGAGAATCCGGCGCGGAACAGACCCGACTCCAGGAAGACCACGAAGGGCGAGCTGCGTGGAAGAAGTGGGGGCCGTATCTCACTGAGCGGCAGTGGGGGACCGTGCGCGAAGATTACAGTACCAATGGCGACGCCTGGAATTACTTCAGCCACGATAACGCGCAGTACCGTGCTTACCGCTGGGGCGAGGACGGGCTCGCCGGCATTTCGGACAACCGCCAGTTGCTCTGTTTCGCACTGGCGCTGTGGAACGGCCGCGATCCGATCCTCAAGGAACGGTTGTTCGGATTGAGCAACAGCGAAGGTAATCACGGCGAAGACGTCAAGGAGTACTACTTCTACCTCGACAGCACGCCGACCCACTCGTACATGAAATACCTCTACAAGTATCCGCAGGCTGCGTACCCGTATCAGACCATCATCGATGCCAACCGGGCGCGCGACAAACAGGCCGTGGAGTATGAGCTGATGGACACCGGCATATTCGATGAGGATCGGTACTTCGATGTTTTCGTCGAGTACGCCAAGGTCGAGCCGGAGGACATCCTGATCCAGATCACCGTCTGCAACCGTGGCCCCGAGTCGGCAGAGATCCAAGTGCTGCCCACTCTCTGGTTTCGCAACACCTGGTCGTGGGGTGGCAAGGAAGACAAACCGCAGCTCAAGATTCTCGCTGCCGGCGCGGACGTGCGCGCCGTTGCCGCTCGGCATCGTCTCCTTGGGGAGCGGTTCCTTTACTGTCAGGGCGTGGTTGATCTGCTTTTCACAGAAAATGAAACCAATACTCAGCGGGCGTTCAATCATCCCAATCAGCAGCCGTACTGCAAGGACGGAATCATCCAAGCCGTCGTCCACGGCAACAAGAACGCCATCAACCCCGAATTGCACGGCACCAAGGCATCTGCCCACTATCGACTCGCTGTGGCGGCGAAGGGAAGCCAGACAGTTCGACTGCGGCTGACGGACCAGCCGCCCGACCGGCTGCGTGCTCCCTTCGGCGACGAGTTCCAGGCCGCATTCAAGGCCCGGGAGGCAGAAGCGGACGCCTTCTATGCAGGCATCACGCCGGATACGCTGACCAGGGATGAGGCGCACGTGATGCGTCAGGCACTGTCAGGAATGCTCTGGAGCAAGCAGTACTTCTATTACGACCTGTCCGAGTGGCTGCGGGAGCACGGCGACAAACCCGAGGAAGGACTGCGCGCGCAAGTCCGTAACAAGGACTGGTTCCATATGTACAACGCGGACGTCATCTCCATGCCGGACAAGTGGGAGTACCCGTGGTACGCGGTCTGGGACCTGGCCTTCCATACCATCCCCTTGTCGCTGGTGGATGTTGATTTCGCTAAGGAGCAGCTGCGGCTGTTCCTCGGCCACCATTACCTTCATCCCAACGGCCAGATGCCGGCGTACGAGTGGAACTTTAACGACGTCAATCCCCCAGTGCATCCGTGGGCGGTCTGGGCTGTGTACAGCTACGACAAGCAGTTGCGTGGGAAGGGGGACGTTGGCTTCCTCAAGTTCTGCTTCGATAAGCTGTCGCTGAACTTCACCTGGTGGGTCAACCGCAAAGATGAGGATGAGAACAACGTATTCTCAGGAGGCTTCCTTGGTCTCGACAACATCGGGGTCTTCGACCGCAGCAGCGCGCTGCCGACGGGAGGTTATCTGGAGCAATCGGATGGCACAGCGTGGATGGCGTTCTTTGCGTCGGAGATGCTCCAGATTGCGGTCGAGCTCGCGGTGGAGGACGATCCTCACTACGAGGCGATGGCGCTGAAATACTTCGAGCACTTTCTGTGGATTGCCTCCGCCATGGACAACCTGAGCTTTACCGGGATCAAGCTCTGGGACCATAACGACGGCATTTATTACGATGTGCTGCGTTTTCCCGACGGCAACGGCGTCCGGCTCAAGGTCCGTTCCCTGGTTGGGCTGCTGCCGCTGGCGGCGACCGCCGTGCTGCCGGGCGACCTGCGGGAACGGCTGCCGCGCTTTTTCGAGGAGGCGCAGTGGTTTCTGGAACAGCATCCGTACACGGCGGCGACTATCACGGTTCCGTTGGAGGTGGGGGCCGGCGGCAGCCGGATCCTTTCTCTGGTCAACCCGGACAAGCTTCGCCGTATGCTCGGGTACATGCTCAACGAGAACGAGTTCCTGAGTCCGTACGGGATTCGCTCGCTGTCGCGCTATCACGCCGAGCACCCTTATGTCTTTAACGCTGGCGGACAGGAGTACCGGGTCGCTTACGTCCCCGGCGATTCGGACAGCGGGATGTTTGGCGGGAACTCCAACTGGCGCGGACCCATCTGGATGCCGATGCAGCTTATGCTCATCCGTGCCCTGGTCAACCAGTATGCCCACCTGGGCAACAACTTCAAGGTCGAGTGTCCGGTCGGCTCAGGCCGCCAGCTCAATCTACTGGAGGTCAGCCAGGAGATCGCACGACGGTTGTCGCGCCTGTTCATCCGAAATAAGGAAGAGCGCCGGCCCGCCCACGGCAATCACGACCGGTGGAACGATGAGCACTGGCGCGACCACCTCCTGTTCTACGAGTACTTTCATGGGGACACTGGTGCCGGCATCGGCGCCAGCCATCAGACCGGCTGGACCGGCGTCATCGCTTTCCTCATTCAAGGATTCACCGCGATCGAGGCGGAGAAGGTGCTGGAAAAAGGTATGGCTGCGGTGACAGAAGCAACCGCCGAGGTCGCCAAGGAGCCGGATAAAGCGGAAGCCGCCGAGGTCGCAGCGGAGGTTCACGAACAGGTGGCGGAGAAGGTCGTTGCGCAGGTGCTGGAAACGGTCCAGCAGCAGGTCACGGAAGCTGTGAAGGATCAGGGGGGACAGGCGGCGGAGAAGCTTCAGGAGAAAGTCAAAGAGATCGTCATGGACAAGGTAGCCCAGGCCGTCCAGAAAAAGGCCGAGGAGGTTCAGCAGCAGACCGAACAGCCAACCGAAGAAAAGAAGGACGTTCTTTGATGGACTATGTGAAGGCATGGCAATGCATTGGCTGTGGAATGATCGAGGCTCCGCAGACTTGTATCGGCGTCTGCGAATATCGCAAGGCGGATCTGGTGTATGCCTTCGACTACGAGCAAGCTGTTTCGCAGGCCGCGGCAGCGCTGCGGCGGGTAGATGTCCTCGAGGGGCTCGTTCGCCAGCTCGCCTTTACGACGCCCCGCAAGGGCGAATGGGAGCGCTCCTATCGGGCCTTGCAAGAACAAGCGCTGCGGGCATTGGGACTCGCTGCTTAAGTCCCCGGATTGATCACGCGCCAGGTTTTTCGCGAAATCTCCTGAACGAGTTCAACAACTCCGCGATGAGTCCTTCCTGATAGCGATAGTTCATTTCCTGGCCCATAGGCACCAGCATCGGTTGTGAGATTATCGATGCGGCCATGCCGACGCTGCGCTTCTGCCGCAGCTTTGGCGACGATCGCGTGGTAGTTGCCATCTTCGCTGCCGGAAAGAAACGCGACACTGACCTGCGAAAGGTCTGGGCGTCGGCTGGCTGTCGCGGCGACAATGAAAACAACGGTGAACGCCGCGAACAGCAGGGCGGCCTTCAGAGGGCGCGATGGCCCTTGCACCGGTTTAAGCGCTCTCCGAAGGGTATTCCTGAAGGGAAGGAGGCACGATGGCCGTTCAGTTTACAAGAGGCAGGCGCCCGGTCCGTTAGGATCGGACGACCACCGCGCTACGGCCTTTCCTGCTCCCAGTCGACCCAGTGCACGGGATGGACGTGCAGGTAAGCCCTGACTGCCTCGCCGACGGTCGCGTAAAACGTTTCTGCACCGAAGCGCGCGAATAATCCGAAGCGCTTCAGCTTGTCCTTGACCGGGTCCTTCATTTCTGCGAAGCACAGCTCGATATTTCTGACTTGCAAACTGTCGTCGAGCTCGGCCAGGATGTCCGCGGCGGTGACGTCGACGCTCGTGACCGGTTCCGCCGCGACCACGACCCAGCGCACAGCGGTGGGCGAGTTCGCGATGGCGGCGAGCACCCGGTCGCAAAACAGCTCGGCATTGGCGAAAAACAGCGGGGCGTCCCAGCGGAATAGCACCAACCCCGTGATGCGCCTTGCCTCGGGATAGCGAGTGACGTCGTGATAACCCTTGATGTGGTCGACGCGTCCGAGTACCGCTGAATGAGGACGCCAGCCGTCCCAGAGAAATTCGATCACCGCGATGACAATCGCGATCGCGATGCCTTGGACCGCGCCGAAGAACACGACGCCGGCAAAGCAGGTCATGGACAGCCAGAACTCCCACCGCTGAATGCGATAGATGCGCCGCAAATCCGCGACTTCGATCAGGCCGATGGCTGCCGCAATGACAACCGCCGCGAGGGCCGTGTTGGGCAGGTCGCGCAGCAGATTTGGCGCCGCCAGGAGCAGCACGGTGATCGCAAGCGCACCTACGACGCCGGTAAGCTGTGTGCGCGCGCCGGCAGCCTCGGCCACCGGCGTGCGTGAAGAACTACTGCTGATGGGAACGCCCTGGAAGAAACCGGCCGCGAGGTTCGCGATGCCGAGGCCGACCATCTCCTGGTTGGGATCGACGGGCGTGCGCATGCGTGCGGCATACGCACGAGAGAGCACGCTCGTGTCCGCGAACGACACGATCGCCACGGTGAAGCCGCCGATCACAACGGGCACGATGTCGTCGAGCCGGATAACAGGCAGCGTCGGCACCGGCAGTCCCTGCGGCAATGGGCCGAGCACCGACACACCCGCGCGTGCAGCAAGATCGAATGCGTCGACGGCGAGCGTCGCTCCCACCACTGCAATCAGGACGGCGGGAATGCGCGGCCGGCGTTGTAACAGCAGAATCGCTGCGAGCGTGCTCGCGCCCACGGCAAGCGCAACGACATTGGTCTTGCCCTCCAATATGCCGTTCGCTATCGCCCACACCTGACGCAGCGGTCCCTCCGCCTTTGCGGAAAAGCCAAAGAGCTTCGGCAGTTGACTCAGCAGTACCGTGAGCGCTATTCCGTTCATGTAGCCGTAGCGGATCGGTTTGGAAAGGAGCTCGGTCACGAAGCCAAGTCGGGCGAAGCCCGCAGCGACGCAGACCAGGCCCGAGACCAGGGCCATCGCACTAGCGATTACGATCGCGCGCTTCGGATCGCCTGCCGACAGCGGAAGCACAACAGCCAGGATCACGGCGGCAAGGGCGGAGTCCGGACCGAGCACGAGGATGCGGCTCGGGCCGAAGACGGCATAGGCGAGCAACGGGACAATGGTCGCGTAGAGCCCGTAGATCCCGGGCACGCCGGAAGCCTCGGCATAGGCGATGCCGACGGGAACCAGCATGGTCGTGAGCACGAGACCCGCGGCAATATCGTGCCGGAGCCAGCTGCCTTCGTACGATCGCAGCGTGCCCACTCCCGGAAGCCAGCGTTGCCACGATCGAGCAGCAGCGTTCATCGCTGAAGCGCGGGCTTGGGAAGACGATTCAGGCGCGAGCGAAATCCGCGGTCACGCGCAGCGCCATCGCAGACACCGAGCCGGCTTAAGCTCGGTCGCGGTCGGCCAGCCATTCCTGCAGCAAGGTGTAACTGACGGCAAGGACGACCGGTCCCACAAAGAGTCCGACGATCCCGAACGCGAAGAGTCCTCCGATGACGCCTGCAAAGATGAGCAGCAGCGGGAGTTGAGCCCCCCTGCGGATGAGGAGCGGACGAAGAATGTTGTCGATGGAGGCAAGCAAGATGGTCCAGATCAGCAATGCGGTTCCCCATCCGGTCGAATCGCTCCAGAACAGCCAGATCACGGCCGGCGCGAGCACCACGGTCGGTCCAATCTGGGCGATGCAGAACAGCAGCGTTATTCCAGTGAGGAAACCCGCGAACGGAATGCCCGCCGCGAAAAGACCGACCCCAGCCAATATGGTCTGCACCAATGCCGTAACCACGACGCCGAGTGCTACGGCCCTGATTGCCTCGCCGGCAAGCAGCACGACCCTTCGGCCGCGATCACCCGCCAGGCGCCGGCCCAATTGGACCAAAGTGTCTCGCACCGCTTCACCTTTTGTGTACATGATCACCGCGATTACCACGGTCAGGAAGAACTCGATGGCGAAAAAGCCAACGCCCCCCACTGCCACTGCTGTCCATTTTGCGGCATCCGCCGCGTACGGCGTGACGCGCGTGACAAGTTCTTCCTTGCCGAGCGCCGCGAACGCAATCCATCGCTCCGCGATGCTGGAACCGACGATCGGAATACGGGCCAGCCAATCAGGGGGCGAGGAGATCTTTGAGAAGTCGATCGCGCGCGCCCATCGTGCAATCGTGTCAGCGTTGTCGACGATGGTCTGGATGGCCAGAAGCAATGGAACGACGAAGACCAGCACCATGACCGCCGACATCACAGTAACGGCCATAGCGCGCCGCCGCAGCCTCGCCTGCACCTTCAGCATCAAGGGCCAGGTCGCCACGACGATCATCGCTGCCCAGACGATCGACAGCAGAAACGGCCGCAGTACCCACAGCGACGCCGCAATCATCAACACGATCAGCAGTACCGCGAGGACGGTACGCGTCAGATCGCGTCTGGAGTCGGCGACGGCGTTATCTACCGCGGCTGGTGTATTCGACATGGAATTCCTTTCTTGGCCCGGACTCTGCTCGGCGCCGTCGCCAGGCAGCTGATTCTAGATCACGGTTTCGTGCGATGCGCCGGACTCGCTCCTCAGCCTCGGTTCAACATCAGCGGACTATAGGTCTCACGTCGACAAATCGCAACCGAGACCCTTTAAACGTTAACATGTCTTGGCGCGATGGACAGAAGCGGATTCCACATCACCGAGCCGCAGCAGCGACTATCAAGTCAAGATAAGCAAGACTGAACCCTGCGATGGAACTGCCAGCCGTTGAGGTAAGAAAGCTAGTCCGGAAAGCAGACCTCTGGCTTATGGCCCTGGTTGCCGTGAGTGCGGCGCTCTTCGTGTACAGGCGTGGGCAAGATCAGAACTGGGACCTCCTTGGGTACCATTTCTTCACCGGCTACGCGTACCTGAACGGTCGCGGTCTGCAGGACGTTGCACCAGCGGGCTTGGGATCCTATCTTCACCCCGCTCCAAACGTATTTTCTTATCTGTGTTTTTCTCATCTTGCCTTTCCATATTCTGCCTGGGCAATCCTAGGAGTTCAGCTGCTGAGCGTACCGGCGCTCGTTGGCATTTCAAGAGAGCTTGCAACAATCCTAGGAATCCGCGAAACGGCTCCATCCCGGCACATCGCTTGGCTGCTGGGCCTGCTGTCGCCGGTATGGCTTAGCGAACTGGGAACATCTTTTTTTTCCTCCTCGACAGCGGTCCTCATCCTGTGGGGGCTGTTCCTCCTCTTTTGGAACCGCCCTCCACGATCGGCTTGGTGGCTCGCTTCGGGCGCAATGTTCGGGCTTGCCGCTGGGCTCAAGCTGACTAACGGGCCTTTCGCTGTCGCGGCCTTGGTGACGGCAATCTGGCTGACGCTTTCGGCCGAGAGATTGACGCTCGTATCTCTCGGGAGCTTCGTTATCGGCCTGTGCGGCGGGTTCCTCCTCACTGCCGGCTGGTATTGGTACCTGTGGACCAACTGGGAGAGTCCGATATTTCCTCTGTACAACAAATTATTCAAATCGCCCTTTTTCGATCTCGTAAATCTTCGGGACTTGCGTTGGCAATTTGAAGGCTTCGAAGACTTCTCGACCTTTCTTGTTCAAGTCGCATTCGGAACCAAGAAGACTATTGAGCCTATCTTCGCAGACGCGAGGCTGATCGTTCTCGTCTTATTAGTTCCTGGCGCGCTTGTCGGCAAGTCGACAACCAGATTGGCCAATGCAGCTTTGATCGCCTTCCTTCTGTTCTTTTTGACTGGGTTTGCGCTTTGGGCGCAGATGTTCGCGTATCAACGCTACCTGATTCCACTGGAGTTGCTCGTTGGTCTCGTTATTTGGGTGCTTCTGGTACGGTTAATAGAACAGGAAACAATGCGCGTCGCAGCACTGCTCCTGATATCCGCGCTAAGCGTCTGGGCGATCAAGATTCCCGAATGGGGGCATGTTCGGATTGCATCCGGATCTCGGGACGTCTTTGGCATTTCGATACCGCAAAGATTTGCATCTACACCCGCGCGCTACCTGGTCATCGGACAACCCAGCTCGTATATTTTGCCGTCCCTTCATGTCGATAGTCAGTTTTTCGGACTTGGTGTGTCGAGGCAACTGGATGAGGTCATCGGAAGGCGGCTTGGGGAGACGTCCACATTACCCGTTCGTCTGTTGCAACTCGGGGACGCTGAGCCGACGACAGCAGATGCGCTGGAGGCGGTGGGAATACGGCCGAGCTCGTATCGCCTAGACTGTGAAGGTGTTCGCACGCATCGATTCAAGTATGCGATCTGTGAACTGGTACCGAATCGCTAGCATTATTTTGCGCCCTCAGTTCATCGAACGCCGCGCGTCAGACGAGACTGCTGTTGAAGGCGAGAGTTTTGCGATCGGTCACTGGGGAGGCCATATATGCGCTTGCAGAATTGTGTGAACTTTCACGATTTTCGGCGCCTCGCGAGGCAGCGGCTACCGGGACCGATTTTCGACTACATCGACGGGGCGGCGGACGATGAGGTGACGTATCGCCGCAACACCGCGAGCTTCGAGCGCTGCGACCTGGTGCCCAGTGTTCTGCGTGGCGTGGGCACGGTCGACCTTTCGGTCAGCGTGATGGGCCAGAAGCTCGCTGTTCCGTTCTATTGCTCTCCAACGGCGCTCCAGCGACTTTTCCACCATCGCGGCGAACATGCGGTCGCCGCGGCGGCAGCGAAGTACGGGACCATGTTCGGAGCGTCCTCGCTCGGCACCGTCAGTCTGGAGGAGTTACGCCGGCCCCACCGCACGCCGCAGGTCTATCAGTTCTATTTTCACAAGGACCGTGGCCTCAACCGGGCCATGATGCAAAGAGCGAAACAAGCCGACATCAACGTCATGATGTTGACGGTCGACAGCATCACCGGCGGCAACCGCGAGCGCGACTTGCGAACAGGGTTTTCAATTCCTTTCAAGCTGACCCTTGGCGGCATGCTCCAGTTCGCGCTCAAGCCGTTGTGGGGCATCAACTACGTCACGCACGAGAGATTCAAGCTTCCTCAGCTCGACGAGCACGTCGACATGGGCAGGGGAACCATGTCGATCGGGCGCTATTTCACCGAGATGCTCGACCCTTCGATGAACTGGGATGACGTGGCGGAGATGGTCAAGCTGTGGAACGGACAGTTCTGTCTCAAGGGCATCATGTCGGTGGCGGACGCGAAGCGTGCCGTCGACATCGGCTGCACCGGCATCATCCTGTCGAACCATGGCGGCCGCCAACTCGATGGCTCGCGAGCGGCATTCGATCAACTCGCCGAAATCGTGGATTCAGTCGGCGATCGAATCGACGTGATGATGGATGGCGGCGTCCAGCGCGGAACGCACGTGCTCAAGGCACTCTCGCTGGGTGCAAAGGCGGTGGGTATCGGCCGTTTTTACCTTTACGCGCTCGCGGCCGCCGGCCAAGCGGGCGTTGAACGGGCGCTTGGGCTTCTCCGAACGGAAATCGAAAGAGGTATGAGACTGATGGGCTGCAGCTCGATTGGCCAGCTCTCGCGCGACAATCTGCGGTTTCGATAATCGTGAAAACGCGACCACTCGGCGGGATCGCCGTCCTCGTTTCGCGGATCGCGCTGGGCTGCGGCAATTTCGGCGGAATTGGCTCGCCGGCGCGCCTGATCGGACGCGGTTTGGACAGAGGAGCGTCGTTTGCCGCCCTGGACGAGGCAGTCGCGCTCGGCGTGAACCTGATCGATACCGCGCACAGCTACGCGGGTGGGTCGAGCGAACGGTTCATCGGTGAATGGCTGAGCGCGCGGCCTCCTGCGTTGCGAAGCACGACTCATATCGCGACCAAGGTCGGAACTGTTGTTGACGATCGAGGCATGCGCATCGATCTTTCGGCGCACAACATCGTCCAACAGCTCTTCGCCAGTCTGCAGCGAATGGGCCTCTCCTGCGTTACCTTTTGCCTATCACATGCTCCGGATGTGGAAACGCCGATCGAAGCGACTTTGGAAGGCCTCGCCCAGGTTATGGAGGCAGGGGTCTCCCACATTGGGGCCTGCAATATCGACGCAGCAAAGCTCTCGGCCGCCATGGAAGCAAGCGCACGTTCGGGCTTGCCACGATACGAATGGGTGCAGAACGAGTACAATCTTCTGAATCGTCACGATGAGCGGGAGCTCTTCGGGCGCTGTGCCGACTACGGCATCGGCTACACACCGTACTCGCCGCTGGCCGGCGGTGTATTGTCGGGGAAATACGCGCGCGGCGCCCCGCCACCTCCCGATTCGGGTCTGGCGCTGAGGCCGGAGGGCCATGCACCGTCGGACGCCGCATTCGATGCGATCGCAAGACTCGGGCGCGAAGCCGACCGGCGTCAATGCAGCACTGGCGCGCTGGCGCTGGCTTGGGTCATGAGTCATCCGCAGGTGACCGCCGCGATCTGCGGACCGGCCAAGACGGGAGAACACCTGCAACTGGCTCGAGAAGCGCTGGCCGTTGACCTCGATGATCCAGCCCGCGCCGAGATCGGCGCCTGGTTCGAATTCCCAGGCCAGTAACGCAACCCGGCGGTTACTCGCCGACCACCACCTCGCTGATTTGAATCACGGGCGATACATCGGTGTAGTTCGGAATGTCGGCCAGGATCTCTTTCGCGTGAGGCCCGAAGCCTGCTTGGAAGCTCTCAACTGAATCGCAGAAGATGTGACACATGCCCACGTAGGTCGCAGGTGCGCCCGGCGCGCCACCGGCCAGACCTTTGTCAACCGTGTAGTACTTGCAGCTATCGCCCATGCGAGCCTTCACCAGCGGCATGTGCTTGTCGCGGTAGTAGACATGGTCGAATCGCGCACCGGGCGTATTCGGATACATCACGCTGACTTTGATCATGGCTTGCCTCCTGGTTGCTGTTAGGTTTCCGCCTTTGTGGGCTCGGCGGGATTGTAAGTCCTGTCGGGTCAGCTGCGCTTCTCGTCCTTTTGTGAAGTGCCTTTCTTGTCATTCTGGGACATTCGCTTGCTTACTACCCTGTCGTTCAGGAAATGGATGGTAATGGTCGTCTTGTCGTCCTTCCACACCGCTTCACCGCTCGATAGACCAAGAAGACTGGCGCCAGAGGCATCGGCGGGCTCCCCTAAAATTTGTCGCACTTCCTGTTGTGACATGCCCTCGCGAACCTTCTCGAAGTTCTCCTGCGTCAGACGCGAACCGCAGGCAGCGAGGCACAGTAGCAGCGTCGCGACGATCGAATGGATCATAGTCGGTTTTGCTGCTGCCATACGGTCCCTCCGTAAAGTCGGTTGCGCGCCCCTCCCACGGCCCTCCGCCTGCGGCAATACTAGCAAGAGTTGGTAAGGTTTGGGCGCAGAACTAGCGCAGATCACCTCAACGAAACCGCGCGGCGCAGCCTCGGGATCTTGTCGCGCGCGACGAGGACTACGCTGCAGGTGAGCAGGCAGTCGATAAAAAGGATTGGCGCGAGGCAGTGCGCTCTTTCCAGCGCGCCGAGTTACGCCATCCCGACGACGCGAACCTGCTGACGATCCTCGGGTCTTCCTATCGCAACCTGAAGCAGTACGACCTAGCGTTCAAGCACCACCGGCGCGCCATCGAGCTCGATCCGCGCAATCGCGGCGCGCACGAGTATATCGGCGAGGCCTATCTCATGACGGGCGATCTCCCCGCGGCGGAGAAGCACCTTGCGGCGCGCTCAAGGAGATCTGCCTGCTCCAATGCGAGGAGTTGAAGGACCTGGAGAGCGCGATTGCAAAGTACCGCGGACAAAAATGACTGCTCGAACGTGGCGCAAATTGCTACGCCACATATGTCGCCTTTTGTCACTTGCCGTCGGGCGTGACGAGATAGTCCTCGGAGTGATTCTGCAGTTCGTTCGGTAGGCCCTCGTGTAGCTCACTTAAGCCGATGGGATCGCTGGGAGGCCCATCATATGCTTTCGCGAACCCAGTGAGCGGCAAAGTGAAGCTCATCAACCTTCCCTTGTCGAAGGCCTGGATCGCGAGAGTCCGCCCTTTTTTCAGCTTCTCGATCAAATCGGCGTCGGCTTTGTAATCCGCCATGCAACCATTTTTGGACAGGCAGACGACATATGGCGCAGTCATCGCCTGTTGCTCGTCAATGACAATGCGGGCACCTGGGACCAGCGCTACGCCCAAGGGCAGCGTGACGCGCAACAGCTTCGTATCGTCCCCCTCCGGCTCGATCAGCAGGGCAATAACGAGCTTTTGGCCTGATGTGAGATGACCGTCCGAAGCGGTGAAGCAGACTTCCTTGGTCCTCATTTCGGATGATTGTTCCGTCAGGCCCTTAGCGCAGTATCTTCTCCAGGGTGAAAAAATCAGCTGCACCTGCCGCTGGCCGTTCTGCACTGTGTCGGCTGGCGCCGCTTGCGCTGGCGGGACTGGTGGCTTTTTTGACGGCTGCTGGGCAAACGCGTGTGGCCCGACCGCGAGGGCGAGCGCAACCATTGCCGGTGTGGTTAACAAAAGATCCAAACCCGGGCACCGGAAGGTGCGAAACAAGCGTGCGCATCGCTGCGCACGCCTGCTGTCGTTTTTCCCTTTGAGAGATAGCGACCGTACGATAGCCGTCTCTACTCTTTAGATTCTCATCGAGGCTGGGCCGGTCCCGGGCACATGGACGGGACGAGGCCACTGCCCTGATAGTCGAGCGGTCCGTTGACCTCGTGCTTGTATTTGGCGAGGACGTCGTAACACGGCACCGGCTGGCCTGGTGCACCCGAAAGCGGAGTACCGACGGGAACATTCGTCTCCAGGTCGCCGCCGCAATGCCAATTAGCCGCGTCGGTGACGCTTCCCGAGCCGTTATACACCGCGGTTTGGGGATACGGGCACAGCGGACGTGTAAGCGAGGTGGGTGACCCGGGGATGAAGGCAGGCGCCGCTGTGTTCCCCGACCCGATCACTTGGTTCGGTGCAACACCTTTCTCGACCCAGTTGATGACCGCGTTGAAGTCGGCACCCTGTTGCGGCCACGGCCCGAGGCTGCTGTGGTTCAGAATGCCAAGGCCGCAGTGACTCACTCCGGGGGCATGAAACAGACGGAAGAATTTCTGGACACCTCGGAAGCGATCAGATGGATCGGCTTTCGCAGCGTGGTCAGACGCCTCTGCGTAACGCGCAGCCATCACACGATAGTAGTTGATCACGCCGCGTGGCATGATGAGGGCGTCGTTTGCGCCGACGACGGTGATCATTTTTCCGCCGGTGTCCTTGAACGCATCAAGGTTGTCGAATGTATCGGTAAGGTCAGCTACATTATTCGACCCAGCCTCAGCTACAGCCGCATACGTTGTCACGGCACCTGGAACCGTTATCGTCGAGTCAAGCGCCACGTTCCCCCAGTGACCTGGATAAGAATTCGGAAAAGAGCCGGCGTTGTAGTAGGCCGGATCCGCCAGGTCCCATCCAAACTGCACCGGGGCGAGCGCAAACGGCACATTTCCATCCCAGAACTGGAAGTCCGTGCCGCGATCGATCGGGAACCAGATTCTCCTGCCGGAATCGTTGCGCGGGCCGTCCCACATCACATTGACCGCATTGGCTTCCGTTGGCGTCAGACAGTTCGGAGCCGCCGGCGCGCCCGGCTGACCGCAGACATTGGCGTTTGCATTGAACGTGCAGGTCCGCGGGTCGTCGATAATGCCGTCTTGCACACCGTCGTTTTTGTCGCACGCGGCGATCGCCGCGTTTTGGACGGCCGCAAGCTTTCCGGCCGCAATCACTTCCTGGGCAATATCGTACATCGCGATCTGGCCCCACATCTGCGCGGTCTGGAAGCGCGTCCAGTAGATCGCCGGCGCGTTGGCCAGGATGCCGTCCAATTCGCCGGCGAGCGTTTGAGCCAAGGCATAGCCCTGATGACCGCCGGTCGAACAGCCATTCCAGTAGTTGTAGAGCGGCGCATTACCGTAATACAGCTTGGCAACCACCTTCGACCAGAGGATCTCTTGCTGGGGTCCGTTATAAACCCAGTCCTGGATGTACTGGTAGTTCAACTGGCCAAGGCTGAGGACGCCTTGATGGCACGTGTTGCCAGGATCGTTTGTAGGACTACCGTGTCCGCCATCGGTGCCCGAGCCGACAAAGCCGTTGACGACGGCACCTGCCGAATTGACGTTGTTATTGCCGGTGCAACCTCCACCGCCTTGACCCTCGGTACGACCGTTCCAGTTGCCTTCCACTGTAGTGAAGTTGAACGGCGGATCAACCGTGGAGCGGGTTACGCCACCGTCGGTCGAATTGAGTGGGAGACCGACATAAATGGTGATGTTCTGAGGTGTCGGATCGTTTGCGGGCGTACTGCTGTAGCTCAACACTACCAGGCAATAAGCGACAGGGACCTTCGCCGTGCTCGGGGCCCTGCCAGTGAAGTTGGGAGCCTGCGCCGCCGGCAGTGTATTGGCCGGCACGATCTGCGCGTTCGCGTATGTGATATTGCCGCCCAACAGGCTGGCCGGCAGCTGCGTACATGTCGTTGGCGCGGCAACCGCACGATTCGGTAGCGCGGCTACGCCGCTGGCGATAGCGAGTGCGGCCGTCAACGCTAGGCGTGCAACAACTCTTATGTCCTGCATGAGTTCCTCCTTTATCAAATGGGCTCCATTCGTCTTGCGCTCGAAGGCGCCCGCGCTTTCGTTTGTCGTTCCTCCTAGGGCATGTACCTTTTACACCGGAAGCTGCGCACGGCTGCACGCGCGACTCACAGCTTCGCGGCGCGGTGCTTCACGCGTATGATAGGCAAGGACCGCGCGGCCAGAAGGCGGACCCACAAAAATTGGCAACAAGTGAAAAGATCGCAATTTCGGTCAGGGGCCGCGGAGGAGAGATGTCGCCAATGGCAGATCGGCAGCCCACGGAACCTTCGGCTTTCAATCATTTTCTGGCGACAAATTACTCGATAGGGCCCGATTACGTCGTGCACGGCCCGACTGGCGAGGTGATCGCCGCAAAATGGCATCGCCCTGCCACGCGCTGCGCGGTGAACACCAAGTTGGCGCAACACACGTTGATGTATCACGTGGGCGGATCGACGTCCGTCGCCAAATTCGTCGAAGGTCACTGTGTCGGTACAACTGCTCAACATGGGTCGCTGACGTTCAGTCCGCGGGATGAGTGCCAGGAATGGTTCCGCGGCGGCGTCTGCGAAGTCATGCACGTCTACATCGAGCCGTCGCTCATCCGGGGATACGCCGACGAGAATCTAATTTGCTCGGCAACGCCGGAAGTCGATCCCATGTTCGCCGTCCATGACCCTTGGCTGCAGAGCTATTTCACGCTGCTGCACAGCGAATTCGGAACGTTTTGCAGAGACACGAGGCACCCCGACGCGCTGCTGATGACGCAATCGATGGAGCTGTTGATACGGCATCTGGTGTGTTGGCATTCGAACGTGTCACAGAGTGGCCGAAAACGCTTGGCATCGCCGGCTGCCCCGAGGCCACTGGCGCCACGCCATCTGACTCGCGTCCTCGCCTACATCGACGACAACATCGGGCGCGACATTACTCTGTGCGATCTTGCCCAGCTTGTCAGCGTCTCCAAATATCATTTCATTCGCAGCTTCCGCGCGGCGACTCAGCGAACGCCCTACGCCTATCTGGTCGAGCGGCGCCTCGCCGTCGCGGTTGGCGCGCTTAAGGATGGCAAGAAGTCGATCGAGCAGGTCGCGTGCGAGGCCGGCTTCCAGAGCACAGCCGGATTTTCCAACGTGTTCAGGAAGCACTACGGAATGTCCCCGAGCAAGTTCAGGACCCAGCTGCACTGAGCCACGCAATCGGCGGGGGTCCTTTGGCTGAAGTGACAAGGGATGAGGTCGCTGACCTGACCCCTTTTTTCTTGGTATGCTGGCGCCGTTTCTGCAGAGGCGTCGCGCGGTGGCCAGTAACAAGAGCGCACTTGCAGCGCCGGTCGGTCGCCGGCTGCGACCAGGACGCCGTTAAATGAGGAGGATGTCATGCTCTACCGGACTTGCATTGCCGCCGCCGCCACCCTGCTTGCCGCCGGACTTGCGGTCGCTGCGCCGCCGAAGGTGGTAACGCTCCCCAATTCCGATTCGCAGTGCTTTGCGCCGTGGGCGAGCACCACGAAGCTGTTCCAGTATCCGGCAAAGAAAGGCCCGTACCGCATCGCGCTAGCGAACGGCTATATCGCGAACACTTGGCGCATCCAGATGATCAAGACGGCGAAAGCGTATGCCGCGCAGCCCGATGTCGCCTCGAAGCTCAAGGAATTCAAGGTCGTCTCCACGGGCGAGGACGTCGCCGCACAGATCGCGGCGATCAACAACTTCATCGACTCCGGTTACGACGCGATCGTGGTGAATGCCCAGAATCCGGCCGCATTCAAGCCCGTGATCAAACGAGCCAACGACGCCGGTGTCGTGCTGGTCGCATTCGACAACATCCTCGACACCGAGGAGGCGATCAATGTCAACGTCGACCAGAAGGGCCTCGGCAAGTACTGGGCCGATTGGCTCGTGAAAAACGTGCCGAACGGCGGCAAGGTGCTCGAGGTGCGGGGCGTCTCCGGTACCTCGGTCGATCGCGATCGGCATGAGGGCATCCAGGAAGTGTTCAAGGCCTCGGGAAAGAAATGGGACGTTGTCGAGGTGGTCGGCAAGTGGGACGATCCAACCGCGCAGAAGGTGAGCGCTGACGCTATCGCCGTTCACAAAAAATTCGACGGTATCACCGCTCAGGGCGGCGACACCGGCGTGGTACAGGCGATGATCGATGCCAAGCACCCGTTCGTGCCGTTCGGCGGCGAAACCGAAAACGGCTTTCGCAAGTTCTGCGGCAAGTATGGCGAGCAGGGCCTCAAATGCGCATCGGCCGGCACGGGCCCCGCCCAGGTGGCGGTGGCAATCAAGACCGCGATCGCGGCGCTCGAAGGCAAGGTCGTCCCGCAGTCGATCAAGCTGCCGCTTGCCAAAGCCGAATTCCCGAACATGAAGGAAGGGACCGACTACTACGCCGCGCAAAGCGACAACTTCTTCGTCGGCAACGCGTTTCCGACGTGCGGCATCAATTTCACCGCGCAGGAGATCATGGGGCAGACCGAAGCGAACGTGAAGTGACGACGGACGCGGGGGCGTCTATCGCGCCTCCGTCTTCGGCGAGGGCCCTGTTCGAAATACGGGGCATCTCCAAGCGCTATGGCGGCGTGCACGCTCTGGAGAACGCCGATCTTACGATCGAAGCCGGACGCATTCACGCAGTTCTGGGCGAGAACGGCGCCGGCAAGTCGACGCTGATCAAGATCATGGCCGGGGTCGTCGCGCCCGACGAGGGGCGCATGCTGCTCGACGGTGTGCCGGTGGCCTTCGCCTCGCCGTCCGAGGCGCAGGCGGCGGGCATCGCTTGCATCTTCCAGGAGCTGTCGCTGATCCCGGACCTGTCGGTCGCCGACAACATCTCGATCAGCGATCCACCGCGCCGCTTCGGGCTCATCGATCGCCGGACGCAGCGCCGAATCGCCAAGGACGCGCTGACTCGCGCCGGCGCCGACAACATTCATCCATCGGCGCTGGTGAAGGATCTGTCGCTTTCGCGTCGACAAATGGTCGAGATCGCGAAGGCGCTCGCGCTCAAGCCGCGCATCCTGATCCTCGACGAGGCAACCTCCGCGTTGACCGCCGCCGACGTGACCAAGATCTACCGGGTACTGAAGCGGCTGCGATCCGAGGGTCTGGCGCTCATCTACATCTCGCACCGCATGCACGAGATTGCGGAGCTCGCCGATGAGTGCACCGTTTTCCGCAACGGCCGCAGCGTCGCAAGCTATGCGGCGGGCACCAAAAGTGACGGCGAAATCGTGGAGCTCATGATCGGGCGCGAGCTCTCAGCCGAATTCCCAGCGCGGCCTGTCCGCGCGGCAAGCCACACGCCACCTCGGCTCGAGGTAGCGCATCTGGGATGGGCCGAGTCGCTCCGCGATATCTCGTTCAGCGTGCATCCCGGCGAAGTCGTGGGCCTGGGCGGCCTCGACGGGCAGGGCCAGCGAGAGCTCTTGCTCGCGCTCTTCGGCGTGCTGCGTGGCGCGACAGGCCGCATCTCGATCGACGGGAACCGGGCAACGATCGACAGTCCGAGCGACGCCAAGAGCGGCGCGATCGGCATGGCACTCATCCCCGAGGACCGAAAGTCCGAAGGGCTGATGCTGCCAATGTCGGTGCGCGACAACCTGTCGTTTGCGGCACTGCAATCGCTGTCGCGCTTAGGCATCATTGATCGCGTGGCGGAACATGGGGCGGTTGAGCGCATCGTACGGCTGCTCGCGATCCGTACCGACGGCACGTACGTACCAGCAGGCTCACTCTCCGGCGGCAACCAGCAGAAGCTCGTCATCGGCAAATGGCTGATGGTGTCGCCGCGCATTCTGCTGCTGGATGATCCCACGCGTGGCATCGACGTCGGCACCAAGCAGGAGATCTATCAGCTGTTGCGCGAGCTCGCCCACAATGGCGCCGCGATTTTGTTTTATACGACGGACATCGACGAGCTGGTCGGCTGCTGCGATCGGGTGCTGGTGATGGTCGAGGGGGCGATCCGGCGCGAGCTGATCGGCGCGCAGATCACCGAGCACGCGCTGGTGACCAGTGCGCTCAACCTCGGGACCGAAGTCGCCGCCGCTGGCGCAACGACCGGGCTGCGGCCATGATGGGCGACGCTCGCTACTGGCTGCGCGAGCACAGGGGCACGCTCGCCGCTTTCATGGCGTTCGTCGCGATGTTCGCGCTGTACACTGCCAACCACCCCGCGGGACTCAACGCAAACGTCGCCCAGACGGCCGCGAACAAGGGCGTGATTCTGGCGATCGTCGCGATGGCGCAGACGCTGGTGGTGCTCACCTCGGGCATCGATCTATCGGTCGGCATGGTGATGGTGCTCGCGAACTGCCTCGCCTCGCACATCGTGGCAGGCGAGCTGGGTGGCGCAGCACTCGGTGCGCTTGGCGTGCTTGCGGTCGGTGCGGCGTGCGGCGCCATTAACGGCATGATCGTGATTTTCGGACGCCTGCAGCCGATCGTCACAACCATCGCCACCGGCGCGGTGTACTACGGCGCTGCGCTGGCGCTGCGTCCCGTCCCCGGCGGCGACGTCAACGCCACACTCGCTGACGCGGTGACCGGTCAGATCGCCGGCACGGTGCCGTCGAGTCTGCTGTTGCTCGCCGCGCTGGTGGTGCTCGTGTGGTGGCCCTTTCGTCGCTCCGTCGCAGGCCGCGCCGTTTACGCGATCGGATCCTCCGAGATCGCGGCGTATATGTCCGGCGTGCCCATCCGCCGCGCCAAGTTCATCGCGTACACGCTGTCCGGACTGCTCGCATCGGTGGCGGGGCTGTTCATCACCTTCGTAACCTACTCCGGGGAGGCGTCTGCTGCGACCGGTGGCACTTACACGCTCTATTCGATTGCCGCAGTTGTACTGGGCGGTGTTTCGCTGTTCGGGGGTTCGGGAAGCGCAATCGGCGCGATCTTCGGCGCGCTGATGTTCCGCACGATCGGCGATCTCTTATTCGTGTTTAACGTGGAGCCGCTGTGGCAGCCGCTGTTCCAGGGCGGCGTGTTGATGGCCGCGGTTTGCGTGGGGTCGCTGCGGCTGCTGCGCATCCGCAACCGCCTCGAACTGTATGGCTGACGCGCGTTCGTCCGGCCTCGACACGGCGCCGCGCAGCCTGGCTGCTGACTCTCGCCGCCGCATCGACCCCGCGGTCGCATGGGCGTTCGGCTGCGTCGGGCTGGTGCTGGTGCTCGGCAGCCTGTACTCGCGCAGCTTTCTGTCGCCCGAGTACCTGTTGCAGCAGCTGAAAGTAGCTTCCTTTCTCGGCGTCATTTCTACCGGCGCGATGATCGTGATCCTCCTCGGGCAGATCGACCTGTCGGTGCCGTGGGTCGTCGCGGTCGGCGGCATGATGGCAACCGCCGCCACCGGCTGGGGCCCGCTCGGCGAGGCCATGGCGATTCCTGTCGGCGTCGGCTGCGGCATCCTCCTCGGACTCGTCAACGGTCTGGGCGTCGCCATCCTTCGCCTGCCGTCGATGGTCGTGACGCTTGCGGTGAACGCGGTCGCGCAGGGATTGATGGTGGTACACACCGGCGGCTTCTCTCCGCAGGCGTCGTCGTCGGCGGCGATGCGCTTCCTCGCTACCGGCAACACGCTGCTCGGCATCCCGAACGCGCTCGTCGTCTGGGCGATCATCGGCGCCTGTGCGATCTTCCTGCTCACCCGCACGACGTTCGGGCGCTCCGTCTACGCAATCGGCAACCGCGAGCGGGCCGCTTATCTCTCCGGCGCGCGCACCGACACTGTCGTGATTGCGGCGTTCGCGATCGCCGGCGGACTGTCGGCGTTCGGCGGCGTATTGCTCGCGGGCTACGCAAGCAAGGCAGCGCAGGCGATGGGCGATCCGTACCTGCTGCCCGCGATTGCTGCCGTGGTGCTGGGCGGCACGTCGATCCTTGGCGGCCGCGGCAACTATCTCGGTACAGTGGCGGGCGTCATCCTGATCACGCTGCTGCAGTCGATTCTCTCCGTGATGCAGATCGAGGAATTCGGCAGGCACGTCATCTACGGCGTCGTGATCCTGGCCATGCTGCTGATCTACGGTCGCGGAAGGAAGCATTCCGAGTAAACAGCGATTTATCTGCCAACCCGTTTGAGCCCATGCCTCTCGACCTCACCTCCAGCTTCGAAGTTGTCGATCGGCGGTTCCGCAAGTTCGCGCTTCCCTACATCCACGTCGAAAAGCTCTATACCGGCTGCCGCTGGGCGGAAGGCCCGGCCTGGTTCGCGGCAGGCCGCTACCTCGTCTGGTCGGACATTCCGAACGATCGGATGCTGAGATGGGACGAGACCGACGGCTCGGTGTCCGTGTTCCGCCAGCCATCGATGAACAGCAACGGCAACACGGTCGACGCGATGGGGCGGCTCGTCACCTGCGAGCATCGCACCCGCTGCGTTTCGCGCACCGAGTTCGACGGCACACGGACGGTGCTGGCGGACCGCTATGAAGGCAAGCGATTCAACTCGCCGAACGATGTCGTTGTGAAGAGCGACGGCAGCATCTGGTTCACCGATCCGAGCTACGGCATCGACTCCGATTACGAGGGCGATGCCGCTCCAAGCGAGATCGGCGCTCGCAACGTCTATCGCATCGATGCGGCGACTGGCCGCGTCACGCTCGTGGCTTCGGATTTCGTGCAGCCGAACGGGCTCGCGTTCTCATCCGACGAGTCGTTGCTCTACATCGTCGACAGCGGCTTCACGCACAAGGTCGAGGGGCCGCGCCACGTGCGGCGATTCAAGGTATCGGTTGACGGCGCATCGATTTCCGGTGGTGAGGTGTTCGCCGACTGTCCGGTGGGCCTCTATGACGGTCTTCGCATTGACATGCATGGCAATTTGTGGCTCTCCGCCGGCGACGGCGTGCACTGCCATGCGGCGGATGGGTCGCTGCTCGGCAAGGTCGTGATTCCGGAGGCGGTTGCAAACCTGTGCTTCGGCGGCCCGAAACTGAACCGCCTGTTCATCTGCGGCACGACATCGCTGTACTCGGTGTATCTCAACACCCGAGCGGCTGGCTCGACGCGACTTTGAATATGAGGCCTATCAGGACGCCCTGACGACAGAGGAAGCCGGGGCTACGAAGGGCTAGGCGACGACCCCCGGAAACTGGTAAAATAACAGGCTTTTCCTTTTGAGGTACTCGCCTTGAATCAAATTCTCCAATACCTGCAGAAGCATGGTCAGCGACTCGATACCGAGATCGCGAAAGACACGGGAATCTCACTCGCAACGGTGCGCGAGCGCGTTGCCACACTGCGAGCCAGTGGGGATGTTATTACGTGCGACCTGACTCGCTTTGAAAATGGCAAGCCGATTCAAGCGTGGGTTTGCCGCGTGTCCGGGTACACCCCGCCTGCCGCACCCGGTAGAAAAGCGAAGCCCACGGCAGTCGCCTCCTGAGCTCAGGGCGGTCGCGGGTGAGCTTCTCGGCTCGGCAGTGAACCAGTTATCCGCCCACCGCCCGTAAGTCGAGTTCATAGCTTCGCCCGAGCCACAGAGCGCCATCGCGGTGGTCGCGCAGTTCATCGCCCGTATTGGGACGTACGAACACGTCGAGCGATCCATGATTGAGCGCGAGCCAACCTACGCATTCGGCGAACTCCGCAGGCGCGATCGTGATCTGATAGCTCCATTGCGGATGCGGCCCGACAGGCCGCTCGTGGAACCGCCCGATCTGGACCTTATCGCCGAATCTCGCTGCCACTAGTTCGCGAAACTGCCAGGCCAGATCGCGGCTTCCCGCGTCGAAGTAGACATGGGCGTGCCAGTTGGTGATGCAGGAGACATCCAGAGACGTCATTACCGTTCCTCTGATGATGATCGCCTATCGCGTTTCCGTGCAGTAGTCCGCTGCATCGATGGCGCCGGCCGCGGTCTATTTGGAGCCCTTAGTCGCCGGAGCCTCGCCGACGACCTCGAGCTTCACCGGCGCCGTGCTTTTCTTGCCGATGCCAATTTGCGTCGCGGCGGCGCTCGACATGTCGATGACTCGCCCGGCCTGCTTCGGACCTCGATCGTTGATCCTTACCTCGACGGTCTTGTTGTTCTTTGTGTTGGTCACCTTCACCTTCGTGCCGAACGCGAGGGACGGATGAGCCGCTGTGAGCTTGCTCTGGCTGAACACTTCTCCGCTCGCAGTTTTGTGGCCCGCGAGCTTGTCCGAATAAACCGCCGCAAGTCCCTCCATGTTGTCGCCCGATTTTGCAGCGGTTGATGCCGTAGAGGCCGCTGTTGGTGCGGCCGGTGCCGTTGGCGAGGCCGGTGCCGTTGGTGTGGCCGGTGTCGTGGGCGGAGTCTGTGCGAGAGATACAGTGGCAATGGCAATTCCAAGCAGCACGGCGAAGGTATTCGACAGGGCTCTCATACGATTTCCTTTGACAGTAGCGCAGAGTCCGTATGACTCGCAGCCATCATAGTAGCCGCACGTAACTGCGACAACCTGACACTGGCAACCAGGCTGACTCGAGCGGGCACAAAGGAATTTTCCGAGTCTTCATTCGGAATCTGTCCTACAAGGAAATCAGTGCCGCGCCGATTCCGGCCGCGATTCCCGATAGTCTAGATTGGGTCGGCGTCCGGTCACCCGAGCAGGCCTTGGGATGAAAAACGGCGGTGCACATCTCTTGCAGTGGCGGCAATTGATTGTCGACGTTGCGACTGGCTTGGC
>Ga0126381_100001567_pt1 | contig 24413 bp, 24 predicted proteins | sample PanSoiMetPlot_28_FD_96465 | JGI IMG/M metagenome (GOLD analysis project Ga0126381, IMG submission 96465) | Tropical forest soil microbial communities from Panama - MetaG Plot_28 | ecosystem: Environmental > Terrestrial > Soil > Tropical forest > Bulk soil | place: Panama | collected 2016-02-17 | reverse complement strand
TCAGTAACCAGTAAAACAGTGATCAGTACTGATTTTCTCCCGGGCGTTTCCGGCGCCTTCCGGACTGACTACTGATTACTGATTACTGATGGCTCTTGACTAGCAGATTAGGATGAAAGCACACCTAAGATGCTCAAAGGCAGCAAGATAAGTCGATATCGGATTTTAAAAGTGATGGACTGTTTTTGTTTGGATTTGGAAGCCAGTAAGACGGCAGTGTTGTTGAAGCTTAACCGGAACACGGTCAATCGCTATTACGGAATCTTTCGGCGTTTGGTAGCAGCTCATCAGGCCAAAGAGTTCAAGCTCTTAACGGGAGTGGTGGAAGTCGATGAATGTTACTTTGGGCCTAACCGCCTAAAGGGCCATATGGGCCCACGCCGAAAAGGACGCGCCACCAACAAGCAACCGGTCTTCGGCATCTATGAAAGGGGCGGCAGGGTCTACACTGAAATTGTTCCTGATTGTCGCAAGAAGACGCTCCAGAAGATCATTCGCGGCCATGTCGACCCCGCTAGCGTACTGCATTCCGATCTTTGGGTCGGCTATGATGGGTTGGTCGATGTGGGCTACGACAAACATGTTCGCATCAAGAAGAGCGCTCCCCTCATTAAAGGCAAAGCTCACATCAATGGCATCGAAGCCTTCTGGAGTTTCACTAAAAGACGACTCATGAAATTCAACGGCGTCAAACCTTACTTCGAGCTTCACCTCAAAGAGTGCGAATGGCGCTACAACAAACCCTTTCCTCTATTGCGTTCAGAACTAATCTCTTTTTGCAAAACAGCCATCTCCTAGTCTTAAGCCTACTGATTACTGATTACTGATATGTCCTCCAGTCGTGATCAATTCAATAAACAAGCGGCTTTGTACGCCACCAGTGCTGTACATCGTTCCGGCCCCAGTTTACCGGTTCTGGTAGAAATGGCAGCTCCGAAACCGACCGATCAGGCGCTCGATGTTGCCACCGGGACCGGGAACACGGCGCTAGCCTTGGCGCCACTAGTTCTCCGAGTAATCGGACTCGATGTAGCATCGGCAATGCTCGACCAAGCTCGAGCCAGGGCGCAGGCGGAGAAGATCGAGAACGCTGAGTTCGTTTCCGGGTCGGCGGAAGAAATTCCGTTTCCAGACGCCGAATTCTCCTTGGTTGTATCCCGACACGCACCGCACCATTTCCACCACCTCCACAAATTCCTGGGAGAAGTTAGACGCGTGTTGAAGCCCAGTGGAAGGTTTGTGGTGGCTGATCAGATCAGTCCCTCAGCAGAGATTGCGGGATGGGTTGATCGATGGGAGCGGACGCGGGATCCATCGCATTTCCGGCAGCGCACGGTCATCGAGTGGAAAGAGATGGCGAGGGCAGCCGGCTTCTCTTGGATACAAGACCAAGCAGTGCCGTATGAGTTACCTTTCGATTGGTGGGTAAAGCAAGCGGGATGTGCGGAGAAGACGGTTCACGAGTTGCAAGAGCAAGCCAATACGGCCGAGGAGGTTGTGCGGCGTGAGATGGGGATTAAATTCGATCCGTCGGGTGGAGTCCTGTCGTTTATAGAGCCGATGATGGTGGCACTCTTAGTGAGACGTGAGAACTGATTAGTGAGAAGTGAGAGGTTACGGCTCGGCGTCGTTTTTTACGCCTAATCCAAAGAAACCCTAGCGACGTAAAACCGCACCGTTGGATTTTGCAGAGAGTTCCGAGGGTGACGATTGGATCGGTAGGGCGAAAAACTCGGCGCGCCAATGATATGGTCTTCTCGTTTGGCTGCTTCGGGCCGATTTTGAGCCGCGCGTTGTCCCCACAGGGCGTCGCGTCTATCCAAACGCAATAACTGCAATGGTCTTCTGGCGTCGATACCCGCGATAACTGAAACACGGAATGCAACGGCCCTCCGTTTGGGTGACCTGTTTCGCTCCTACCGCGAACGTCTCACATCTCACCAATCACGTCTCGCCTCTCACCTCAAGGATCTTCTGGTACGCGCCGAGGGCATTCCGGTTATGCTTCCGAATAACGCCTTCCACTTTGTCGGCGTCGCTGGCCTCGATGGCTTCGAGAATTTGCCGATGTTCTTCTTGAGCGTCTGGTAACCGGTCAGCGAAAACCTCTTTTAGGAACACGCGGTGTAACCGATCCCAATGGTCGAGGACTTTGGTCATCACACTTGCCAGGAGACGGGTCCCGGCCCGGTCGCAAATGATTTGATGAAAACGGCGATTTTCCTGAGACCAAGCTTCTGCATCCCGGGCGCGAACGAGTTCGTCCATTTTTGTTACCGAGTCCCTCAAGCTCATGCGTTCGTCCTCAGTCATATGGAGACAGGCGTACCGGCTACTCACGACCTCGATCGTTTCGAGCAGACTAAAAACTTCGATTACCGACTCGGCTTCGATCGGCGTGACCCGAGTGCCCAGGAAAGGCTGGATTTCTACGTAACCATCAGCCTGTAATTGTTGCAGGGCCTCTCGGACTGGGATCGGACTCACGCCCAGCTGATCGGCGAGATCATCGATGATCAAGCGCGTGCCGGGAGCCAGTTCGCCGTTAAGGATGGCCTCTCTCAGTGCCTGTTTAACAAGATCCTTTTTGCTGCTAATCGAGGTTGTTATTGGCCGCATCTTTCAGGCGTGAGGAGTGATAGGTGATTGGTAACAAATAATGACTAATGCGTAATCGATAAAAAGGTAAAGCACGACTTGCGTCGATTAGAGCGGGATTACACTAGGAAATAGATAGGGTTTATGACCTTAAAACCTTCTTCGGTTGCTTCTTAGAATCAATGGACGAATTCGGCGAATCGTCTTTTGATCAGGGACAGCGCTTCGTCGCCCGGCAGGGACCAGAGCTGTTCGTTGAAGATTTCGACTTCGATTGAGCCGTTATAGCCCGCTCCATTAACCGCGGCAATGAACTTACCGAAGTCGATACACCCGTCTCCCATCAGGCCTCTGCCGTTCAAGAAATCCGGAGGCGGTATGAGCCAGTCACTCACGTGAACCGCAAAGATGCGGCTGGCGGCGCGATCAATCTCCCGATAGACACTTGGGTCCCACCACACATGGTAGGCATCAATGACGACGCCCACGGTATCCGAAGGGAAATCCTGCGCCAACGTGTTCGCCTGTTCCAACGTCGCAATGACGGAGCGGTTGGCGGTAAACATTGGATGCAACGGCTCGATGCCGAGTTTGACTCCGCGCGCCTGCGCGTATGGCGTTAGCCCGGCAATGCCTTCACGAACCATCTCCCGGCTGCGCTCTAGCCCTGCGGAAGCAGTCCCGCCGCACACTAAAACCAGCAAGGGACTGCCCAATGCCGCCGCTTCATCTACCGCGCGTTGATTATCGGCAATGGTATTTATTCGCTCTTGATCAGATGAATAAGGAAAAAAGCCTCCGCGACAGAGGCTGGAAACTGCGATGCCGGATTCTTGGAGTAGTTGACGAGCTTTCTCAAAACCCAGCGCACTTATCTTGTCGCGCCAGACACCAATGTTCTTGATCCCATTCTTCCGGCAGCCCTCAACTAACTCCGGAAGGCTCCATTGCCGGATTGAGTAGTGATTAATGCTAAGTCGATCGATGGGATCCATTATTGCGTTTCGAGTGATTAGTATCGGGCCTCGGGTGTGCGTTGGATGCCCGTCAGATGCAGAACGTTTACCCCGAAAGGGCGCGAGATGTTAGCCCGGGGCCTTAGCCGCGGTTTCTGCGGTAACCAAAAAAGCGCTGTCTGTCCGTCGTAGTTTCGGGAAAGCATGGGACGAAGGAAAAGGGCGGCCAACCTGCTATTTTCTATCTGCTCTCACGTGATCCCTGCCAGATTCAGGAAATGTTGCATGCGCTTGGCGGCGCCGGGTCGGAGCAGGCCTGCCTGATCGGCGAGTTTGAATAGCTTGACGAGATGAAGGACGGATCTGGCGGATTCGAGGCCGCCAATCATTCTGAAATGGGATTGGTGGCCATTAAGGTAGGCTAAGAAGACGAGGCCGGTCTTGTAGTAGTAAGTTGGCGCCTGAAAAATGTGGCGAGCGAGCGGGACAGTCGGGTTGAGCAGGGTCAGGAAGCTATTTTTGTCGCCTCGGTCTAATGCAGCTAACGCTGCCGAAGTCGCGGGAGCGATTCCGTCGAAAATACCCAATAAGGCGTGGCTGAACCCTTGCTCGTCTCCCAGAATGAGCTCTGGATAGTTGAAGTCGTCCCCGGTGAATAGCTTTATGCTATCGGGCAGTTCACGCCGTAGAGCGATCTCTCGATCCTTGTCCAGAAGCGAGACTTTTACGCCTCCGACTTTGTTCTGCAGTTTCTTAAGCAGACTCAGAAAATGCGTAGTCGCCGAATCAAGATCCTGGCTGCCCCAGTAACCTGATAAGGCGGGATCAAACATCGGCCCGAGCCAATGCAGTATCACGGGATCCTGTGTTTGGTCCAAAAGCGTCTCGTAAACCCGGTGGTAATCGTCGGGTGAATGTGCCGCTGCGGCTAGAGCCCGGCTAGCCATGATGACGATTCGGGCGCCATGTTGTTCTATCCAAGCGCATTGTTCTAGATACGCTTCAACGATCGTCTTTAATGAATGGCGCTGGTTTGCCGGCAGTTGGTCGGTGCCGGCGCCGCATACGATCGGGGAACCCCTGGTCTTAGCGTCTTGAGCGGAGCGTCGAATTAGTTCTTTTGTGGTGGGCCAGTCTAAGCCCATTCCCCGTTGTGCGGTATCCATCGCCTCAGCTACCCCCAGACCGAACGACCAGAGATGCTGGCGATACCTGAGCGTCGCTTCCCAATCGATGACGGGTGATGCGCCTAAGCAATTTTCGGCGAGCGGATCGGCCACCACATGCGCGGCGGCGAACACCGAGCGGCACTTCGGATTCGTGTGAACCTCGAACTGTTCAGGCTCGCGCAGTTGGTACGACTCGATGGCACCGGTTTCATTGGGGAGGTTAATGGATTGCGAAGACATTTGGGCGGCTCGAATAGTGGACGGAGTGGACCTAGTGGACGCCGTAGACTTGGTGGATGCCGCTCAAAGCCACCATTCCACGCGCGTACTGTTGCTTATGGCAAGCCTCTCTCTTCTCACCTCTCACCTTTCACTTCTCACTTTTCAAGGTGAGTTCGGGTAGATCGATCCAGCGGCGTTCTTTCCATGATTGCATCCCGGCTTCGGCTAGCTGAACTCCTTTAGCGCCATCTAACAGGGAGTGAGGGAATGGGCCGCCTTCGAACACATGCCGAAGGAAGAGTTCCCATTGGGTTTTAAATGCGTTGTCGAACAGCTGGTTATCCGGCACCTCGCTCCAATCGGCGAGGAAATCATGCGACTCCGGTAGATCGGGATTCCAGACTGCCAGGGGCGTACAGACTCGAGGTTGAACTTTGCATTGGCGTAGTCCGGCGACTGCGCTGCCTTGAGTCCCATCAACTTGAAGAGAGAATAGTTCGTCTCGATAGACGCGGACGCACCACGAGGAATTGATTTGGGCGACGATCCCTTTTTCCAACTCGAAGATGGCATAGGCAGCATCGTCGGCGCTGGCTTGGTAACTTCTGCCCTGTTCGTCTGCGCGCGCCGGGATATGCGTGGCCCCGAGAGCCATAACGCTTTGGACCGGCCCAAAAAGGGACTCCAGCACGTACTGCCAATGGCAAAACATATCGAGAATGATTCCGCCCCCATCTTCTGAACGATAATTCCAAGAGGGACGCTGGCTGGGGAGCAAGTAACCGTCGAAAACCCAATAACCGAATTCGGCTCGAACCGAGAGAATGCGTCCGAAGAATCCACTGCTAACCAATCGCTGCAGTTTGCGCAGTCCGGGCAGGAAAAGTTTATCCTGCACGACTCCGTTTTTAACTCCGCGGGCTTTTGCAAGTTCTGCGAGCTCTACGGCCGCTCCCAAATTGTCAGCGACCGGCTTCTCGCAATAGATGTGTTTGCCCGCTTCGATTGCGGCTTTGACAGCGCCTGCGCGTTCGGAAGTGACCTGAGCATCGAAATAGATTTGAGTGTTAGGATCGGCGAGAGCAGTCGCAAGATCGGTGCTCCAACGGGCTATTTTTAGCTCACCGGCGAGCTCTTGGACGCGTCTTTGATCGCGCCCGATGAGGACGGGCTCCGGATAAAGCCAGGTACCATCTTTAAGCTGAAGGCCGCCTTCTTTCTGGAGGGCGAGAATAGAGCGGATAAGGTGTTGATTCCGGCCCATGCGGCCGGTAACACCGTTCATAGCGATCTGGATGGTTCGACGAGGCATTAAAAGAAATGAAAGAGGAAAGGTCCTTGACCATATATCATATATGCTCTAGCGATTGTCTAGCTCGCCTTTCTGTTCTCCCTCGGTTTCACAAACCTCTTTATGAGCCCTTTGAAAGTCGCGGTTGTCGGTGCTGGCATCGGATCCCAGCACATTAAAGCCTATCAAAATTTACCCGATCAGTTCGACCTCGTTGCTCTGTGCGATATCGATCCTGCCAAAGCATCACAGGTCGCTCGCGACCTGAACGTCAGAGAAGTTGTCCATGATTTTCGAGACCTGCTTACTCGGACCGATGTCGATGTGATCGATCTTTGCACTCCACCCTACCAGCATTTCGATCAGTTGCAGTCCGGGTTAAAGGCCGGAAAACATATGATCTGCGAAAAGCCGCTGTTGGGCAGCCTGTCCGAGGTTGATCGGCTCTCGGATTTGGTAGCGGAGTCCGAAAAACAGGTGATGCCGATTTTTCAATACCGGTTCGGACACGGTTTGCAGAAGTTGAAACACCTGGTTGACCGCAAACTGACCGGCGAAGCTTTCGTATTCAATGTCGACGTGGCTTGGTGGCGTTCCGAAGAATATTACCGAGATAAACCTTGGAGAGGAAAACGATCCACTGAGTTAGGTGGCGCTTTGCTGAGCCAAGCGATTCATGCGGTCGATATGATCTTCTATATTCTCGGTCCGGCCAAAACGGTGTCTGCTTTCACCCGCACACGGGTGAGTCCGATTGATGTCGAAGATTGCGTCGCCATCGCAGTGGAGTTAGGCGACGGTTCGCTAGGAACAATCTCAGTTACTTTAGGTTCGATAACCCAGATCTCCCGGCATCGGTTTACGTTTCGGCGCCTGACTGCTGAGAGTAACACGGAGCCTTATTCAAATTCGCGGGAGCCGTGGTCAATTTCCCCTGTAGATAAGGCGAGTGAGGCGGCCATTACCGAAGCTTTGAACGACTTTAAGCCGCAGCTGGAGGGTTACGAAGGTCAGTTCTCGCGATTCTTCACCGCTTTGCAGGATGGAGGAGAACTACCCGTTACCATTGCTGACGCCAGACGGTCGCTGGAGTTTATTGGCGCTGTCTATCATTCTAACGAGTCAGGGGAACGGGTAGATTTGCCGCTGGGGAGACAGCATCCGAAGTATTACGGGCTGTAAAGGCGGTTGGAGCAGTGGAGTGCGGGAGTAGTGGAGTAGTGGAGTAATGGTAGGGCTAGGCTCCCGCCCAACCTTTCCCCTGAGCGGAGCGCTTAGACTCGGAAAGATGCGAGGTATGGTTGGGCCCAGAACCGTGCCGAGCCGTTTGGGGTGGCGTGGCGATCGAGTTTTCTAAATATGACTTTCGACCAATTCACTGACGCGCTACCCGGAGGGATCAGCCTTACCCATCTGCGGGTCTACAATACGGAAGGTCCGGATGGCTTACGGGGCGGAAGTCCGCACCTGCACTTCGCTTGTAGTGAAGCGTATTTCGTGATCGCGGGTGAGGGAGTAGTGCAGACTCTTTGCCAGAGCGGGTTTCGAGAACTGTCGTTGAAACCGGGTTGTGTGGTTTGGTTTACGCCGGGCTTGATTCATCGGCTGATTAACCGCGACGGGAATTTGGAGATTTACGTGGTAATGGAAAACGCCGGATTACCGGAGCATGGAGATTCTCTTTTAACGTTCCCGACTGACTATTTGAAAGACGAGCGCATCTATCTTGATGTGGCTTCTCTTAGTCCCACCGGAGCGGTTTACGCCAACAGCGAGGAGGCTGCTCGCCGCAGAAGAGATTTGGCCGTGGAAGGGTTTCTGGCACTGCGAGAAGCATTTGAGACTGATGGCGAGCCCGCGTTGCGAGAGTTTTATGAGCGAGCGGTTCGTTTGATGAAACCGAAGGCGTCTGAATGGCGGCAGATCTGGGAGTCGGGACCGGCGAGCACGATCCATCGGACTGAGAGTTATCTTGATGCGTTGGCGGGAGGTTCCGCTGACTATCTTTCCGTCGGTACGGTGTTCGAGATGCCGGTTGATGCGGAACGCGAGACTCGGAAGTTGGGTTTTTGTGGAACGTTGCGGCCCTATTTTCCGGAAGGAGTGAGGCAGACCGGAGGAATGGAGTGATGATTTTGGTAGGGCGAGGCTCCGGGATAACCGAGCGTTTATACGGGGAGCTGCGCTTTGAACGTGCCTGCGTTTGGTTAGGCCGAACGCCCTGCCGAGCCGTTGGGGGCGGCGCGTGCTATTTTGTTTGTCTAAAGGAACGCGTAGCTAGCTCAATCCGACAAACCCTTTTTCGAGGACGAGTACGAGGACGAAAATCGGCGCCTACGGCGCTAAGATCTTAGCGCTGAAAACTTGAGTTTCTTTAACAAAACGTGAACCGTTAAGCTGGTTTCCCCCTGAAATGAAAAGGCTCGGTGCTGCGGTTTTTGTCGTCCTCATTGTCGTCCAGATGTTGGGGGGCGCCTCATCGGCGAAGACCCTCAGTGTCATCCTCCTATCGAACGCGAGCACCCAGAATGTCATTCAAGGGATGCTAAAAGAGTATCACCAGCAACATCCGGATATCGATTTCGAGATATCGATTATTCCTGATAGCAAACTGCTGGCGAAGTTAAACACTTTAGTCACGGCCGGTCAGTTCCCTGACATCGTGGAGGTAACCACGGCCAAGATCCAGAACTACGCTTACCCCGCGCTGGATCTGGCGAAATATACAGACCGAAACGAGTTTCTATCACGATATTTACCCGGCTATCAGCCGTTTATTGTGTCCGGTGACAAGGTGATTGGCGTACAAATCGAGGCAACCGCAAACGGCCTTTTCTACAATAAAGATCTGTTCGCCAAAGCCGGGGTAAGCGTACCGCAGAACGAAAATGAGATTTGGACCTGGGAGCAATTTAAAGAAACGGTTCAAAAAGTGATGAAGCTTCCGGAGTGCAGAATGGGGGTTGCCTGGGACTGTTCTGTTCAGCGTTTTTCGAATCTGATTTACCAGGCAAACGGACGCTGGGTGTCGGCCAACGGAAAAAGTTTTTTACCCGATTCGCAGCCGGCGGAAAACGCGTTGAATTTCTTTCGTGGCATGGTGGCGGCGAAGCTGATTCCGACCTCTTCCTGGCCAGGTAAGACGGACGGCGGGATGTTATTTAAAACCGGGGTTGCGGCGATGTTGTGGTCCGGTAATTGGCAGCTCCGCGGTTTTATTAGTGGCGGGATGCCGTTTGCATTTGGCACCACCTACTTTCCGAAAGGAGCCATGCGGGCGACCTGTCCGGGTGGAGAGTTCTTGATGGGATTCGAGCATTCGGCGAATCATGACGACGCAGCCCAGGTGCTCCTTTGGTGGGCGCAGCCGGCCACAACCAAAGAATATTTAGAGAAATTAGGTGGCTCGCTGCTGACACCGATGCGGAACCAGGAAATCAATTACGGAAAGTATACAGAATACCTGCAACCGATGTTGTCAGATCTGGCGGCAACGCCCACCTGGGTTTCCGAAGATTTAGCCCGGCCAGTGGTTAACTTAACCCAAGACGATGTCCTCGATGAGCTAATCCTTTGCGCGACCGGCAGGGTGTCAGCGCAAAAAGCTGTAGTCGATCTCCGTAATATTGGGACCGCGGAGCTTGATCGCGAAAACCAGGAGGTGAGCAAGTGAGCTTCGTAATCGTGCTCGTCCTCGACAGGGGTGTGGCGGCCAAACGGAGTACTGGAGTGTTGGAGTCTTGGAGTGATGAAGTGATGCCCTACTGATGAGCACTCCCGAGACAATATCATCCGCGGATGCGAAGTCGTCGTTGACACCAGCTCGGCGTTCGAAGTGGGGCTCGCGGTTGGCGCCGTACTTGTTCCTATTGCCGACGGTGGCAATGCTTTTCATCTTTAGCATTGTGCCGCTGCTTTATGGGATGTGGATGTCGCTTTACGACTTCGATATCGTGCATGGCAGATCCACTTTTGTAGCGCTACAAAATTATTGGCGGTTACTTCACGATCCACAATTTGGCCTCAGTTTATTAAATACAGCATGGTATACGCTAAGTGTAGTGCCCCTGATTTTAGTCGCCAGTATAGCCATCGGTGTTTATTTAAAGAAAAGCACAGTTGCCCGACTGATAGCGCGAGTTGGCTTCTATGTACCGTTTGTGTTGTCTCCGGTCGTGGTAGCAACTTCATGGAAATGGCTCCTGAACGAAGATTTGGGAGTTCTGGACGGGTTTCTGAAATGGGCAGGGATGGGCACAATTCCCTGGCTAACCGATGATAATTGGGCCCGAATCAGCGTGATCGGTGCGACCGTATGGAATCTGGTCGGTTTCTATATGTTGATGGTGCTAGCTGGGTTGAGCCAGATCAATCCCGATCTATATGAAGCCGCCAAAATCGAGGGGGCATCTGCTTGGCGACGACTGTGGCATATCACTCTGCCATTGTTAACCCCAACCATGTTACTCATAGTAGTTCTAGCAACCATCCACGCTACCCAGGCATTCGAAACTATATTGCTATTGACTGACGGTGGACCTGCCGGAGCCACCCGTTTGATTATTCAAAATATGTATGTGTCGGCATTTACTCGTTTGCAGCCCGGGTATGGCGTAGCCCAAGCCATTTTGATGCTGCCGTTGATCTGCTTAGTGGCCTGGGTGCAGATGCGCGTTTTCAGAAAAGCAGGGGCATTATAAAACAACCGCGAATGGACACGAAAAGAAAAGACCAATTCAACCGCAGATTAACGCAGATAGGTTTTCTCGCGTGGACTCTCTAGGCCTTATCTGCGTACATCCGCGTCCATCTGCGGTTCGTTTTTTTTCGTGTCCATTCGCGGTCCCATTTGTGTGCATTCGCGGCTAATTTTATGCGAGGCAAATTAGGCAAGACGCTCTACGATCTCAGCGCGCTGGTGGTTTGTCTTATATTCCTGGTGCCGGTACTTTGGGCCATCTTTTCCGCGTTTCGACATTCTCGGGATCTCTTCGTTTTTCCTCCGACTTTTGGTCTCCATGGTTTTACTCTGGAGAATTTCCAAGCCGTGTTCGCCAGCGGCAATATCCCGCGCTACGCCTTAAACTCTTTAATTGTGGCGGCCCTAAGCAGCTTACTTACCGTTTTGGCGAGTTCGATGGCCGGCTTTGCTCTCGCGAAATATAAATTCCCGGGCCGGCGGATAATTCTTTTTCTTATTCTGAGCGTACTGTTAATCCCGCTGCAGGTTTTGATGGTGCCAGTCTTCTTGATTCTTAAGACGTTCGGTTGGGTAAACCAACTAATAGGGATCATCGTTCCGCCGGCAGCTACGCCTACCGGAACTTTCATGATGCGGCAGTATATTCTCGGTATCCCGGACGAGATGATTGAAGCAGCTCGGATGGATGGAGCATCGGATTGGCGAATTTATCGGCATATCATTCTGCCGTTATGCGCCCCGATTTCGGCTGCTCTTGGCATCATCAGTTTTACTTGGCGCTGGAATGATTATCTCTGGCCCTTGATTGTGGTTGGCAACCAGGACAACTTTACGCTGCAATTATCTTTGGCGAATTTGGTGGGAACGAACACCGTTGAGTGGGGCACATTGCTCGCGTACGCTACGCTGGTGATGCTGCCGGTTCTGATCATCTTCCTGCTTTTTCAGCGCTACTTCCTGAAGGGATCGATCAACGCAAGCGTGAAAGGGTAGGAAAAGTAGTTCAAGGAGTTGCAGGAGTTCAGAATGCATCAGATTCGTGCGATCTTGGAAACTGGCTGTCCTAAAGCGCATCTGGTTTGGCGGCATTGGGTCGCTTGCCAGTTGCAATCCTGAACTCCTGTAACTCCTTGAACTACTCGAACTCCTGCCTGATCAGCATCATTGTTCCGGTCTGGGGGGACGACGAACTGGTGGCCGAGTTGGTGAATAGCTTGGCAACTGCTTTCGAGCTTTGCGAGTGGATCGTGGTGGCTGTTGGTCCGGGCAAAGTGCTGAGAGATCTGGAGCGGCGTGGGGCGATTCGATTGATTTCATGTGACGAACCGTCACGCGGCAAACAACAGAATCTCGGCGCGGCCGTTGCCCACGGGGAATTGCTTTGCTTTCATCATGCTGACTCTGAGCTGCGGCCTGAACATTTGGCTGCTCTGGTGCGAGTAGCGAATGACCGGGAAATTGTCGGAGGCGCTTTTCATCGACGGTTTTATCCTCCGAGGATGCTCTGGCGAGAGCCACTGGTCCGGTTTATCAATCGGCTGGCCGGGCCTCTGTTCGGCGATCAATCTCTCTTTGTGAAGCGCGCGGTATTCCAAGAGATTGGTGGGTTTGCCAACATTCCACTAATGGAAGACGTCGATTTCTCCCGGCGCCTGAGGCGGGCCGGCCGAATTGCATTGCTCGATCCACCCTTGTGGTCACCGCCACGCAAGTCCGGTACCTGGAGAACGGCCATTCGGAACTCGGCGCTGATCTGCCTTTTCTATCTCGGGATAGAGCCTCGTACCTTGCATCGCTGGTACTATGGAAGGAGGAAGGAGTCCGAGAATAGGAGCCAAAAGGGTCGAAGCCCGGCGTCTGGAGGGGAGCCGCTTTAACGCGTTCCTGGAGACCTGACACTATTCTTCTAAGGGCGTGTATGGTCGCAAATTTTTTTAACAGGCGGCTCCCGCGAACGGTTCTGACGCGCGGTTTGTCTCCTGGTCCGTGAAATGGAATAATCAAACCGATCATCTGGCAAACCATCACGCCGGGTAATTCGTGGGAGCCGCCTGTTTAACCCCATGTTTTGGCCTTCCTCGCTCTGGAAAGAAAAATGGTGGTCCTTTAGGCACGGGTTGGAGCGGCTCCCCTCCAGACGCTCGGCTCCGCTCCTGCTGGCTCCTTTTTTGCGTTCTTTGTGCTTTTTTGTGGCTATTCTTCTTGGTGCGCTCTGTCGATACGCCGGTAATTGGTCCCACTGCGGGCCTCAGCTTTTGCCGGGCATTGGCGACTCACGGTCTAGAATTACGGCGAGCAAGGACCGAGATTTTACAGCTGAATGTGGGCAAGCTTTGCGACCTCACTTGTGTTCATTGTCATGTCAATGCCGGGCCGAAGCGTAAAGAGGTTATCTCCCGCGAGACTGTCGACCGAATTGTAAACTGGCTAACGAAAACTAATATTCCGATCGTTGATATTACAGGAGGCGCACCAGAAATGGCGCCGGACTTTCGTTATCTGGTTGAGGAACTGCGAAATATCCCGCATGTCGAAACGATTATCGACCGTTGTAACCTGACAATTCTGATGGCACCGGGGTATGAGTGGCTCGCGGCCTTTCTAACAGCTCACCGAGTGAAGATCGTTGCCTCCATGCCGTGCTATCAGCCTGTGAATGTCGAGGCGCAGCGCGGGGATGGTGTCTTTGATCGCAGCATCCGCGCGCTCCAGCTCCTCAATCGTTTAGGGTATGCTCAACAGCCGGCTCTAACACTCGACTTAGTTTACAATCCGAACGGTGATTTCCTGCCGCCAGACCAAACCGAACTCGAGGCAGACTACAAACGCGAGCTGAAGCTCAACTTCGGTATCGATTTTAACCGGCTTTACACGATTACGAATATGCCTATCGGACGATTCGCCGCCTGGCTGAGACACAATGGAAGGCTGGACGCGTACATGGATTTGTTGATGAAAGCGTTCAACCTCGCTTCAATCTCCGGTCTCATGTGCCGTAACACCCTGAGTGTTGGTTGGCGGGGCGAGGTCTATGATTGCGACTTTAATCAGCAGCTTGGGATGCAATGGCGGAAAGAAAAGCCGCTTTTTGTTTGGGATCTCGATCCAGGCCAGCTCGAAGGCCAGAGTATTTTGTTGGGTAACCATTGTTTCGGATGCACGGCCGGAGCCGGGAGTTCCTGTGGAGGAGCGCTGGTGGCGCCTGGCGGATAGGGGATCGAGAGGAGCCAGGAGTCAGAATCCAGGACCCAGGAGATCGGAGCCAAACGTCTTGGAGGGGAGCCGCTTTTGGTCATGTCTAGGCCACCTCGCGTAATTTTTTCGGAGCTTGTAATAGCCACCAGTTTTTCTAAGCAGGCGGCTCCCGCGAACGACTCAACGCGTCGTTTGTCACCTGATAGCCTCCCACTCTGTCCGACGTAGCGCCCCGGAGCCCAACCGACGTGGCGAAGTCGGAAGTCTAAACGACGGGGCGAAGTCTGGCTCCCCTTATGGCGATTTGCTATTCGGGAAACGTTAGTCATCTTTTTGTTGCTCGATGCGTTTGCTAGTTATCGAAGACGAGATCAGGACGGCCAGCCATCTCCAAAAAGGTTTGCGCGAGAATGGTTTCACCGTCGACGTCGCTTACGACGGTAGCGAGGGTGCCCGACTTGCGAGTAGTGGTGGGTACTCCCTGATTGTATTGGACGTAATGCTCCCCGGCTTAGATGGATGGGCGGTTTTGGATCAATTGCGGGGAGCCGGCATTCATACTCCGGTTCTATTTCTCACTGCCCGCGACAAGGTCGAGGATCGAGTCAAAGGATTAGAGATGGGAGCCGACGATTATCTGATCAAGCCCTACGCTTTCTCGGAGTTATTAGCTCGAGTTAGAACGATTCTGCGGCGAGGTTCAGCCGCCCAGCAAGAGGTGCTGCGAATCGGTGATCTAGAGATCGATTCTCGGCGTTACAAAGTGACGCGCGCAGGGCGCAACGTCTATCTGACCCGACGCGAATTCATACTGTTAAATTGTTTAGCGCAATCGGCGGGCGAAGTCGTCTCTCGCACGAGAATTGTTGAACAAGTTTGGGATATCAACTTCGATACCGGTACGAATATTGTTGAAGCGACCATGCGCCGCCTGCGAGCGAAGGTCGACGATCCGTTCGACAAGCCCCTTATTCACAATGTGCGCGGAGTGGGGTATGTGCTGGAAGCGAGGTGAGGGGGAGGGAGTTCGAGGAGTAGAAAGAGGGAGCCAGGAGGCAGAATCCAGGAGTCAGGAGGCGCCGGTCGGGCGCAGGTTCAGGCGTGGATTGGCACTTTGGTTTAAGAAAGTAGTCAGTAAATTAGTAGTCAGTTACCGGCCGGCCGTCTCCTAAAGTTTCTGATTATTATTAAAAATACTGATTACTGAATACTGATTACCGATTACTCTGAAGGAGGGTGGATTCTCCATATTACCAGCCTTGTCCCGACGCACGCCTCCTGACTCCTGGATCCTGGCTCCTTCTCCTAGAACTCCTTGAACTCCTCAAACTCCCTTTCTTCCGCCACCCGGCGGCCGTGGTCGCTAGTTACAAGGTTAGCTGTTTATTATACCCTCTCTGCGGCGGTACTCTTGGTCGTCGCGATGTCCAGCCTGTACCTGGTCGTGGTACACCACATCAACGCAAACGATAATCTGTTCTTAGCCGACACGCTTCGCGCGGTCCAAGCAGACTTGGCCGACAAACGCACGATCAACAACGAGTTGTTAGCGGATGAGGTGCCGCCCGGAACGACTGATTATTTTGTCAGGGTCATGGATCTAGAGACTAAAGAGGTGATCGCGGAAGAGCCTGCGATCGGTGACTGGCTTCCGCCCTCAAGGTTTCCCGAACCGCAACCCGAGCATCGCGTTCCCACTCGAGGTCTGGAATACAAGACGACGAACGGACACTGGTTTCTGCTTATGTCGGCCTCGGCCATATTTAATTCAGATTCACCCAAGCCGGTTTTGATTCAGGTCGCGCAAGACCGTTCTGACGACAAGGAATTCACGAAAAATTTTGGTAAGCTTCTTGCCGGTGTCTTGATCGGGGGAATCGTCTGCTCGGCGGTGATCGCATTTTGGGCCGGGAAGCGGGCGTTGCGCCCTTTGCAGGAAATGGCTACCGCTACGGAAAGGGTACAGGCATCGCAACTGCATCAACGCCTCGGACGTGGGCGCTGGCCGAGCGAGTTGATTGCGCTAGCCGCCGGGTTCGATCAGATGCTGGCTCGACTCGAGGACTCGTTCGACCGGCTCTCTCGGTTTTCCGCAGACCTGGCTCACGAGCTGCGAACGCCGATTCAGAATCTGCGGGGAGGAGCCGAAGTGGCATTAACTCGAACCCGAACGGCCGAGGAATACCGAGAGGTGATCGAGCTGAGCATCGAAGAGTATCAACGTCTCTCAAGCATGATAGATAGCCTGCTTTTTTTGGCGCGATCCGAGAACGCGGAAACTCGGCTCAATCGGGTTAAATTCCAAATAGGTCCTGAGGTTGACAAGATTCTCGATTTCTACGATGCCGCGGCCCGGGAACGCGAAGTCGACTTGACCCGATTTGGGGATGGCGAGCTCTATGCGGATCCGATGTTGTTTCGCCGCGCCATTAACAACCTTGTGTCCAACGCGTTACAGCACGCGCCCACCGCGGGACGAATCAGGGTTTTAGTGGTTACCGACCTCGACCATGAGGTGCAGGTCGCGGTGCAGGATAATGGGAGCGGTATCGGGCCCGAACATTTGCCTCGGATCTTCGATCGTTTCTATCGGGTGGATGCGGCGCGCAGTTCTAGTTCCGCCAGCACCGGCCTAGGGCTGGCCATCGTAAAGTCGATCATGGAATTGCATGGCGGATCGGCCCGCGCAGAAAGCGGACTGGGCGCTGGGACAAAGGTAACACTGACGTTTCCGGGCCAGAAACGCTAGGGACGAGCTCCCGCTCGTAACGCATGCCGATATAATCCGTCATCTTTACTGTGCATGGGAGAAGAGCAATTCCAGAAGTTCTCCTGCCTCATTTGGGTGCCGCATACAATGTCGCGTTTTGGCTGATCCAAAATGAGCGGGAGGCGCGAGGGATTGTTGAAGAGGCCTACGCCGAGGCAAGGCGGGACCTTGAAAGACTCGCTGCAACCGATGCCCGAGTCTGGCTCCTTAAAATTGTCTTGAGGATTGCCCACGCGCGAATCCAGCGTCGGAATTTGCACCAACGCCTCGGAGACAGGGGGGTGAGTTAAACGAAGGGAGTCGCGCAGTCCTGCGGCAGTACCATCTCGCTTTGTTCATCAGGGCCGGCGCCGCGGGATTGATACTCACAGAAAATTTACGCGGAGATTACAAATTCATTAGATTCGCCCGGGTTTTTGTGTTCGTCCTTTTACTGGGGTAGCTGTGGCGCTAGCGATTCGGGGCAACATCAGTCGAATCTGTCGTGGACAGATCACGTCTTAGGATACAGATGTGGCGTTTACAAGCGTTGCAATAACACCGAAAGCCCGAATATGGAAAACGGCCAGTTCCTAAGAAATCTATGGTACTTCGCTTTAGACGGCAGAAAGCTCCGGAAGGGGCGGCTTCGGACGAAAGAAGTTCTGGGAGAAAAGATTGCCTTTGGAAGGAACGCGGACGGAACTCCATTCGCGCTTAGAGACAACTGCCCTCATCGAGGTGTACCCCTGTCTGAAGGAACATTCGACGGGCAAATCATCCGGTGTTGCTATCATGGTTGGGAGTTCGATTGCACCGGAACCTGCCAAAAGATCCCGGCCTTGGCTGACAAATCTCTCGACCTGAAGAGAATCAAGATTTCTTCGTACCCTTGCAAAGAAATAAGCGGTGGGATTTGGGTCTATATGCCGGACGGCAAGTATCCCGATCATGACCCGGAAGTTAGTCTTCCGGATTTATTAATTTCGCCCGACAAACGTTTGCTTCATGTCGATACCGTGATGATTCCAACTGGCATTGATGAAGCTGTGATTGGGTTGATTGATCCTGCTCATGTCACGTTTGTGCATCAAAGCTGGTTTTGGCGCACCGCTAAATCCGCGAGGCTGAAGCAAAAGCAGTTCGAACCCGTGGGCCTAGGATTTAAAATGGTACGACACAAGCCCTCCGCTAACTCGAAAGGCTACTCGATTTTCAAAGCGGAGACCTCCACCGAGATCATATTCCAACTGCCGGGGCATCGGCTAGAGCACATTCGGGTTGGAGAGACCGATACGATTGTATCCATCACCGTACTCACACCGATAAACGAAACGTTAACCGAGCTAAATCACTTTGCCTATAGTTCGCTTAACTTCACCAAATACATCTATTGGCCTATAAGAAAGCTGGCCAAAGTATTCATCGGCCAAGATGTTCGCGTGTTCGAGAAGTTGAGCAAGGGTCTGCGAAACGAGCCAAAACAGATGTTGTTGGGAGATCCGGATGCCCAGGCTAGGTGGTATTTTGACCTGAAAAAGAGATGGCATTTGTGCATGGAGGAGAAGACTCAGTTTACTAATCCCCTGAAGCCGCAGAGTCTTAGCTGGATCAGCTGACTCTATAGCTGGTCGCATTTTACGTTACCGTCGCGATAACGATTTCGCTCCTACGGAGCTGGGAATCCCATTGGCTGAATCAGGCCAGAGCCGAATCACGTTTTTCAGCCGTCTCTTAAGATGTTCAAGTCAGCCAGATCGACTGTTGCCGGATGACGGATGCTCGCTAGGCTGACCAGAGGATGAAGATGGAGGAACGCACTCTGGGAGTGACCGTCGCGATTCTAGCGGCGGTGCTTTTTGGAGCAAGTACCCCTTTTAGCAAATTGCTGCTGGGACAGATCAATCCCTTATTGCTAGCGGGTCTCCTTTATCTCGGGTCGGGTACTGGTTTGGCTCTGTGGATTGGTTTTCAGCGGCTGATACTCAAAGCAAAGAATCAAGAAGCGCGCTTGCAATTGAAAGATTTGCCGTGGTTGCTGGCAGCAATCTTGGCAGGTGGAGTCATTGCTCCCGTTCTTTTGATGCAGGGACTGGCGGTCACGCCGGCCTCGTCTGCTTCACTGCTTTTGAACTTGGAAGGCGTCTTAACCGCTCTCCTGGCCTGGTTCGTTTTCAAAGAGAATTTTGATCAACGGATTATGTTGGGTATGACCGCCATTCTCCTTGGCGGTGTCTTGCTATCCTGGCAATCGCGGCCCGAGCTCGGCGTACCCTGGGGTGCGATCGGAATCGTCGGCGCATGTTTTGGTTGGGCGATTGATAACAATCTCACTCGTAAGGTCTCTGCTGCGGATCCGGCGCAGGTGGCTACGCTTAAAGGGCTGGTTGCCGGAACTACCAATGTTTTGTTAGCGTTTTCGATCGGCGCGAGACTGCCCTCGATCCCAGGCCTGACTGCGGCAGCCTTGCTAGGCTTCTTGAGCTACGGAGTTAGTCTCACCTGTTTTGTGTTAGCTCTGCGCCATATTGGAACCGCCAGGACTGGCGCCTATTTTTCCACCGCTCCTTTTATTGGCGCCATCCTTTCGTTAGCATTGTTGCACGAGCACGCGTCCCTGCTTTTCTGGATTGCCGGTGGGCTGATGATCTTCGGCGTCTGGCTGCATCTTACCGAACACCACGCCCATTTGCACCAGCACGAACCATTCGTCCACGAACATCTGCACTGGCATGACGAGCACCATCAGCATGCTCATACACCCACCGATCCGCCGGGTGAACCGCATTCGCACGTCCATCGGCATGAGGAGCTTGTTCATTCGCATCCGCATTACCCGGACCTTCACCATCGCCATAAGCACTGATTCAAGCGAGGTTCCGCCCCGCGTTGTTTAGCGCTGGCACAAAAAACCGAATTTGTTAATGCTAAAGCCCTAACTCAGTCATGGAGTACTGATCTTTTTTGAAAGAGTGTCTATCGCTTCTCACGTTCAGTCTGGGCGCTTGCGGATTACCCCGATTTCTTTCTTGTTCTTGCTTGCCGCCGCCCATGCCGTGTGCGCCTTCGGGTCGCAGCCGCAAGAGTCTAGTGGGCCGCTCACTTTGGCACGAGCTTTGGCCCTGACATTGGAGCGTAGTCCCCAGCTGGCCGCCTTTTCTTGGGACATCCGGGCCGCCGAGGCACGGATCCTCCAGGCTAAGCTTCTCCCGAATCCCGAGATTAGTTTTGACGGCGAGGATTTTACGAGAGCGGGCGTGCAGTCGGCTACGGAGAGCATGCAAAACACGCTTGTGCTGAGCCAGTTGATCGAACTCGGAGGCAAGAGAAATTCGCGCGTTTGGGAGGCGCAGTTCGACCGCCGAGGGGCGGAATGGGATTATCAAGTAAAACGGTTAGAAATTCTGAAATCAACCACTCTTGCATTCATCGAAGTGCTGAGCGGGCAACGAAAGGTTCAGTTAGCCGAGGAGAACGTGGACCTAACAGAACGAGGGATACCCGTAACCCAAAAAAGAGTGGAAGCGGGCGCGGCATCGAATGTTGAACTGATCCGAACAAAAACTGAGGTTGCAACGGCTAAGATTGAGCTAACAGAGGCCCGGCACGATTTGGAGGCAGCCCGGGTCAATTTGGCGGCTCAATGGGGGGCAAAACAGGCAACATTCCCAAGCGTGTCGGGAAATCTGGAGCAACTGCGGCCGATCCCTTCGCTGGAATCGCTGAAGGCGAAGCTGCAGTCAAATCCGGAGCTGGCGAAATGGACGACGGAACGCCAAAAACGCGAAGCCACGCTAAGTGTTGCCCGCGCAGAAGCACACCCAGATCTGACGGTTAACGCCGGTCCTCGTTTGCTCGGAGCAAGCCACGCAGATATGTCGTTTGTAGCCGGATTCTCAATCCCGCTGCCGCTTTGGGATCGAAATCAGGGAAAGATCGCGGAAGCAGAGGCGAACGTTGCCAAGACGAGTGACGAGCAGGCAGCCGCCGAGGCCGGCGCTAACGCTGAGCTGAATGAAGCTTACCAAACTCTGCAGCGGGCAGCGGAAGAGGTCCGTATGCTCTGCGATACGGTGCTGCCGGGAGCAAAGAGCGCGGTTGACCAGATTACAGAGGGATATGCGACGGGTCGCTTCAGCCAGCTAGAAGTCCTCGACGCTCAGAAGAGTTATATCGACGCCCGAACCCAATACGTTCGAGCCCTCTCAGATTTCCAGAAAGCAGCAGCTCAAATCGACGCGCTGACGGCAGGGCCGGTAGAGTTACCGTCCAATGGAACGGTATCATCAACCTCCCCGGTGAGAGGGAAGAAAAAGATAAAGTCAGCGCCGTAGGTGGCAGGGCGAGGAGGGCGCGCCACACATTTCTAATGCGGCTCCCATCCGACCTGGGCTACGCGGTGTCATCCCTCCTCAGAATGGTCCTGGAAGCGACTGGTCGGCGTCATAAGTATGCGCCTGACTGAATCTGGACCCGGAACGAGTCCATGAAATCATGCATGGCCTGATCACTCAACTTGGAAACGAGAACGTAGTTACACTGACCATTACTCCAAGTGGAGACCCGGTAACCATCTATTGATCGTTCACTGGCAGCCAGGTGTTCCTTGTCTGGCGGCCAGCAGAACAAGCTAACAACATCATTGTCATGTTTGTAAACCAGGGCCGCGACCGAGCGATTTTCAATTTCAGTCACCCTCCCTCCAACCAGGGTATATCCGGCCGCCGGAGAACCCACTAGAGGTGGAGCAAAATCGAGTCTTGCGGTTAGCCAAGGCTTCACCACCACCGGGTTCGGGGAAGCGACGTCTACGAGATGCGAAGTGGAAAGCGAGCGGGAATGAAGCAAAACCGCTTCCCTGGAAAATTCTTTCTCAGCGTCCGGGAAGAGGATTCTCAAAGCCAGACACACGCTGATCGCCACCACGGCTGTGGCGTAGATCCAAGGCTGCCGGAAGAACGAAAACCTTTCTTTTGCCGGCTCACGCCGAACTGCAGCCAAGACCTTCGCTTCGAGTTGGGCCGGCGCCTTATACTCATTGACGGCCGCGACAAAGAAAGCTCGGAATGCTCGACGTTCCTCCAAGAGAGACTGGCACGATGGGCAGTTGGCCAAATGCTGCTCCAGCTCGACCTGTTGGGCAAAATCGAGTTCGCCGTCCAAGTAGGTATCTATGAAGTGATGGCTTTCTTCACACTTCATTTCGACTCCCTGAGTTGAATTTTCGCGATTTCTTCTCGCAGATGTTGGCGCGCTCGATTTAGCCGGGACATGACGGTGCCTGCCGGCAGTTTCAGCGCTGATGCCAATTCCTTGTACGACCACCCTTCGATATCGCGGAGCACCAAAATTTCACGAAATTCGACTGGCAGCCTGGCTAATGCCTCGCGGAACTGGCGTAACCGATCTTCGTAGGATGACTCCGAAAGTGACTCCTCGGTCGGTGGTTGGTGAACAGCTTCGTCAAACGGGATCACGTTATGGTCCGCGTGATGTTTCTTGAGCCAGGTATAGGCAGTGTTTCGGACGATCATTAGTATCCACGCTCGAGCATTGCCACCGCGAAAGCCTTCAAAAGCCTTTAGAGCTTTGATGTAAGCGTCCTGAACAATATCCTGCGCGTCTTCATCACGTTTGACCAGCAGGCGCGCGAGCCGATAGGCGGCATCCAAGTGAGGCAGAACAAGTTCTTCAAATCGTGCCTGTTGTTCTCTCACTTAGATTTGACCGTTTATTCTTGGTTTTATTCCGAAAAGTTCGGTCTCTGCTATTTCAACCACAACCAAGTAAAGCGTTTGGACGTCTTAAAAGTAACCGGTAGACTGTTTTTGGGCATGAACAAGCAGGTTCTCTTGCTTCCAGTTTTGATCGGACTTTTGCAATTCGCCGGCTGGCGAACCTTGCCAGCGCAGCAGCGTCTTGAGATGGCCGAGAGGCAGGTGAACGCTAACGAAAAAGGGTCCAACCCCGCAAGCTCACACGACAAGGACGAACAAAAGGCCGGGCGAACGGACAGGGAAGGGCTGGAAGCGAACGAAGTTGGACGGGTTGAACTGAATGAGAAGCAGGCCAAGAATGCGAACTTGGATGTGGAGGTTGCCGGCCCGGCCAAAATCAATGTGTCGCTGCAACTCAGCGGCAAGATCACCTTTAACGAGGATGCGATAGCGAATGTATCTGCGCCTTATCCGGGAATCGTGAAGGAGGTGTACAAGGGCTTGGGCGATCGGGTGCAAAAAGGTGAAACGCTGGCCTTGATTCAAAGCAGTGAAAGCTTGCGCGACTATCAAGTGAATTCGGACATTTCCGGAACGATCGTCAAAAAAGAGGCCACGATTGGCGAACTCGCGCGAGATGATAGACCGATCTTTACGGTGGCTGATCTCAGCACTGTCTGGGTAGATTTCAGCGTTTTTCCTCAGGATTCCAAGCGCCTGAGACCGGGGCAACTTGTCCAGGTTAATTACGGGGACAATCTCAGTACCAGAAGTAAAATCAGTTATATTGCTCCTTTTGGATCTGAAAATACCCAGTCGATGTTGGCACGAGCAGTTGTCCAAAATCCAGATGGGTTGCTCCGGCCGGGATTGTTTGTGACGGGCAACCTCTTTGTCGAACAAATCGAGGCGCCGGTCGCAGTGCGGCCAAGTGCTATTCAGAGCGTCCATGAAAAGACAGTGGTCTTTACCGCAAAAGGCGCCGTGTTCGAAGCACGAGAGGTTATGCTTGGCACAGACGACGGCAACTACGTACAAGTGTTGTCGGGCCTGAACGCCGGCGATCGGTATGTGGCGGGAAACAGCTTTCTGCTTAAGGCGGAGCTCGGCAAGAATGAGGTTCAGGACTCTGACTGATCGCGATCTCGATTGGCTCCAGGATAGGCTGTCAGCAAGGCATACAAGTCGTGATTGAACCGGTTATCAACTTTTCAATTCGTTATCGATGGCTTGTTCTGCTTGGCGCATTGGGGGTCGCCGGGCTCGGCGCATACGAGTTTCAGCAATTACCGATCGATGCAGTACCCGACATAACCAACGTCCAGGTCCAAATTAATACGGCCGCTTACGGGCTCTCTGCGCCAGAGATCGAGCAACAGATTACCTATCCAATTGAGACCGCGATGGCGGGCCTTCCAAGCCTAGAGAGTACTCGCTCGCTGAGCTACTACGGGCTATCACAAGTCACGGTTGTATTTAACGAAGGAACCGATATTTACCTCGCCCGGCAACTGATCGCAGAACGTTTGCGTGAAGCACAAGAGGAACTTCCGGATGACGCGAGACCAGAGCTGAGCCCGATTGCAACAGGTCTTGGCGAAATCTATCTGTGGACAGTCGATGCCAAACCGGGCGCTAAAAAGCCTGATGGATCCTCCTACACGCAGACGGATCTCCGTGAGATCCAAGACTGGGTCATCAAGCCGCGGCTTAAGAACGTCCCAGGAGTCGTTGAAGTAAATAGCATCGGTGGTTTTGAAAAGCAGTATCATGTCACCCCATACCCTGACCGGCTCTTGGCGTTTCGGTTGACT
>Ga0126381_100001565_pt1 | contig 24422 bp, 24 predicted proteins | sample PanSoiMetPlot_28_FD_96465 | JGI IMG/M metagenome (GOLD analysis project Ga0126381, IMG submission 96465) | Tropical forest soil microbial communities from Panama - MetaG Plot_28 | ecosystem: Environmental > Terrestrial > Soil > Tropical forest > Bulk soil | place: Panama | collected 2016-02-17 | reverse complement strand
GACCAACCCAAAACGCGATTTGCGTTCTTGGTTTGTAGTGATCTGCCGAGCAGTAAAAATAGGCGACGACCACGATGTGCCCCCAAGCACGATCCATCCGCCTTGGCTGCTCGTGTAGATTGCAACAAGCTCCCCCGGGAAACAAACGTCTGGGATATTGCGCCCGGACGTGTTCGTAAGACCAGCAGCCCCGCTCTGGTATGATGGCAAGGAGTAAACTGAAGAGACGCCGCCCCCGCCTCGCAAAGGAGGCGAAAAATTCGTTGTATCGTTCAGGCCAGTTTCGCTGATGTATGCGCCCGTGTTGCGATTGAATGTATAAGTGGTACCACCGATAGCCGAGACGTGTGGGTTACAAGCTGGATAAGAAATGTAGCTTGATCCAGAGTCACCGCTGGACGCGGCCCATGTGATTCCGAGGGCAACACCTTTTTGCAAAGTCGAATCGATGGCAGGATCGTGCCCGGATTCGTCGCCTCCGAAGCTGCTATTCACGACTTCTACATGGTTAGAAGAGTTGTTGTTCACGATCGATGCGTACGCATCAGAGATTGATTGAAAACTCAGGTTCCCCATGACGTAGATCGTTACATTCGCGCCAGGCGCCAGTCCAGCCACGGTTTCCACATCCAGATAAGCCTCAACAGCGTCGGTTCCATTGCTTTCGGAGCCGATGACTCCGCCATTGATAGAGACTCGATGAATCGAACCTGTGCGATAGATATGGCAGTAGGAAAAAAACTTATTGAGATCGGTGTTCAAGACATCGGAATCAATCACGATCGCCGCAGTGTGTCCTGTACCGGAGAAGTTGTGTTGCACAGGAAGGTCGAAGCTGACTGCTACTGCGCCGGGTAGCGCATACCCGGAGATCGCATATGGCGAACTAAGCGCATTCGGACTGACACCTTGAGGGGCTGCTTCAGGTGTCGCGTTTTCAGGCAACAAGGGGGCCTTGGTTACTCGCTTATGCATAACGCGAGCCAGCACCAGATTGTTGATCCTAACGCCAGCCACTGCTGCGCTTAAGTGAGACGGAATTGTGATCGGACTCGCATTGGCGTAGCGAACTTGCTCTGAGGTTTGACGCACCGAATGAATCTCTGTTCTAAAGAAGTTTTCCGCTACTCCGCTCGGCGCAACAGCGGTGATAATCGTACTATCTGCGGAGATCCGTTTGATCTGGAATCCTCCCTCGCGCAGCGCGCCAGTAATATAGTCGAGCTGAGCTTTCGTCGGCGCGAAGTCGCGATCGAATTCTTCAGAAGTAAGAAAATGATGATATGCCGGTGAGCCGATCTCATGCTGCTTCTGGATCAACTGCTGCAGTTCGGCCTCATAATTGCGATGGAGTGTCACGGTTACCTCAACCGGATCGCCTCCGGAGCGCCTGCCCAGGTCTTGAGTGCCGTTGGTATCTCGCAACGCTAACGCAAGAGGGGGCGTTTCCAGAGCTGTTGCTGTCGATGCGGACCCGACGATCCCGGAGAGGGATAGTACCAATAATTGAAGGTAGATTCTGATCATAATGCTTTGTGGGTGGAATTGGTGGATTTTTGGGAAAGCGGCAATGACCCGAATGGGCTAGCTCATGCCAGATGGTGTCTCCGGCCAAACGCGGGAATCGCAGGCAGACTCGAGCGGAAGTTACAGCGGCGGCGGCTATCGACGTGCCGTGGGAGGATCCGCGGTGACTCGCAGCATCACCCTGAAGTAGTAGTTTGCTCCCATCTTTTGAAATGGAGTTAAAGAAAAGGCTTGCAGCAGCTCGCAAGAGCCCGGACCAGTATGAAACGCACCCGGTAGACTTCTTTGGTTCTATCTTTGGTGGGGCGAAGCTTGCTGAGCCGCTGCGTCGACACGAACACGCCGATACCACAGAGGTCACCCTTCTTAGCTATCATTGGAATCTTCTGTTAATGTTCCCCAAGGCTATCCGCTAGTCCCCCATGCGCATCCCCAATCCCGACGATCTTGAGCCAATCGAACGTGCTAGTCGGGACGAATTGCAGGCCCTGCAATTGAAACGGATTCGGTGGACACTTCGGCACGCGTACCAAAATGTTCCTCACTATCGCAAAGTTTTTGATGCTGCGGGTGTACATCCGAACGATCTAAATGACCTGACCGATATCGCGCTGTTCCCTTTCACGGTTAAGGACGATTTTCGTAGGAACTATCCGTTTCAGATGTTTGCCGTACCGCGCGAAAAAGTAGTTCGCATTCATGCTTCGAGCGGGACCACTGGTAAACCAACAGTGGTTGGATACACCCAAGCAGATCTTGATGCCTGGGCCCACCTAGTAGCTCGTTCCATTCGAGCGTCGGGTGGGAGGAGGGGCGATATTGTATTGGTCTCTTACGGGTACGGTTTGTTCACAGGTGGCCTGGGTGCCCACTACGGCGCGGAGCGGCTCGGCTGCACCGTCATTCCGATGTCCGGAGGTCAGACCGAAAGACAGGTTCAGCTGATCTCTGACCTGCACCCATCTATCATAATGGTCACACCTTCCTACCTTCTGGCGATTGCTGACGAATTTGTGCGCCAGGGACTGGGTCCTGGGAAGAGCTCGCTTGAGATCGGTATCCTGGGCGCAGAACCTTGGACTGAAGCAATGCGGTGGGAGATCGAGTCGCGATTGAATATCTCAGCGCTCAATATCTATGGTCTTTCCGAAGTGATGGGTCCCGGGATTGCTAGTGAATGTATCGAATCAAAAGATGGTCTAGTCATTTGGGAGGATCATTTTTATCCCGAGATTGTAAATCCCGACACGGGCGAGGTTTTACCCGATGGCCAATCTGGTGAGCTTGTTTTGACCTCTCTTACCAGGGAAGCGTTGCCCATGGTCCGGTATCGAACGCGGGACATTACATGTTTGCTTCCTCCTACAGCGAGATCGATGCGGCGCATGGCTAGAATCTCCGGCCGTACCGACGACATGCTGATAATTCGTGGCGTAAACGTTTTTCCTTCGCAGATCGAGGAGCTTGTATTGAATGAGCCCGAGTTTGCACCTCAATACCAGCTCGTCCTGACCAGAGAAGAGCAGCTGGATGTAATTGAGGTGCGGGTAGAGACCAGGAGCATGCTCGATCCTGAGAAGTGCGCTGCGCTTGGCCAAAGATTGCGAGACAGGATTAAAAGCTGGATCGGAATAAGTTCCAAAACAACCGTGGTTCAACCTGGAACTATCGAGCGAGCCACGATTGGCAAAGCAAAGCGCGTCATCGATCGTCGTTCTCAAAGTAATTGAAACTCAACGCGCCGCTTTCCGCGCAACGCCAAACGCCAAACGCGAAACTCCAACCTTTGCGGAGCCGGAATCTGCGGTTAAGCTTTTAGCAGTGACACCACGCACGGAAGCCGAACAGTTTGAGCACATCAAAACGCGCGTGTTTCGACGCTCTGATGACGCGGTCCGGGAAGTAGCCGATCTGATTGCTAATCTGGTCCATGGCCGGCAGATGGAGAACAGGACGGCTGTGCTTGGATTGGCGACGGGTTCAACGCCGGTGAAATTGTATCGCCAATTGATCCGGCGTCATCGTGAAGACGGCCTGTCGTTCCGAAACGTCATTACCTTTAATCTGGACGAATACTACGGTCTCTCTCCCGAGCATCCGGAGAGCTACCACAACTTCATGCGGGTGCAGCTATTCGATCATATCGATATCCCGCCCGAGAATGTCCATGTTCCTGACGGACTGGTAGACCGAGGCAAAGTCTTTGAATATTGCCAGAAATACGAAGAACTGATTACTCGGGCCGGAGGAATTGACATCCAGATTCTGGGCATCGGGCGGACTGGACATATTGGTTTCAACGAACCTGGCTCCGGTATTGATTCCCGGACACGCATGGTCGCTCTTGATCGGCTGACCCGGCGGGACGCGGCCAGAGATTTCCGCGGTGAATCGAATGTCCCTGAATATGCAATCACGATGGGCGTCGGGACTATCCTTGAGGCTCGCGAAATCATATTGCTTGCCTGGGGTGAATCCAAGGCTGCTGTGTTGCGCGCGGCAATTGAGGGCCCGGAGACAGATTCGGTTCCGGCCAGCTTTTTGCAGCGGCATCCTCAATGCCAATGCTTTCTAGATGAGACGGCTGCCGGGGACCTGATGCGGTTCCGAACACCGTGGAAAGTTGGGCCAGTTCAATGGACGCCCGAGTTGACTCGGAAAGCCGTTGCATGGCTCGCTGGCAGCTTGAAGAAACCCGTGCTCCGGCTTCGCGATGAAGACTACACCGAGAACGGTCTTGCTACGCTTCTGGTCGAAATTGGCGCGGCTTATGGCCTCAATATCCGAATTTTTAACGAGCTGCAGCATACGATCACCGGGTGGCCGGGAGGTAAACCCAATGCTGATGACTCGCATCGCCCGGTTCCGGCGCATCCGGCACACAAGCGGATCTTGGTTTTCAGCCCAGAGCCGTTGGATGCAGAGCTTGGTATGGCCGGGACATTGAATCGTCTGGTGAATCAAGGCCATGAAGTCACGCTTGTATATGTTACATCGGGTAACCTGGGTGTACCGGACCGCGAGGCGCGGATGGCTGTGAGTCTATTAAACGAAATCCAGGCGGCAAATAATTTGGGAGCGCTTGCCAAGGAGCTTGACAACAAGACCGCCTACGACGAAGACAGCGCCGCGCTGCGACGTTTCAAAGGTCTGATCCGGAAAGCGGAAGCGCGGGCGTCTAGTCAGATCCTGGGGCTGGCTGACGTTCAGTTTCTTGATCTGCCGTTTTATGAGCGAGGCCGTTATCGTCAGTTTCGGCCGGATGACGGTGATGTCGCCGCCGTCGTGAGACTCTGTGAATCGATTCAGCCGCACCAGATTTATCTGACCGGTGCGGGCGCAGATCCAAGCAGTGTCGCGGGAATTGTTTACCGGCTGGTAACCGAAGCTTTGGACTCTCCAGCTCGCCACAGTAATGCGGGCACAAGCCAAATCTGGTTATACTCTTCCGGAGAACGTCCATGGCTCCCGCATGAAATCAATATGGCCGTGCCGCTCAGCCCGGCAGAACTGGCCGTAAAACTTGATTCTTTGTATCATCATCGCTCTCAAAGAAGCCAGACGCCATTTATTGAATCTGGTGAAAGCTGGCAGCACGCCGAGCGAACCAATCGTTCCACCGCCCAACAGTACGATCAGCTTGGACTCGCTGAATATGAGGCAATTGAAGCGTTTCGGTTATTAGCTGGCGCAAAACGGTGACTGCAACGGAAGGTGGCGCGAGGCCGTGACCAGCACGAAAGCAGGCCAGAAAGGTTGCTTGATTCTGCGATTTAATTGGCTGGCCAGTTACAGGGCCAGGTTTTTGCGACGCTGATAAAGCCGTACTTCTCAAGGATCGGCTGACTCGTGGGCAATGCGTCCAATCGCAGGAAATGAACTCCGGGCCGGATTTTCGCTTCCGCTGTTCGGGCTGCCAGCAACGCGCGGTAAACGCCTTTGCCGCGAAAGTTCTCAAGAACTCCACCGCCCCACAAACCGGCGAATACGCTATCCGGTGATGTAGTCAGACGAGCGAAGCCGACAGGTTTCTCATCCTGGTAAGCCAGAAACCCGACATCCCTCTCCAATGGATCGCTGAGACTAGAGGCGAGCTGTTCGTAAATGAGACGTGTGCGATTCCAAATCGCTTGTTCGACAAACAGAAAGTCAGCGATTCCGTTTTCATCGCTGACCTTTTGGACCTTGATCGCTTTCGAAGGAGTCACCGATAGGGTTTCGGGTACTTCTTCGACATCCAAGATCATCAACGCTTCTTCGCGCCCAATTTTGAACCCGCGTTTGCGCAATCTGATGATTAGGTCAGGTGGTTGATCGTGGCTGTATACTTTCCATTCAAACGATCGATTAAGAGAGCTCCAGTGCGCGATTTCTTGATCGATGATGGTTTCAGCCTCTGCTGTCGAAAAACGGAAAAATGCGATTCCGTTCCAGCCAGGGCCAACGGCGCGAACGACGTTTGGCGTGACTTCGAGATGCGTTCCAAAGCCTGGAACGCCTTGGCGTTCTCGGTCTAGAATTCGTAAAATGCAGGCAGGATCCACTTCGGTCCACATTGGGTAAAACGTTTGCCTGCGCAAATGTTGAAAAATCGTAACACTGACGCGGCGCAAATAGCTTCAAACAAGACACTAGCCAGGTTAGTCTAATCAACCTATGGGATTATTTAATAACCTTCTCTCCGCTATCTTGTCGCATGCCCCTAAGGCTGCGGCTCCAGCCTCCGCCCCGGCTACTGGCGCCAAAAAAGAAACACCTGTGCCAGCTGGTACGCCAACTCCTGGATCTGCTCCTGCTCCTGCGGCTCCTCCTCCTGCGGCTCCTGCTCCTGCGGCTCCTGCCCCTGCAACTCAAGTCGACGTTGGTGCAATTCTGGATGGCCTCGCTGCCAAATCATCTGAACAGCTTGATTGGAAAAGATCAATTGTTGATCTGATGAAGCTTGTAGGAATGGACAGCAGCCTTGGCGCACGCAAAGAGTTGGCCAAGGATCTGGGTTATTCGGGCGACATGAGTGATTCAGCGTCCATGAATATTTGGTTGCACTCGGCGGTTATGAAAAAGATTGCCGAGAATGGCGGCAAAGTTCCAGCTGACCTGTTGAAAGCGTAACGGGTGTTGTTTGTCGTTCGATGCAAGGCGTGAAGCAATCGCTTCACGCCTTGAGTCTACCGGTGTGATCAATTTTACAATCGAGCTGGCAAGACCTAATCGTCGGCAGGGTCGCTGAACTGACATCTGGTACAAGGTAGCGCGCGGAGTTGACTGCTTCACCGCCTCGTTGCTTCTTTGCTAGCACTAACACTAGCACCAGCACTCCTGTCATGACTCCGCCTCCAACCATTGAAGAATATCCCATCCGCGCGGTCGATCTGATCCGGTACGGCGATACTGACCGCCAAGGACACGTCAATAACGCAGTGTTCGCGACTTTCTTTGAGACCGGCCGCGTGAGCTTTCTGTTTGACCCATCGATACTCCCGGAAGGAACGATGCTCGTCATTGCGCGCCTGGTGATTGATTTTCGTGCTGAGCTTACCTGGCCCGGCGAGGTTGAGATCGGCACTCGCGTCGAAGGGATTAGCAATCGATCGTTCACGCTTTCTCAGGCGCTCTTTCATAACGGAAAGTGCGCTGCAACGTCTGAATCAACGATTGTCCTGGTCGATGAGACAACACGGCGGTCTACCCCATTGAGTAAGGAGTTGGTGAGCGCATTGGCTCAGTGGAAACGACCTGCCTGACTTAGCTTTGCAGTCACAGCGGCTTGCCGCTCAGAATCACAAAGGACCCAAAGATCAGAAAAAGGAACTCTTTGTGCTCTAGGTGCTCTTTGTGGCCAACCTTGATTCTGTCCCCAATCTCTGCTAGCCATCCATCATTCGCAAAGTAAGATACCCTCACCGCTCTATGAGTTTTCGAGTCGCTGTGCTGCTTGGCCTCTTTTCATTGGCTCCGTCAATCGGCTTTGCGGAAGACCTCAGCACGGCAAATGGAGTGACGTTCCACGACATCGAAATCCTTAGTCGGAGTTCTTCCTCGATCGGTTTTCGGAGCAAGGAAGGCGAATTCGACGTTGCCTTTTCAGATCTGAAACCGGCTGATCGCGCCAAATACTCGAAATCATTGGCCAATTCCATTTCGTTACCTGCTGTCACGGTGATCGGCGAATCAAAGCTGTTTAATACGGAAGCCCCTCCGACAAAAGGCGAGGCGATTATGGAGAAAGAGTTGCGTCGCCAGCAGCAGGAACAGATTGATGCCGCTAAGAAACGAAAGGAACATCCGCCGCCCAAACCGATTCAGGTCGCCCGCGGCGTGACTGTCAGCCTCGGTTCTACCAATCCAAGAAATGAGGCGGCGATCATGCCAAGTTATTTGACGACAGAATATCAAAGTCTTGATCCAAAGATTATTGAAAAAGACCTGAGAGGCTTTCTATTGCCGCAGCAAGGTAAGTAGTTACAACCCTTGCAATCGTGGAACAGGACCTATGGGACCAATAGGACCCGGCACAGCTGTGGCCGATTAGCGACAGCCGGCCCGCTAATACTTCACCTTCAGCAAATACAATCCTTCCGCCGGTGCGGTGTAGCCTGATTTTCCGATAGCCGGATGCCTCAAAAGACCGTCGATCCAGGCCAGATTTTCCTTTCCGGATGCTACCCGAACCATGCTGCCGACCAGCATCCGGACCATGCGATAAAGAAATCCGGTTCCTTCCAGATCCAGTCTGATCAAGTCCTTTGCAGCGCGCACGTCGATCCATTGAATGGTGCGAATCGTGTTCTCATCCGGTTTGCCACGGCTCGCCGAAAAGGAAGCAAAGTCGTGAGAGCCGACGAATCGGGCGGCCGCGTCGGATAAAAGCTCTCGATCGATGCGAAAAGGAAGGTGCCAACAGCGCCCCATTTCAAGCGGTTGCAGGATAGCGTTGCTCCAAAGGCGGTATCGGTATGTTTTGCCGATAGCCGAATACCGAGCATGGAAATCCCGCGACGCGAACTGGCACCGCATGACACGAATCTCGGGTGGCAGATTAGCATTTAGAGCGGCGATCCAGGTGGCAGGGGCGAATCTTTCCGATGGCACGTCTACGTGGGCGACCTGGCCTAAGGCGTGCACGCCTGCATCGGTGCGCCCAGCTCCATGGACAACGACGGGCGTAGGTAGGAGGTTTTGAAAAGCTTTCCTTAAATGATCCTGCACCCCGTTCTTGTTCGGCTGGCTCTGCCAGCCACTAAACGGGCGCCCATCGTAGGCGAGAGTCAGCTTTAACCGAGAGGTGTTTCGTGCCGCGCCCATGTTGTCTATCTCTTCCGGCCGCCATCGTTGCGGGGGGAGTGGATGGCTGGTCTTGGGTTCAGGTCGCGCAGGAGCGCGAACCCCACCGATTCTTGCGTCAGGTGATGTGGCGGGTAGGGTTCGCGCTCCTGCGCGACCTGAACCCAACGTTCGTCACGCCTTTTCCGAACACTACCCTGACCTCAATTGAAGGCTATCTAAATAAGACTGCAGCAGGATCTGGGCTGCGACCTGATCGATAATTTTCTTGCTCTGTTTCACGTTTTTACCCGCCGCTTGTAGAGCGCGTTGCGCTTCGGTTGTCGTTAGGCGCTCATCCCAGAAAACTATTTTGGCCGACGGTAGTGCAACTGCCAGCTTCTTGCCGAATGCTTGAGCTTTGGCTGCGGCTGGACCGAGCGTCCCATCCATGTTCTTGGGCAGTCCGAGCACGATGCCGCCGATTTGCTCACGTTCCGAGATCTGTTGCAATTCAGGCAATAGGTTTTGGTCCACCAAGAGTGTTCGATAGGGGGATGCGAATGTTTCTGTTTCGTCGGAAATAGCCAAGCCGGTGCGCTTATCCCCGTAGTCGATTCCGAGCCAGCGCATAAATTACTGCAACTTCTTTGGGATAGAGGCGACTATTTTTTTGATCTTTTCGACGTCGTGTCGGTGGCACACCAGAACCGCGTCCTTGGCTTGAACTACGACAAGATCATTTACTCCGAGCAGAGCGATATGGGTCTTCTGATCGGAGAATACGATATTACCCGACGAAGCTTCTAAAGTTACCGGACAGTTTGCAGAGTTATCGTTCGGCAACCGTTTGATATATTTTGCCACGGCAGTCCAACTGCCGACATCGTCCCAATCAAATGTGGCCGGTTTAACCAGGACCCGGGTTGCCTTTTCCATGATGGCATAATCGATCGAGATCTTGGGCAAGCTCGAAAATCGCTCTTCCAAGACTGTTTGCTTGTCAGGTGAATTGTGTATGGCAGAAACAAACTTGGCCAAGTCAGGCGCATGTCGGTTGAACTCGGTCAAGATAGAATTCACAGACCAGATAAACATTCCGGCATTCCAGTAAAAGTTGCCGCTTCGCACGAAAGCCTCGGCCAGATCTGGATTGGGTTTTTCGCCGAAACGGACTACCTCAAAGAAGCCGGAGTTTTTTAACTGTTTTCCTCGTTCAATGTACCCGTAGCCAGGACAGGCCCAGGTGGGAGTAATGCCGATCGTGACGAGATCACCCGAACGTTCAGCCGTTTCTGCTGCACTCTTCAGATCGTCTTGAAACGCAGACTTATTGGCAATCCGATGGTCCGCTGGAAGGACTGCCATTGTTGCGGTGGGATTGCGGCTGGCGATCAAGCCCACGCCAAGCGCGATCGCTGCGGCCGTGTCGCGTTTGGCCGGCTCAGCGACAATGTTGTTCTCGGGATGATCAGGAAGGACTTTGCGAACTGTCGTTTCCTGTTCCTGATTGGTTAGAATCAGAATATTTTCAGGCGAAACAAATCCTTGGAGGCGCTCGACAGTCTCTTCCAGAAGGGTCTTGGAATCGAATAGCCGTAACAATTGCTTCGGAGTTGTTTTCCGGCTCACTGGCCAAAAACGCTCGCCGCTGCCTCCTGCCAAAACCAACACATAAAAAGGATTCGACATCGTTTGAATATCGATATTTTGTCGCCTGAGAACAAAAGTGTTCGTACGAAAAGTTTGTCCCAGTCTTGTTCTATATAGAGACTTACGATTAGTCTCTCAACTGAGTAATAGATTTTTATGACGATTGAGCATTCTCCCAGGTCTGTCGCACTTCCGCTTCCTTCCGCAGCCCTCTTGGCGATTTCTCAGGCCGCGATCGGCTGCGGGATCGGGATTCTGCTGGCCGATCGAATCGAAGGGAACAAGAAGAGCTTGGCGGCGATCGGTCTCTTGTCGTTAGCGGTGGCAACCACGCTTCCAGCGGTGGTCGTCGTTGTCGCAGACCTGGTGAACGGCCCTCGGTCGAAACTGGGGGTGCGTCGCCGCCTCCGATCAATCCGAGAGGATTCTGGACTTCACGCCGAAGAAGAGGTGTTCTAAGGAGAGGCGTTAGGAGTCAGAATACAGAAGACAGGAGATCTCGTCAGGTCGCGCCCCTGGCTTATTTCAATCTCGTCGCGCGGTCTCTGGGTTTCGAATTTGGTGTTGTGAATTCTGACCGGCTCCGCTCAAGTTCCTGTTTTTTTTCGAAACAATCTTGATCTGCGCCTTTTCGTTCGTCACCAATGAATCGGCGGGAATACCTTCCATCAAGAACACGTTTCCGCCGATTGTCGACCGCGCGCCGATCGTTGTTTCTCCGCCCAGGATTGTTGCGTTGGGGTAAATTGTTACCCAATCCTCAACATTTGGATGGCGTTTACCGCCCTTCTTGATGCGGCCCTGCTTATCCTTCTGGAAGCTTCGCGCGCCTAAAGTGACTCCGTGGTAAAGCTTTACGTGTGAACCGATCCGAGTGGTTTCCCCGATTACAACGCCGGTTCCATGGTCGATAAAAAAGGAGCTGCCAATTTCGGCGCCCGGGTGGATATCGATGCCTGTGCGGCTGTGGGCCCACTCGGTCATCATTCGAGGAATCAGAGGAAGGTGTTGCTTATATAAAATATGGGCGACCCTTTGAATGGCGATGGCCTCGATGAAAGGGTAGCTTACGATAATCTCATCATAGCTGGTGCTCGCGGGGTCGCCCTCGTATGCAGCCTCCACATCTGTTTGTAGAATTTTCCGTACAGCTGGCAATTCTTGGATCAGGTGAAAAACGATCTGCTCGGCGCGCTTGCTCGGGCACCCCGGTTCTTGCAGACGCAGGCTCTTAAACGCCTCAACACGCAGCCTTTCAGCAATGCTGCTGATTCGTGCAGACGTAATCTGTGTCACCTGATCGCTCGGAATCGGGTCTTCGTCATGAAATCCTGGAAAAAGGATCTGAAGAAAATCCTCCGAGATCTGCGCTACAGCCCTTTTGGAAGGCAGATTCGAACCATCAATGTTATTGATGCCGCCCACATCCTGATATGTGGCCAGGATCTTTTCCACCAGTGCATTAAAGCTCTTGTCCATTTTGGCAGAGCCTTAAACTAAAGCAGGATTGAGGTGGCTGCCAGCGGCGTTTGGCGTCCGCCTTCGTCCCGCCGGGGAGGGACTACGGCGCGACCAGTTTTGGCGTTTTTCGAGATCTTGCAGATCAGCGTCGTCGTGAATGTAAAGAATTTTTCGGGCAGCAAGGACAAGCGAAACGGTAAAAAGGCCAGAAAAGCCACGACTGGGTAAAAGAAGTGGCCTCCGCCCGCCAGTTTGCCTTTCATTTCGCCGAGGCAGAACACAGGTTCTGCAGGTCAACAACGCGGAGCCATTGCTACCGAGCATCGCTATCGGAGCGCCCGTAGGGGCGGTGCCTAGCGCAATGTGCGACTTTCTCCGGCGGGCAGTGCCGCAGAGCGCCCGCAGCTAGATGACGCGTGCGCCTTGTGACGGCTCGGTCAAGATCGGTGAACAGGTCGCGCCGGTAAGCTCATGGTAACGTTTTGATACCGTTTCGATGATCTCAGGCGCGTGCTCTGGCTGAATTAGGCAGACGACTGAGCCACCAAAGCCGCCACCAGTAAGCCGCGCGCCGAATACACCCGGCAGGCCTTTCGCCAGTTCCACTAGCGTGTCCAGATAGCGTGTGCTGTTTTCAAAATTAATCTTGGAGCTTTCGTGTGAAGCAAACATCAACTCTCCAAATCGCTCGATCTGACCGGATCGCAGAGCAGCGACACCTTGAACAACTCGTTCGTTCTCTTCGGTAATATGGAGAGCACGACGCCGAATAAGGTCATTGAGATCAGCAATTCGAACCTGTTCCGGAGTCAATTCGCGAAGAGTCGAAACATTCAACAATTTTGCGGCAAGGGCACATTGTTGCCGGCGCTCGTTGTATTCGCCGCCAACTAATTCGTGAGGAACACCCGAATTGAAGAGAAGAAGATCCAGATGCTCCGGCAGCGGTACCGTTTCGACTGTCAGCGTTTTGAAGTCGATTAGGATCAACGAGTCCGCCTTGCCGAATACAGAAGAAACGTGGTCGAGTAATCCGCATTGGACTCCGACGAATTCGTTTTCGGCTTTCTGGCAGAGTCTGGCGAGTTGCATGGGATCGATCGCCAGATCAAAGATCGCCTTTGTGGCCATTGCCGTTGAAACTTCTAACGCCGCCGAACTAGATAGTCCCGCTCCAACCGGGAGGTCACTCGAGATTTCCAGCTCCATTCCGCCTAACTGGAATCCAGCTTGTTGAAGTACGTCAACAACACCTATCGGATAGTTGGCCCAACCGTCAGTTTCTAATCGATGGAGACCGCTCAGCGTCACGCGAACGTTTCGCTGGTTGGTCCGCGAACTAACGCGAAGCTCTGCTTCCGGAATTTTAACGGCGTGGGTGGTAACGCCAAGGTGAATTGCAGCCGATAAGACAAGGCCGTCGTTGTAGTCAGTGTGGTTTCCCAACACCTCGACGCGGCCTGGAGCAAAGGTAGTAACGGACATCATGTGTGAGTGTTAGTGTGAATGTGAATGCCAGTATGCGTGTAAGTGAAGATTGCCTCCTGGCTCGGACTCATATCCATACTCATATTCAACTACCCAAAGTGTCTTGCAATGTTGTAAACGCGGCATAGTTTGCATTCGTGAACTTATCTTCTTCTACCCTACGAAAGGCAGCGGATATCCAGGAACAGATTGAACGCCTTCAGAACAATCTTGAGAGTTTGTTGGAAACAGGAAGTGCGCATTCCGGAGCGCCGGCCCCGAGCCATGCGATAAGACGAGTCGGCAGGCCTCGGCGGGCCGCAGCGAGGCGGGGACGACGATCCACCTCACCCAGCGGGCCACTAGCTCCTGCAGTAGTAAAAGTTTTAAAAACGCGAAGTTCACCGATGAGTGTTGCCGAGATATTGGATGGATTGACCAAAAATGGCTACAAGTTTGCTTCGCCCGAACCGAAAAAGAATTTGTTTGCTAGAATTTATCGATTGAAAGGCGTTAAACAGGTCGGACCTGGAAGATTCGCTGCCGCTTGATGGCGACCGGTTCCGGGTTCCGAGTTTCCACGGGCTTCTTTATTTTCCAAGCAGCGCGGAGCACCAGAACCAGAAACCCGGAACCAGGGACTCCAACCTTCACGCCGGTATGCCCGGGAGTTCCAGCTGGTGATCTTCACCGAGGGCCCACGCTTCTATGCCGCGTCGGCGCAGGTCCTGGGCGAATTGTGAGGCGAACCCGTGAACTGTAAAAACACGCTTCGGTTGAACCAACTCTACGTACCGCATCAAATCGGTGTAGTCTGCGTGATCTGACAAAGGGAATAAGGCGTCGCATTGATATCGATAAACCGCTCCCGAATCTAGGGCCCAGCCGGTTAACATCGCGGTACGCCGATTCTCGATCCGCGATATGAGCATGCGGTTCGCCCCAGGCGGACAAATAAGAACGCTGCCATCTGGCAGTTTTCCGGTATATAGCTCAAAAGCAGGAAACGACTGGTAGAAATCCTGATAGAGCCTTGTCATCTCGTAGACGGCTGGATGTAGAAAAACGGGAAATCCAGGTTCATCCAGGGCAGCGAGAATTTCCTGTGCTTTGCCCAACGAATAGCCGAATAGAATCGGGTTTTGTCCCGCACCGATTGATTCCATACAGAAGGTTATCAATTGGCTAATAACTTCATCGACCGGTGGAAACACATATCTGGGCAAACCGAATGTAGTTTCCATGATCAGCGTGTCAGCCAATCGCCACGCGATAGCCTCGGCAGATTTGCCCGGGCGTAACTTGAAGTCACCCGTGTAAAGCAGCGAGGCGCCTTCCCCATTTTCGACATAAATTTGCGCGGATCCGAGAATATGACCTGCCGGCAATAGCGTGATCGAAGCATCGCGGAATTGGAATCGCCGATGAAATGGGAGAGCGTGTTCTATTCGTTTTCCGGGCAGACGCGCCGCCATCAGTCTCGCGGTGATCTCTGAGAGGATAACCTCTGCATGGTACCCGGTGTGATCACTGTGTGCGTGAGAAACGAAAGCGATTGATTGTTTAGCTCCAGGATCCAACCACAGATCGAGGTCGGGAAGGAAGATTCCGTTGTCGAAAGAGATATTCACTAAAACAAATGGTGCCTGAATGTAGCCGTTTTCGCAGAGTTAGCGAATTGGAGGGCGGCAGGACGGCTTACCTTCGAAGTCCTGCCCGCCCGACAGGTCGCACACTTTTACATCGATCCATGAAAAAATCCGGCTACAGTCCTTCCAATGAGAGGTCCGCTCTTAGGTGTCGTTCTGGCCGCAATGGTGCTGTTCGCTCACGGGGAGAACCCTTTGCCAATTGAAAAAGCGGACGTTTTGCCGTTGGCGATCAGCGATGATTTCTCTTTTCGGAAGTTCAAGATCTTTACCAATGCGATGCCGAATCCAACCGCCACTCCCATTCCGACAAGGGATCTGATGATCGATTTTGAACGAAGGCGCCGGCAGTGGGGCTCGATCAATGGCGTAGATACTTTCTCCAAAACAGGTTCCTATTTCACCTTTTTCTGGCGAGCGAACCGACCAGCCAATCTCACGCTTCGGTTCGAGTACCGGCAGACCAATCTCCGAGACTACGTGCAAGCGCGGGAGCTCTATTATCCCAATGCGAAAGGCAGCTACGTATCTGAAATCGGCGTATTGGGAGACGATTACGCGACAGACGGCCCGATTACTTCCTGGAGAGCGCTTCTGATCGAGAACCGCACAATTGTAGGATTGCTCCAGTCGAGAACGTGGCGGTGATTTGACACTCCAACAGCGAAAAAGATATATTTTATCCTCTAGTGAATTCGGCAGCTTCCATCTTGGTTGGGGTGACGAACCGGGGGGTCCATGTAAAGGTGGAAGGTAAAGGGTCGTTTCAAAATAGTCCGGCGCTCAAGGAGTTCTTCAAAGAAATGCTGGATCGAGGGCATCGGATTTTTGTGGTTGATCTCGACCACTGCCCGGTGATGGACTCGACTTTTATGGGGACGCTTGCCGGACTTGCGCTGCGGCTTCGAGAGAATGGCAAAGGCTGCTTGCTCGTTTCCAACGTCAATGAACGCAACTATGACCTGCTGCGGAACCTTGGCCTGAATAATTTGTTCGATATCGAATCAAAAGAATCACATCCCATCGATAACGAAGGATTGATGAAAGAAGGCGTGAATCCTGCGCCGTTAGAACCGGATCATCCGATCGGCCGCTCGGACCAGGCGGAATGTATGATCGAAGCGCATGAAGCCCTTGTGGACGCTGACCCGGAGAATCTCGCGCGGTTCAAGGACGTACTCGAGTATTTGAAACAAGATCTTCGTGCTGCCTCGAAATAGTACCGAGATAACATGAACGCTCTCGCGCAAAATACGTGTCGTGTTATTTTCGGAATCGTTAACGCTCTTGTTTGTAAAGCGGCCAACTTCTCCCGCTTTTTTTATGACGTTTCTTGGATAATGGCGGCAGTCCCGAGAGCTTTCGGGATGCCACCTGCCGTCCTACAAAGGGCCGAGCGGTAGCATGTATCGATGGGGTCTTTTTTCCTCATAGGCCTGCTTGCGGCAGCTATCATCATTTTGATTGGAGTGATTCATCGGCAGCGCCGGCTAATAGAGGAACTGCGACAGTCTCGAGAAAAGTTGCAAGTCGAAGAAAATCGGGTGTTCGACTTTTTGCACGGTCTGGGTGAGGCATTTTCGGGGGATCTACGACCATCAGAGTTGCATCGTTTGATCGTTACTGGGGCGACGCGAATCCTCGATGCGCACGGAGGCGCACTCTATCTTGCCGACAAGACACGCAAGGTATTGGTGCCGAGCTACGTCTCAAAAGATTGTCCGCCGCTAATTGATGTGCCCGCAAATGTTCTGCAGCAGCGAGCGAGTGCTCCAATGGCGCTCGAAGGTTACCTCCGGCTCCAGACTGTGAAATTTGGTGAAGGGATGCTGGGTAAAGTGTGGGAGACGAACGAACCCATCTTTGTTTCCGGCAGCGACGCCGATCCGCGATCATCGACTCTGAAAGAGTCCGCTCTGGAACTGGATTCAGTGATGATAGCGCCATTGATTTACGCAAACCAGACTCTTGGAGTTCTAGCTGTGGCTAATGGCCCGATGAGTACGCCGTTCACTCCTTCGGATTTTGTTGTGTTCCAATCGATCGTGGAGCAGTCAGCTTTTGCGCTATACAACGCCGTCGTCTACTCCGAGGCCAACGAAAAGAAACGAATCGATCGCGATTTGGAGATAGCCCGCGATATCCAGCGGATCCTTCTTCCAAATGCTTCCCCGACGATTGCGGGATTTGAGATAGCCGGGCTGAATGTTCCGGCAAGCCATGTAAGCGGGGATTATTACGACTACCTCCCTCTAGATGATCAGCGTCTGGGGATCGCGATAGCCGATGTTTCGGGGAAAGGGCTGCCAGCGTCCCTTATCATGGCAATGTGTCGAAGCGTGCTGCGTTCGGTAGCGCGGACCAGTACTTCTGCGGCGTCCGTTTTGCACGAGGTCAATCGTGAGCTCTATCCAGATATCAAAGAGGATATGTTCATCAGCATGGCATACCTGATCTTGCGAGAAGGCGATCCGGAAATCGTTCTCTCAAGAGCCGGACATGACGCGCCCCTGCATTACCGGGCTGCGGACAAATCGGTCACCCGGGTGAATCCGCCAGGTATGGCCTTGGGAATTGACAGTGGCGGCGTTTTCAATAGGGTAACCGGCGATTTCAGAGTCCGCCTCGAAAAAGGCGATTGCCTGATTTTGTACACAGATGGCGTGACAGAAGCGTTGGATGTAAATGGTTCAGAATTCGGGGTACGAAACCTGACTGAGGCAATTCAGGCCAGTGCGCCGGAAGGGGCGCCAACAATCCTGAACCGGGTAACTGCTGATCTCAGATCCTTTGTTGGCACGCATCCCCAGAGTGATGATATTACATTGATTGCGATTCGGAAGTTATGAACGAGTCCAAGGAGAAAAAAGAGCCAAACGCTGTTGATATCGAGTTTGTCTTCGGAGACGAAGCGAAGGCGGCTGAGGGCGCAGGACAAAAAGAACCGTCATCGGCTGGCTCGACTGGGGGTTCTCCATTACAGTTATCGAGCGAAGATTCAACGGCGACGGAACGTCGCAATCCCAGACCGGCCGTAGACTTGGCGGAAACTCCTGCCGATCCGATTAGTAGCTCAGGTTCGTCAGATGTAGACGATCTTAAAGCTGAACTCGATCGCTACAAAGAAACCGCTCTTCGCGCCGCGGCGGACCTCGATAACTATCGCAAACGAATGGCTCGAGAGAAGGAGGAGACAGTTCGCTATGCGAATTTTGGTTTTCTTGAGCGGTTGATTCCGATTCTCGATAACTTCGAATTGGGTTTGCAGGCAGCGAAAGCCGACCCAGGGAAGTCGGGAATACTTGAGGGAATGAAAATGGTCTTCAAACAGCTACAGGATTTTCTTACCAGCTGCGGTGTTGAAACCATTGACGCTACTGGGCAGCACTTCGATCCGAAGGTGCATGAGGCAATCGCGCAGGAGGAAAGCAACGAATTTCCGGAAGGGATGGTCATCCGCCAGCTCCGAAAAGGATATAAGTTAAAAGATCGCTTGATTCGACCCGCCAACGTTATCGTTTCCAAGGGGGCGCCGGCCGCCCAGGGAGCGGCGTCCAAAGCTAATAGGTGATCGGTGGGTACCCGAATGGCTACTAAGCGTGATTATTACGAGGTTCTAGGCGTTGCCCGCAACGCCAGCGCTGATGATATAAAGAAGGCGTATCGCAAACTCGCGGTAAAGTTTCATCCCGACAAGAACCCGGGAGATCCTCACGCGGAAGAAAAATTTAAGGAACTCGGCGAAGCTTACGAAGTGCTCATGGACGATAATAAGCGCGCCGCCTACGACCGCTACGGGCATGCGGCATTCGCCGCTGGAGGTGCAGCGCGCGGGCCGGCGGCCGGTGGGTTCCATGATCCATTTGATATCTTTCGCGAAGTTTTCGGGATGGGGGCTGAGGGTGGCGCCGGTGGAATCTTTGATCAGATTTTCGGCTCAATGGGCGCTCACGATCGGAGTGGCCGCCAGCGCGGCTCAGACTTGCGGTATGATTTGCAGATCAGGCTGGAACAGGCGGCATTCGGTGTCGAGAAGGAGATCGATGTTCTAAAGCATGAAACCTGCAGCCATTGTGGCGGTTCTGGAGCTGAAAAAGGCTCTCACGTTAGCACCTGCCCGACCTGCCATGGACGCGGTCAGGTCATTTCATCGCGGGGTTTTTTCCAGGTCTCACAAACATGCCCTCGATGTCGCGGTACGGGCCAGGTGATTGAGCGTCCTTGCGCCGAGTGCAAAGGCGATGGTCGTGTCGAAAAACGGTCAAAGATCAGCCTGAAGATTCCCCCCGGCGTTGATGAGGGGACCCGGCTGCGTGTATCGGGCGGGGGAGAAGCCGGAGTTCGAGGTGGTCCGCCTGGAGATCTTTACGTAGTGATCCACGTTCGGGATCATGAGATCTTCGTTCGGGAGGAAGACGACTTGTACTGTGAAGTCCCAATCTCATTTTCCACTGCGGCGCTTGGTGGCGAAATCAGAGTGCCGACATTAGGTGGACACGCGCTGCTTAAAGTCCCTGCCGGCACCCAGAGCGGTACACAGTTCCGTCTTCGCGGTCATGGAGTCCAGAGCATGAGCCAAAAGACAAAGGGAGATCTACGGGTCAGGGTAGTCGTGGAGGTTCCGACGAAATTGAATTCCGAACAGCGCCGGAAGCTGGAAGAATTTGCCGCGTCAGTCGGCGATGACAATAATCCTTTGCACAAAGGGTTCTTCGAAAAAGCCAAGGAATTCTTCCGATAAGCGGCCCTTCAGTGCTGTTGCCCACTTTCCGTCGACAGTCTACCGTCCACCGTTTCCCGACGAAGCTACTCAGAATGATTCAATATTGTTACAGCTATTCGCCAATCTAAAGCTGAAGACTGAAGAGGATGGACCGAAGACGGATAACAGTGGGCTGAAAGTCTCTAAAAAGATGCACCGGTTCTACCTTCCCCCCGCACGCTGGGGGGCTATGACTTTAGAGAATGGCGAAGCGCATCATTGTGTCGATGTACTACGGCTTGACCAGAGATCAAAGATGGTAGTGTTCGATGGCCGTGGAACGGAGACAACTGCTGAGATCGTTACCATAGAAAAGGGTAGGGTTCGCCTCCGATCTCTTTCGAGCAGCAAAACCGAGCGACTGCGTTGCGCCGTTACCCTCGCGCAAGCAGTGCCGAAGGGGAAGAAGATGGATATCATCGTCCAAAAGGCGACCGAGCTGGGCGTCTCTCGAATTGTGCCGCTTTTATCAGAGCGAACCGTTGTTCAAGTTGAAAAGGAGGACGCACCTAAGAAACGGGAGAAATGGGAACAGATCGCGATTGAAGCAGCCAAACAGTGCGGGCAGAACTGGCTTCCGGATATTGTTGAGCCGACGACTCCGAAACGTTTTCTTGCGGACATGGATAAGTATGAAGTGTCGCTGATAGCATCGCTTCAAAACGATGCTCGCGCTTTCAAACAAATTTTCGCCGATTTCTATGAGCAGCACGGGAAACGCCCCGTATCGGCTCTCATACTAATTGGTCCAGAGGGCGACTTTACGCCCGCGGAAGCTTCCCTGGCTAAAAGCGCCGGATGCATTCCGATAACACTGGGACCAATCGTCCTGCGATCCGAGACTGCAGCAATCTTCTGCCTGAGCGTCCTCGCGTACGAGCTGCAGTAGCGCAGCGCTTTCAGCCCCTAAAGCTTTCGGGGGTCGACCGTCTGCCCTCTTCCGTTTACCGCCACCGCGCAGCCGCGCCGACCCAACGGTCGACGGTCGACGGTTGAGGGAAGACGGTTAAGCGCGTGCGCATGGAATCCTGCTTGCAAACGCACTCGCTCGAAAGCAGACTCGCAGCATTTATGCGCGCTGCGTGCGTGTGTTTGGGGGTTTGTCTCTTTCTTGTGTCTAGGGCGTTCTCTTTCGAGTGGACGTTGATCAAACACGACGGTCGTGACTACGTTCCGGTGAATGATGTCGCGAAGTTCTATAGCTTTAGCCAAACCAGTTATTCGGGCGACATGGTTCGTTTGGAAGGTGCTACCCTTCGAATGCAAGGCGGGGTGAATTCGCGGGAGCTTTATTTGAACGGACTCAAGTTCATTCTGAGCTACCCGGTGATCAAAGTGGATGACAAGGTCCTTCTGTCGCGCATGGATCTTAGCAAACTCGTAGATCCGGTTCTGCGTCCGGCCAGGATCCAGGGGGCTCCGGCCAAAACGATTGTATTAGACGCCGGCCACGGAGGTTATGACCAAGGCGCTTTGGGGACGTTTGGCAACGAAAAGGTTTTTGCCTTTGATGTTGTCATGCGTGCGCGTGACCTGCTGACACGTGCCGGTTACTCAGTGCGTTTAACGCGCTCTTCCGACGTCTTTTTGCCGCTGGAGTCGCGCGCGAACTTTGCCAACCGCCAACGGAACGCGATTTTCGTGAGCGTACATTTTAACGCCGGGCGCGCGGACTCTGTAGGCATAGAGACGTTTAGCTTGGCGCCGCAGGGGGTCCCTTCCACTAATGATTATGTTCCGAGCATTAACGATTTTCATCCCTGCGTTGGAAATGTACGCGACTCGGAAAACATTGCTTTGGCAACGGCGATGCACACGGCTTTGATTACTACGATGCGGACTTATGACCGCGGAATTAAAAGAGCACGCTTTGTGGTGCTGCGAGACATCAACATCCCTGGCGTTTTAATTGAGGGCGGTTTCTTAAGCAATTCGCAAGATGGGATACGAATCGCGACGCCGCAGTATCGCCAACTTCTCGCTCAATCGATTCTACAAGGAGTTCAATCATACAATCGTGCCATGGCACGCGGAACGGGGCAATTTACAGCGAAGCGACAAACGACGCCGGGGGGTGGACAGACGGCAGTTCCAAAGAACATGTCCATTTGGGATCCATTGAAAGCGGGAATGTATGCGTTGCCTGAACGGAACTAGGAGATCGACTAAAATTCCCGACAATCGAAACCAGGAAACACGATCGAAACCGAAGTCCCGCCCGTTCAACCAGACGATCGTTCCGCTACCCAATCACTTTATGCCGCTTAAACCTTGCGATCTTGGTAACTCCAGCTTCTCGCAATATCGATTCAAGCCGGTCGTAGTCTTCAGCTACTTGAAAATGAGAATGCGCGTCCGACGCTGTCGCAACTGGGATGCCTAGCTCATTCGCCAAACGCAGAATCGAATCGTGAGGATATTGTTCTTTGACGGCCTTTCTCCAACCGGCGGTGCTCGCTTCTATTGCCAGTCCGGCCTGGCTGGCCATTTCCAGTATCGGCCTGAACGAAGAGATTGGATCGTAACTAGCCGGACGAAGTCCGTGAATTTTAACCAAATCGATGTGAGCGAGACAATCGATGCGTCCGCGCGCGATCAGTCTTTCGAGTTGTTGGATGTATTGCTCAAATGCTTTTGTTGTTCCTCGCGACTCAATCTGTTGCGATTGATCCGTGCTATCGAACATCGCTGTTTCGCCTGGAAGGTAGTGGACAGACCCAAGCACAAAATCGAGGCTGTCCCAATTCTTCTCGACCCAGCGTAAGCCAGCTTCGGACGTTATCGGATCGTTATCGAGCTCGATTCCGGCCAAAATCTGCACATCTGGATTCTGCTCTCTCAACCGCTCGATAACCGCAAAATCAATGCCCTCATGATACCGATCGTGATCGGTGAACGCGATGCTCTGAACCTGCTTCGCGCGCGCCTGATTTATCCAAGGCTGAAGCAATTCGAGCGTGTATCGACGGACCTGATGACCTTGAGGATGAGTGTGATAGTCGCAGGGAAGCACTCACGGAATCAATCATACGCGATCCCGACCCTCAAGAGCGTGCTGTAGTGCGGTCCCCTCAATTCTCATTCTGCTGGACGAATCGTGCTTTCTGGTGCATTGGTTGATCGATTTTTCGCCTGGACAGAATCCGGTATGAACGACGTCTTGTACAAAGCGACGGTTCTTGTGCTGAATCGCAATTGGCAGGCAATCGACGCCAAAACACCGGCACAGGCTTTTTGCATGATGGCAAATGGTAATGCCACTGCACTCGATATGGTTGGCGGCGGCGATATGCGGCCGGTCAAGTGGCAAGACTGGATTCATCTGCCGGTTCGAGAAGAAGATTACGCAGTGCGTACCGTGCGCGGTCTGGTGCGAATCCCAACTGTGCTCGTGCTCGCGCGATACAATCGAGTACCAAAACGACGTCCAAAATTATCCGCAAAAGGGATTTGGGAACGAGATGGCGGCCATTGCCAGTACACAGGCCGCAAGCTTTCTCCGAGCGAAGGGAATATCGATCACATCGTTCCTCGTTCGCGCGGCGGAAAGACCACCTGGGAGAATTGTGTCCTGGCCGACAAACGAATCAATAGCCTGAAAGGGAACCGTTTGCCGGAGGAGGTTGGCCTCTATCTGAAGCGACGACCGAAAGCGCCGCGAGAATTACCGGTAACGTTTTTCATTCGCAACGCTCACAACGTCCGGGATTGGGAGCATTTCCTTATCCCGTCGGCCTGACGGCCGACCGGGTCAACCGTCAACCGTCTACGGTCTTCCGTGTTCCGTGGAGGCGATGGCCGAAGGTGGCATGAACGGTCGACCGTCGACGGAAGACGGTGGACGGATAACCGCAGCGCGCAAAAACCCACCGGCGGTTGACTTCGCTTCCGCTGCGGACAAGATTCCGCTTCCCATGAGTACGGCCATTTCGAGCGCTTACGAGCCGAAGGCTGTGGAGGAGAAGTGGTATCAGAAATGGCTTGAACAGAACTGTTTTCGGGCCGATACGGAATCCTCTAAGCCCGCTTACGCCATCGTTATTCCGCCCCCTAATGTAACGGGGGTGTTAACGATGGGGCATGTGCTCAACAACACTATCCAGGATGTTCTTGCGCGGCGCGCGCGGATGCTCGGAAAAGAAGTGCTCTGGTTACCCGGAATGGATCATGCCGGGATCGCAACTCAGAACGTTGTGGAAAAAAGATTGCGCGCGGGAAAAAAGACCAAGCATGACCTGGGTCGGGACGCGTTTGTTCGAGAGGTCTGGCAGTGGAAAGAAAAATATGGCGGTATCATTATCCAGCAACTGAAGCGTCTCGGATGTTCCTGCGATTGGTCACGTGAACGCTTCACAATGGATCCGGAATATTCGCGGGTGGTGCAGCAAACATTCGTTGACCTGTATCGAAAAGGACTGATCTACCGCGGGAAACGAATGGTGAACTGGGATCCATTTTACCAAACTGCGTTGTCAGATGAAGAGGTAATCTCCGTACCTACCTCCGGCACGCTCTACTACATGAAGTACGAGATTGTCGAAGAGCCTGGACGCTTTTTGGAGATTGCGACAACCCGTCCCGAGACGCTCATGGGCGACACTGGTGTCGCCGTACATCCGAATGATCCTCGATACAAGCAT
>Ga0126381_100001564_pt1 | contig 24423 bp, 23 predicted proteins | sample PanSoiMetPlot_28_FD_96465 | JGI IMG/M metagenome (GOLD analysis project Ga0126381, IMG submission 96465) | Tropical forest soil microbial communities from Panama - MetaG Plot_28 | ecosystem: Environmental > Terrestrial > Soil > Tropical forest > Bulk soil | place: Panama | collected 2016-02-17 | reverse complement strand
TGCGGCCCGCTAAATCTCATGAAAATTTCCCTGAGCCGAATGCAGAATAGGGCAGGCTCGGAGCGGCGAGATGAACCACGGCCCTAGACCCCCAAGCAGGTACCGGTTATTTTCGATTCTTCGATTAGATTAAGAGGAGGAGAAATGGCTTCGATCGTTGGTGCCAAACGATTCACCGTAAACCCTACGGACCCTGTTGAAAGTCAAGCTATCAAAACGGTCAGTCAGCGAGCTTGCCTCTCTCGCGCTACATCTCAAAAAATCGGTGGCAGTTCTGGTGGCAGTTCATTTTTCCTTTCCGTGCAGTCGAGTGCATCACAGCGCGCGATGGCACTGGCGCAATAGTTCTCTTAAATGATTGGGAGAGCTTAAGTTTTGCGGTTCAGTGCAGCGGTGTGCAGTTCTGTGCGCGCACGTGGACAAAGCAGACAAAACGGATTAAAAGGGCATTGCTCTACCAACTGAGCTACGCGCCCTCACCATTGCAATCAAGCACTTGCGGTCGGCTGCACAATCGCTAGGGAACATTTAGGAACAGCAGCCTCAAATGCCTTGCCCTGTGCTGCCTTTTTTTACTGGCATTAGCCCCTGCGTGTACGTGTCCAGCGTGATTTTGCTGTCCGCGTGCCTCAGAGACTCCTGCACCGTCTTCACGTCCTCACCGTTCCCTTTTAGGAGAGTTGCGAACGAGTGGCGGAACACATGCCAGCGAACGTGTTTCTTGATTCCTGCCCGCTCTGCAGCAGGCCGGATGTGTTTCGACATCGCACTAGAGGGCCACGGCGGCTGCTTGCCCTCCATTTGAGCTGAACAAAAAAACTAGTCGCTCTCTTGATTGTACGGGCATTGTCCGTGCCAGTCCAGCAAGAGTGGCTAATCCCTCATCCATCGGAATCGGTTTCGCTGCGGCCTCAGTCTTAAGGGCGCCGACATGCGCGCAGACGATCGCGCGAGTCAAACGAATCTCTTCCGAGGCGAAGTCGCAATCTTGCCACTTCAACGCCAGGAGTTCGCTACAGCGCAAACCGGTTACAGTAGCGAGAGAAACCATTCCCCGATACGCTCCCTCCAATTGTGACAACAGCGCCCTATTGATCGAACCTACATTTTTGAGCAATCCGGTAGCTAAGAAGAAATGATCCCGGCTTCCGGTCGGCGGACGCTCCGCTCCCTACTAACTTCGGCTTCAACACCTGACCAAGTCCACGCCTGCCAGATGATCACTGAGGTGGCCACAGTTTCGATCGTGGCGAAGAACAAGTACTCTGCAAACGCAGGCGGCCTGCCCCATCCGACCAGGGGCGGAACGAAGGTCAGGAACCCGTTTACAAGGGTCACAATGGCACCCGCGATGATATTCGCCAGCCGGTTCGCTCGAAACGGAAGTAGTCGACATGCCAGAATCATGGCGATGGGTATTTCCATCAAGACTGCTGAACCCATCAGAGCCCAGGGAGCAAGAGGCCCGAATGGAGTTCGCGAGCCAACAATATCGAACAGGGCAATGACGTCTGCATACAGGTAGTTCAGTAACGCAAATATCCACAGTAAAGACAACCGCTCCTTTGTGTTGTGCATTTCATCCTCCGATGGAATGACTACGGTCGAGCGGCAAAATTAGTTTCAAGTGCACAATTGCCGTAGGCAACGACAAGGAGGCTGCCCTTGCAAGTTCTAATAGCAAGGAATTGGCGCTTGCTCGAGCGGGAACTCTCACATTGCCTTTCGAGGGCCAGCCCTAGTCCCCGGAAGAGGCCGGTCATTATCGAAGTCTTGTCGGCCCGCTAAACTCTCGGCCAACGTTTCGATACCAGTATCGTGGTGGCTACGGCAGATAAGGTTAAACCGGGGACTGCGCCGGCAACCCAAAGGATGGATCTGTTGCGTCCTTTTGGGGCGCTCGTCCGTATTACCTGTATAGTGAGCGCGACCGCACTATCGCTGGAGGGGCTTGTGGCCGTGGATGCGGATGTGGTCCGCCTTCGCCGAGGCGACCTGAACGCTCTTTCGGAACTGATCGCCCGGTATCAGAACCGGCTATATCGGTACTTGCTGCGCATGGTGCGGCAGCCAGCCGAGGCGGAAGACCTCTTCCAGCAAACCTGGCTGAAAGTTGTGGAGAAAGTTCGTTCGTTTGACGTAACCCGCAACTTTGATGCGTGGCTTTTCACGCTGGCGCGCAACCTGGCGATTGATCATTTGCGCCGGATTCGTCCGCAGAGCCTGGACGAGCCGCTTGCAGACGACGGGGACTGCGCAACCGCAGCGGACCGGATTCCCTCTGGGGATTCGACGCCCTTGGATGCTGCGCTCGCGGTGGAGCGCAGAACGCACATCGACGAGGCCATGGCGGCGCTCCCGATGATTTATCGCGAAGCTCTCACCCTGAGGTTTGAGGATGGAATGAAGATTGAGGAAATCGCGCAGGTTATAGAAGTGCCGGTGTCAACGGTGAAGTCGCGGCTGCGGCGTTCGCTGCTGCAATTGCGTTCGGCGCTCCAAGGGCAGTATGGAGAGGCACAGCCATGAGCGAACACGACAAGGTACGAGAACTGCTGGTGCTCGCCGCAGCCGGGGCATTGACGGCCGCGGAAGAAAAGCGGGTTGCGGAGCATGTGCGCTCGTGCGTCCTTTGCTCGAACGAATTAGAGAGATGGCGGCCCATTGCGACCGAACTCCGCCGATTGCCGACGCCGCAGCCTTCTGCGTGGCTGTTTCAGGCGACGCTGGCGCGCGCGGAAGCGAAGCTCGCGGACGAGGCCGAGTATGTTTGGAACCGCCGCGTCATCATTTTTGTCATGACTTTGGCATGGTTGCTGACGATTGCGAGCGGCTTGGTTTTCTATTTTGTGGGCCCATATTTCGGGAGCTTACTCGGGCGTCAGTTCGGCCATACTTGGATCGGTTTTGCCGCGTTCACCGCGCTGGGGTGGCTCGCGGGAGGAGTGGCCGCAGTAATGCTGGCAGTCCGCCAGCGCGGCGAAAGGAGGCTGGCATGAGCCGCTTCACGAAGGAATTGGGCGTCATTCCAAAAACAGCGTGGATCGTTGCATGGTTCGCCTATCTGTGCTTAACAGTGCCGTTGTTCTTCTTCGTGGCACCAACGGATGCGGAAATCGGCAAATGGCCGCGCTGGGGACAGGCGCTGTGCGTGTACGGGATGTTCCTGTTCGCGGTGGTTTGGGTGGCCCTGATCGGATACATCTACGGCGACGCGAAGCGGCGGCAGATGCGGTATGTAATGTGGACGCTGCTGGCGATCTTCATTCCTAATGTGATTGGGATAATCTTGTACTTCATTCTCCGCGACCCTCTGCCGAAGCCGTGTCCCGGCTGCGGGCGTGTCGAAAAGGCAAAATTCCCATTCTGTCCGCACTGCGGCACTTTGCTGCAGCCAACGTGCTCGAAATGCAGTAAGCCCATTGACCCGACTTGGTCGAATTGCGCGCATTGCGGACAGCGCTTGCCCGACCCCGCGCCGGGCGCTACACAAGATCGTGCTCTGGCGACCTGACGCCATGCAGTTTCGTGTGATTTGCGCTAGGCCGGAGATTAGTTGTTTTCGGTTCCTACGTTTCTTCTACGTTAGCGGATTGGTACCTGATGTAACTAGGCGATGTCACAAGCTTGCGGCCCCCTGTTTGCCTTTTCCGGGGATTTTGGTTCTTACACCCCAGAGGGGCGACCGGGCAAGGTAACGCGGTCAATGCGTGAAATGGGGATGTTTCGCCAACATCGACCGTTATGAATGCTCAGCATTGCAGAACATTTCGGCTCTGCGCACGACAACCGAAGTTGGACTCACCCTTTCTCGCAGAATGCCAAGACGAGTTGCTGCACAATGTTTGAGCGAAGGACAGTCCAACAACCGTGACCCTGATCACCGACAGATGTTCTACTCCCGAGCAGTATGTTTTGTGAGTCTGACAGCCGTGATCCAACGCATTTATCCCTTCACCGAGCAGTGCATCACTGAGCTGTAACTCTTCCCTGAGCGCGAGCCGACGACCGCCCTGTGCCCTCTACTGCAATACGAAGGAGCCGCTCATGGCTCGTTCCCACAACTCTGGAGGAACCATGAAAACTATAATCTCTCTCCCACTTTTCATGACGCTGGTTCTCACCTGCGCTGAGGGTCAAGCGGTAGCTCCTATGGCTAGATCAGGACAGCTTACGCAGCGCGCGCGCATTGTAGAGAATTATGGCCAACTCCCACTGGTCTTCGAACGAAATCAGGGCCAAACCGACAAGAGCGTTAGCTTTCTTTCGCGTGGCTCAGGCTACAGTCTTTTCCTTTTCCCCCGTCGAAGCCGTATTCGCGCTTCGTGAGTCCGCGCGAGAGCAACCAGGGGGACCCCCTCCTAAGGCCAGCCTGGCGCACAACACTGCCGTCCTCAGGATCAAGCTGATTGGCGCGAACCCTGAAGCCGACATATCTGGCGAGGATGAGTTATCCGCAAGAAGCAATTACTTCATCGGCAAAGATCACACCGCGTGGCGTCGCGACGTTCCACAATTCTTGCGGGTGCGTTACTCGAATATTTATCCATCTACAGACCTCATCTACTACGGCAAGCAGCGCCAACTGGAGTACGATTTCTCTCTTCGTCCAGGTGCGGACCCGACAAGAATTCGCCTTCGCATTGAGGGCACCAATGAAGTTCGGCTTCACCAAGGCGATCTGGTGCTTGTCTGTTCGACGGGTGAAATCCGTCTTCATCGCCCGCACGTCTATCAACTGGGAGACTCGGAGAGGAAAGAGATTCGGGGTGACTACGTCCTGAAGCGCAAGAACGAGGTCGGCTTCCGTATCGCGCCTTACGACCGAAGCAAAACCCTCTTGATTGATCCGGTCGTGGCCTACTCCACACTCCTAGGCGGCAGCGGCGATGACATCCCCATACACATCGCAGTAGATGCTGTGGGGAATGCTTACGTTACCGGCTACACATCTTCGCTCGATTTTCCGGTTGCAAGTCCAATTCGGGGGGGAAATCACGGCGGGCTGGATGCTTTCGTTACCAAGATCTCGGCAGCTGGCGACGGCCTTGTTTACTCTACGTACCTGGGCGGAACTGGCGACGACCGCGGCCAAAGTATTATCGTAGACCCGAGCGGCAACGCCTACCTGACGGGATACACTCGCTCGTATGACTTCCCCATCAAGAATGCCATCCAGACAAGGCTCCGCGGAAGCACCGAAGCCTTTGTGACCAAGATTAACGCGGACGGAAGCGATCTGGTTTATTCCACCTACCTGGGAGGAAGTTCGGAAAACTATGGCTGGGGGATTGCCGTGGACTCTCTCGGCAACACTCTGGTGCGCGGGGATACATCGTCTCGAGATTTCCCAATCGTGCATGCAATCCAACCGACTCATGGGGGAGGAAGTTTCAATTGCTTTCTTACCAAGCTCTCTGCAGACGGAAACTCTTTTGTGTACTCCACGTATTGGGGAGGCAGCATCGGTGAAGGAGGGATAGGCTTGGCCGTAGATGCTGCCGGCAACGCGTACCTAGCTGGCTATACCGCCTCGAATGACTTCCCTACAGTGAACCCCATTCAGTCCAGGCACGTAGGTTCCGGATTCGATGCGTTTCTCAGCAAATTTAGTGCTGACGGCCAAAAGGTGTTCTACTCCACCTATCTGGGTGGGAGTCGGCCAGAATGGCAATATGGAATCTCTGTGGACCCCGATGGCAATGCTTATGTGTCCGGATACACTGAGTCTGTCGCCTTCCCTGTTGTAAACGCTCTCCAAGCGACCAATCACGGCGGCATCGACGCATTCGTGGCGAAAGTTAACGCCAGCGGTAGTGCGCTCGTTTACTCCACGTATCTCGGTGGAAGTGCCGACGACATTGCTAGCTCCATCGCGGTTGACTCCTCCGGAAAATGCTTACGTGGGCGGTTATACAAAATCAACCAACTTTCCTGTTCTTAATCCGGTCCAGCCAGTGAATCATGGTGGAATAGACGCGTTCGTAACCAGAATCAATGAGGATGGCAGTGCACTTCTCTATTCCACTTACCTTGGCGGGAGCGCCGACGAGAGTACACCAATGCCGTGGAATAGTTATAGAGATCTGGGCATCGCCGTGGACTCGGCGGGCAGCGCCTATCTGACCGGTAGCACCTGGTCTTCGGACTTTCCCACAACTCCCGGTGCCTTCCAGTCTTCATCGAAAGGTGCAGACGCTTTCGTGGCGAAGATCACCCTTGAGGAACTGAGGGATACGACCACTACTCTCAACTCTGCAGTTAGTGTGTCAGTATTCGGTCAGGCGGTCACGTTCACAGCCGAGGTGAGTTCGGATTCGGGGACGCCCGAAGGAACGGTTCAAATCCTGAACGGTTCAAGCGTAGTCGGAACTGGAACGCTCCTCAACGGCAGCGTTGCCATTTCTGTCTCCACTCTGCCCGCCGGCGCCGACTCGGTCATCGCATCTTATCTCGGAGGCCTCGGCTTTGCTCCCAGCAAGTCTTCGGCGCTCACACGGACAGTGACGAAAGCAGCGACCACAACTTCAGTGGCTTCGTCGCTCAACCCTGCGGCCACGAATCAAGCTGTGACTTTTACTGCTAGCGTGTCCAGTCAGTATGGCGGCGCCACGACCGGCACTGTAACGTTCATGGCTGGTGCGCAAAACCTGGGCAGCTCTGCGCTCAGCGGACATCAGGCAGCCTTGATCACCTCCTTCGCTAACGTGGGAACCTACTCGATCACGGCGCTATACAGCGGTGACTCTAACAATACCGGCAGCACATCCGGCACGTTGAGCGAGAAGATCGTTGCAGCGACCACGACCACGATCGTCTCCTCACCGAATCCTTCATCTACTGGCCAGGCAGTCACATTTACGGCCACGGTGAGTTCTTCGAGCGGGAATCCGCCGAATGGCGAGACCATCACCTTCCACAACGGAACCGCTTTGCTCGGTACTGCTCCGTTGAGTGCGGGTGCGGCGACTCTGACAACTTCTGCTCTGCCTGCTGGCGTTTTCACGATTACAGCTCATTATCCGGGAGACTCCAACTTCGCCGCCAGTACGTCTGCCGGGCTCAGGCAAACCGTGAATGCTACGACTAAGTCGGCAACTACAACTACACTGGCGTCAAGTCTCAACCCATCAATCTATGGGCAGACAGTAGTGTTCACAGCGGCGGTGACTACCGTCGGCCCGGTGCCCCCTGCCGGAACAGTTGCTTTCAGCTGGTCCGACGGTTTCCGCATATTTACGATCGGTACAGCCCAACTGAACGGCAGAGGCGTGGCCATACTTACCAAAGCGAATCTGTACGCGGTTTCCTATCCGCTGACGGCAGTCTATCGAGGCGACACCAATAACCTCAGCAGCACTTCGCCTCTTCTGAACCAGACGGTGCTGCCGACAACGAGCAAAGCTGCGATCACATCGTCGCTGAATCCTTCCGTTGTCGGACAGGCAGTTACCTTCACCACGAAGATCACCTCACCGACAGTCTTGCCGACTGGACCGGTCACGTTCACTCTCGGAAAGACCACGCTGGGCACGGCTCAACTGAGCGGCGGCAAGGCGACGTTCACGACGTCGTCTCTGCCTGCGGGCTCAAACGTGGTCAAGGTGACGTATAACGGAAGCTCAAACATTGCGAGAAGTGCGGCGACGGTGACTCAAGTTGTGCAGCCGTAGATTCAAGGCACGACAGCAAAGAACTGTCGTGCCTGAATCAATCCATCGCGCAACCGACGCCGACTTTAGGCTCTTACCGAGCTTCTCCGCTCCAAAACTGGCGTAAGTAGGATTTATCGTCAGCTACGGAACCAGATGCGTGATGGAATCACCGCCGCGACAAGGGCGAGCGTCATCCCCGCCCACAGCATCAGCAAGATGCTTGAGCGATGCAAGGCTCTGAATGTTCATTCTGGGGAACGGCTGGTCAAGAGCGAACAGTAATCGATGATGATCTTAAAGGAAGGTAGTTAGATTAGCGAGAATCTGGTCGACACTTAGAGGAGGGCCGTAGATTGCCTGAAACCCCTTCAGCTCGGCAGTTCCACGCCTGAGAACTTTCTGCACGCTTCAATGAGTTTCTCTTGCGCTGCAATGTCGCGCGTTATGGGTTTCGGCTCTCTCGGGCGCTGGTGATACAAATATTTGCCGCTGACCTTCGCGGCAGGATCATCGCTCGCGGCGAGCCACACCTGCGTTCTATGGCCTTGATCCAAGTCATCGGTAGCGCTGCGGCCTCCCATTCTGGTGGCGACCCATCCAGGATTAACGGCATTAGAAAACACTCCCGGCCATCGTCGTGCAATCGCAAACGCCAACAGCGTGTCATGCAGCTTCGAGTCGGAATACGCTTGGTACCCTTCCCATGGCCGCTGTTGCCAAGTCAGATCCTTCAGACTTGCGTCCCCCTGGAGGTGCAGGCCGGAGCTCATATAGATCAACCTCTTCGGCTTCTGAATCAAAGAGGTCAGAATGTAAGGAGCAAGCGTATTCACCGCAAAAACCTGAGGCAAGCCATCTTCCGTCTCAATGCGTCGCGCCTCTTGATACCCGACCGCAGCATTGTGAATCACCGCATCGAATGGTCCTCGCGCATTCACCTGGACGGCCACCTCGTGCATCTGTTTGATCGTTGACAGATCTCCAGTCACGACTCCGTCCGTCCCAGGAACCCCTGCCATCGCCTGGGCGCCCCGCGCTTCGCTCCTCCCATGCAGAACGACCTTATGCCCTTGTTCAATCAGAAGCTGCGCAGCCATCTTCCCCAGCCCATCTGAAGATCCCGTAATAAACACACGTGCCATGATCGGTTCCAGATCCTCCAGCTTGCAGGATAATTGCTTCGTGGTTTGCGATTCAAAATCGGATGCGCAAACGCTTTCGCCAAAAAAAGACGAAGGCCGCCTTTTTCAGGCGGCCTTCCTGACCGAGCCCCATCTATTGCGCGTTGATCACACCAAAAAAACCCGCTGTGTCGTTCGGACCCGCCGTAAAGAACAGTTGGTTTGTCTTCCCGTTGAGCGTTCCTCCACCGCCAAACTCGATTCCCCATAGTCCATTAATCGCAATCGGCTTCCCAGCCGAATTCTTAATGGTGCCCACAAATTTTCCAGTATTCAGATTAAATGCGTTGATGGTTCCCGCCGACGTGTTGTTCGACACCAACAAGTCTCCGCTCAGCGGTCCAAAGTTGTTTGGAGCCACCGCCATGCCCCACGCCTGATTCAGCGGAGTTCCGTGGGCGAGGCGCTTCACCAGAGTGCCGCCCTCCGTAAAGATATCGATGAGTCCATTCGCTCCGCCTGTCTGGCTGGCGAAAGTGACATAAACCTGACCGTTGATATCCTGGATCCCGAACGGAGCGTACCCGGCTGGCACGATCGGATCGGTGAACGACTTTACAAGGTTGAAGTTCCCGTCATATACATCCACTTTATTGTTGGCGTTATCGGCAGCGAACAAGAAGTTGCCCGACGCGTGACTGGTAATGGCCAATCCCGTGTACGAAGCTCCCGCTTGACGCACCCCGATCAGTGCGTTGTTCGGCTCGAACGCCGACCAGCCGCTGATCGTTCCGTCCAACGTTGCGAACAGGAATACAGAAGTCCAGGTATCGATCTTGAATTCTGTTGATCCGTTGTACACGATTCCCGTGGGCGAACCCGGTCCCGTACCTGACGATGGCGGCACAACCACTTTCAGGGTTTGCGGATTCCCGCTGCCGTCATAAAGCGTAGACCATCCATCGGCTTCATCACTGATCCAAAATGCCCCGGTCGGCGCATAGGCAAGCCCCCATGGATTTTGCAACAGCGAATCGGTGTGCGCTGCCTTACCCGGTAAGTTTGAGACAAGTGCGGCAGCCGAATAAGACTGGGCGAAGGCCGCGCCACACAGGACCAGCGTGATCCCACAGCAAGCGGCAAGTGCAAGAACCCTACGAACAGAACTCTGCATGCAAGTTTCTCCTTTGAGCATCAATTATGGGGATTCCGTACAGACCGACTGACCAAAAAACATTACGCAACAGGTTCGATTCGAAGCTTCGACCTGCAGCCAGCAGATTCTACACTTGGAACCTAGAGAGGCTTGTCACCGCTATGTCAATAATCTGCCCTAGGGGCCTTTTAGGGGAGACGAAACTCTCCTGTTATTTGTTCTGAAGTATCGCGCCAGATCTGTAAGGCGTTCCACACCATCCGCTGAGTACTTTGGTGAGGTAGAAGCTGCAATCTTCGGATGAATTCCGATTCCCAGTTGCTAGAATCACTCCGTCGACGACTGTGAGGAACCTCATGCGTCTCGTTTCCCTGACTGCCACTCTCATCCTGTGCCTGTGCACCGCAGCTTCCGCGCAGCTCGATCAAATCCTCAAAGAAGCCGATCAGGCTCTTGAGCACCGCGACGTCTCGAGCCTAAGCGACAGCAAAATCATCTCGGGGCTGAAGCAGGCTCTCCAAATCAGCACGGGCAAAGCCGTCGCGGCCACAGGCAAACCGGACGGCTTCTTCAAGAATGAAGCCATCAAGATCGTCCTCCCTCCAAGACTAGAAACCGTCGGAAGCGGGTTGCGGATGCTGGGCATGGGCAGCAAAGTCGACGAACTCGAAGTCGGGATGAACCGCGCTGCCGAACAGGCCACACCTCAGGCAAAGGCAATCTTCCTGTCGTCGCTAAGGAAGATGACCTTTGACGATGCGCGCCACATTCTCACCGGGAACGACACCGCGGCTACGGATTATTTCAAACGCACCAGCTCTGCCGATCTCACCACCGCGTTCGCACCGATCGTCCATCAATCGATGGAACGCGTGGGAGTCGTTGCGCAATACGATCGAGTCATGAAGGACTCACCCGCCGCCAGTTTCCTCACGAACGAATTTGATCTTGATAAATACGTTGTTGGCAAAACGCTCGACGGCCTTTTCTACATGCTCGGACAGGAAGAAAAGAAGATTCGCAAGGATCCCGCGGCGCAAACGACGGACTTGTTGAAGGAAGTCTTCGGCAGGAAATAGTTTTTGAAGAGATCAGCGCTCTCGGACAGGCCGACTCACTCATCGAGTCGGTCCTTGTTGCTATCTACTCCCTGACAACTCTCCTGCACAATCACGCATCTCCATTAAAAAGCTGGTCTTCCTGCGCACACTAACGGAGAACTGCGGCCGTTCACGCCAGTCCGAATCGCCGTTCTTCCAAAACGCTGTCACATTCTGAGGCCGCATGGCAGGAGCATTTGGCAAGAATCTCTCGTCAATTCTCAATCCCATTCCTCGTCAGTTCGTTTCCCGGCGTTACAGCATCGCTGTCGCTTGTTCCCTGCTGGCTGTCATACTTCGGTGGCTGCTTGATCCTGTCCTGGGCCATGTTGCCTTTTACGTCACGATTCACATCGTGGTTGCTTACTGTGCGATCGCGTGCGGATATGCACCTGCAATCGTCACCGCTCTCATCGGTTTTGTCGGGATCTTTTACTGGTTCGTCGACCCACGCCACTCGCTCGCGGCTTTCCGGCCTTCCGAGATTCACGGAGTGGTCGGCTTCTTCTTATTGACGATTGTTCTCATCGCCCTCGGAGAAGCGGTTCGCAGCAAGCAACTGCGCCTGAACCACACTGTGGACGCGCTCACCCGCGAGGTAGCTGAGAAACAGCAGGCCCAACAGGAACTTCGTGCAGCGCACGACGAACTCGAGCAGCGCGTCGAGGCTCGCACTCGTGAACTCTCACAGGCTCTGACGCGCCTCGAAACGGAAATAGCGAATCGCAAACATTCGGAGGAACAATTCCGACACCTTTCTTTGCGGCTTATGACGCTGCAAGATGAAGAGCGGCGCCGCATTGCCCGCGAGTTACATGACACCTGCGGACAGACGCTCGCAGCAATGAAGATGTCTATTGCACTCATCCGCCAACTGGATAAGGCTCGCCCGGAACTGCAAGCCTTGGTCGATGACCTCAACGCGCTGGCCGATGAGGCTTTGCAGGAGGTTCGCACTACCTCTTATTTGCTGCACCCGCCGTTGCTTGATGAAGCGGGCATCGCCTCGGCCGCTCGCTGGTTCCTGGAAGGCTTCGCCCGCCGCAGCGGAATTGACGTTGAGGTCGACATTCCCCAGAAGATGGAACGTCCTGGTCGAAACTGTGAACTCGTTCTCTTCCGCGTGCTGCAAGAGAGCCTGACCAACGTGCATCGCCACTCGGGCGCATCAGTCGCGTCGGTTCGGTTACAACCGGACAAGGGCTATGTCCAACTCGAGATCAGCGACAATGGTAAGGGCATTCCGCAGGACCGCCTGAATAACTTGTCGAAGACTCGCAACAGCACGGGCGTCGGAATCGCCGGGATGCGCGAGCGCGTCCGCGAACTCGGGGGTGAACTGGAAATCCGCTCCGCAGGAAGTGGAACGACTCTTCGCGCGTCTCTTCCCATCTCGGACTCTATCCGTTCGGCAGATTCGCACTCGCCGACAGAAGCACAACTTTCGAGCCTTTCCTGAGATCAGCCCAACGAACAACTAGCAGGCAAAGCAACCTTGGTCGACTGCGCCTGTCAAACAGAGGCCAGAAGCTGGGAACCGAACCAACCATCACGCTCGTCCGCGAATTGAAGACTGAAACTCGATATGAGGATTTCTATGAAAGCTCCTTCCACGGCCTTTTCATGAGACCTCAACACGTCCCAATGCTTATCATCCTGAGATGCCGCGTTGTAGCGGCGAGGGATCTGTGCACTTTGCTGGCGGCATCGGCACTGCCCGACGAGTCCATAGGTCCTCCGTCCGCAAAAAGCGCGGACTTCAGGATGACACCATGCGTGCGTCCTCGGCGGAACGGTGGCCCGCCTTTCCTAGCAAGTTCTTTAACGCTGGTACAAAGCGCTAAGCCGCGATGCCCGCCGCAGCTGCAGCCTTCGGCAGCAGGCCGTATCCCAAATCCACGCCTTGCTGCACACTCACAATGTATTCATGAATGTCGATCGGATGTGTTCCCCCAGTGAACAGGTGCTTGAACAGGTCTGACAGATGCTCGATTACATTGTGATGCTCATCCATGTCACAATCCAAGAGCACGCTTTTCGTGCCCCCAGAGTCCTGCACTCTCCCCATTGTCCACTGCACATTCCCCTCTGCATAGACTTTCTTCACGCTGATCATGTCCGCCGTCAACGTAAGTTCTTTGGGAATGTTCTGCTCGTGCAGAGAAGTGTCTCCGGCGAAAAATCCCTGACGCTTGAACTGATCCATGTTGTTCAGGATGTGGTCGACGCTCTCAAACAGATTCGAATCCACCACCGCAACGAACCTCTCCTGATCGATGACGAGAATCTGCTTCACCATGTTGAACCAGGGTTGTGTGCTGACCGGATCTTTTTGCGTAGTCAATACCGTAAACAGATTTAGCATCGCCATTTTTGGCAAGAGAAGAGTACTGCCCATGGCATCGTAAAGGACCTGGCTCATGACTCCGATATCGGTTCCGTCGATCAGGCGCGTTCGTTGCCCATCGATGGCTGACTTCAGGGCATCGAACTTATTGGCGAGCGCATTCCACAACGTGAACTTCGGCTGCCACTCCGCAGGATCGCGCTGGACTGGTAGCGTCTCCAGTTTCGATTCTCCATCGTCGAGCGTGAAGAACTCGGACTGCACCATCTTGTACAACGAAGGAGTGATCATCATGTGCAGATTCTGCATTTGCGGAAATGCCGGCAGCGGAAAAGCCCTTCGTGGAGGAAACTGCAAATGATCTTTTCGCAGAATGCTGACTCCGTCGAGGCGAAAGCACTCTACCGTACAATTCGTTTCGTTCGCGGGTCCACCTTCCGCCGTCACCAGATCCAGAGCGAGACTTCCGACGTTGCCCATAAATCCTCCTCAGACGCCGCAGATTTCGACTCTCCGAGCCGATTAGGCTGGCGTCGTGGTCGCTAAGAAAGTTCTAGGGAGGAAGATTCAGGAACTTACCGCGGAGACATGGTACACCCGCGGGGTCGAGAGTGCTAGCTCAGTATGTCGACTGTAAGTCGGATGTGAATGTCGCAGTTAGGCGTGATGAAACTGCGCCGGCGGACGGCGAAAACGCCCATCCCCACACGACGCCCCGGTCTAAAGCCCTGTCCTTATTAACGCCTTAACGCGGCTCCTTCGACTCCGCTCAGGACAAGGCTGAAAGCGCCGCTCTTCCACGGTCGTTTTCACGAGACCTCAACACGGTCCCAATGCTTGTCATCCTGAGACGCCGTGTTTTGGCGGCGAAGGACCTGTGCACTTTGCCGGCAGCATCGGTGCTCCCGACGAGTCCATAGGTCCTCCGTCCGCAAAGAGCGCGGACCTCAGGATGACAACACGCTGCTTTCTCGGTGATGGCGCCAGCTCATTGCCCAATAGAAAGGCCGCCTTTCGGCGGCCCTTGTTGCTGCTGATGTTCGACGCCTGAGGTCTTAGTCTCCTGCTACCGGTTCGGCGATCTCCGGCTTGGAGGCGTGCGCTCCGTTGCCATTGCCGTTGCCATTTGGCTTTGACAGGGCACCTAGCGGGATGAAGCCGTCCTGCGACTGCACCGGCTTCTCTTTGAGAACGACTTCGCGATACAGCGACGCCATGCGCGCGTTGTAGGCTTCGTCATTCTTCTGTGGACCACGCGCCTCTGCCGCCTTTGCATCGCGGGCACGCTTCTTTTCTTCGCGTGCAGTCTTGGCGATGCCCAGCTTGTCGAGATCGGTCTGCAGTTCGTTGGTGACGATTTCTTCGCGGAGCTTCAGATACTCGGTAGCAGTCTCCTGCTGGTCCATCTTTACTTTCTTGCCGCCGGCGAAGATCTCATGACGTCCATGCTCCTCGTACCACTTGGTGAGCGTGGCGGTCATGTGCATCTTCTCGATGATGTTGCGCCATCCCACGCCGGTGTTGTAGGCGCAGAAGGAAATTTCGCCTTCCTGCGTCGCGTACGGAATAATGCACTGCTCCGTGCGCCGGAAGTCATAGTTGAACAGATCCTGGAACCACATACCTGCGATGAACAGAAAATTCCAGCGGTCGGTGGTGCGGCGCTTCATCACGTCGTCGATGGTGCGGTCCGGGCCGACCTTGCCGTAGTCCTTTCCGGTCACGTGATAGTTCTTGTCGAACTTCTTCAGCAGGTCCGTCAGCTTGAAGTGAGTCGGCGACTGGTACGGATCATAGTTCTTCATCAGGCAGAGCGCCATTCCAACGCCCGTCCAGAATTTTCCGCGCGCCCCATCGTTGACCTTGGCAATATCCTTTGCCAACTGGTCGCCGTGCAGGAATGCCGTAACCGGCACAGCTTCCTTGGTTTCTTTGTCGATCATCACGGCCATGCCCGTACCGCAATTCGGGTGGCATCCGCAGGAGAGCTGACCCCAATCGTTGTTCGCGTCCTGGGCGTGCATCAGGTCGGCCCAATCGCTGAACGTTCCCATGAAGCTGATCGGGAACCAGTCGCGGGACGGCTCGCCGAGGCCCGTCTGATTCTTCACGTCGTGCGCGAGGTGGCTCAGCGTGTAGCGCTGCGCCTGACGGCGCTCGTCAGTGACCGCTTCATCGCGGCCCGTGAAGCTGACCGGCTGGAAGCTGAGGAAGCTGATCGTCTTCGGATTGTCGAGCGCGAACTTGATGATGCGTCCGACCTGTTCGTTGTTGATGCCGTTCACGATCGTGATAACCGGAACGATTTCGCATCCCGCCTTGTGCAGGTTCTCGATCGCCTTCAGCTTCACGTCGAACAGGTTGCCGACGGCGCGGTGCGCGTTCGCAGCGTTGCCGATACCGTCGAACTGGAGATACGCATAGCGCATGCCGGCTTCAACCGCTTGCTGCGCGAATTCAAAGCTCTTTGCGAACTCGATGCCGTTGGTCGCGGCCTGTACGGAGTTATATCCAACCTGGCGGGCGTAGCGAACAGCATCCAGGAAGTACGGCGACAGCGTCGGCTCGCCACCGGAGAACTGCACCGACATCTGCCGGCGCGGCTTTATGGTGATGGCGTTATCGAGCATCGTCTTGATTTCTTCCCAAGTCAGTTCGTGGACGAAGCCGACCTGATTCGCGTCCATAAAGCAGGGATCACACATCATGTTGCAGCGATTGGTCAGGTCGATCGTCAGCACAGCGCCACGGCCATACTTCACCGTGGACGATCCGTGGTGATGCAGGTGTTCGTCGTTGTGGGCGCGAATGTCGCGGCCGGGGAACACGTCTTCGAGATGCTTCGAGAAGTCGGTGTCGATCGACATCACGTCTTCGAAATGGCCGTGCTTGGGGCAATCCTTCACCATGAGGATCTTGCCGTCGCGCTCGACGATGGTGGCCTTGATCTCGCCGACCTTTTCGTTCATCAGGACTTCATGCGGCAAGTGTCCGTCGAGAATCTGTTGACGGATTTCCGGAACACACTTCGGGCAGAGCGAATCGGTGCTGCGAGGCCAGCCTAGCGGCGGCTTCGACTTTTCGTACGACTTGAGCAGAGGCTTGTCGGACCACTTCGGCGTTGGCGACGGATTAGGATTAATGCGATTCAGGCGGTCAAAAACCACCCACGCGCCTTTCGCGGCGGCGACTGCAACCTTCTCAGCGTACTTAATCGGCTTGCGCATAATGGCTGTCTCGCTCCTTATCATTCCGGATCGGGCACAAAGCCCCGACGAGGAATCTGCTACTGGTTCATCGGGATAGCTCACTCGCACTTCCAACTAGTGCTATCCCGTCGACTGCACTTAAGCTCGTTATTCCAAGCGGCATTCCACCGCATGGAACCTGCTTCCGACCTTCGCTTTGGATGAACCTGAGAAAACCGGCACCCAAACTCTACGTCGCCCGAGGAAAAGAACAGCAGTCCCAAGGATGGATTTGGGACAACAAATTTCTTACACTTTTCCTGAACGTTAACTTCCCCCCATCCTATTGGCATGCAAAGAAATGCGCACCGATAACCCAATGAACGGTGCAAATTCGGGGTTTAGCGGGGATTGGCAGGATTAGACGGAGCTAAGTGATTGAAAGGAAAGGGTGGACTTTAACCGACGACACATCTCAATCTAGGCGGCGAAGTGACATCTGTGTCCCTTAAGCTTACAATCTTTGCCCAGGAGTCCCCCGAAGGAACTCGCCCCTGTGTTCCCCTCCCAAGTCGGCGTGAGAGCGGATTTTGCGGCGTTAGGCATAGTTGGGGCACGTCACGGTACACATTGAATGAAAATCTGTCTACTTCAACGCGTCGTAATGGTGTGTCTGCTGATAGCACCTTGGACGTCGCGGGGGTTGGATGCTGCCACACCTTCCAACGTTAAGTCGGTGGCTGCTGCAGTGGATGCTCATTACAACCGCCTGCACTCGCTGGAGGCTGAATTCACTGAAGTCTATCGCGGATCCGGAATGGACCGAACGGAATCTGGCACCCTTTGGTTGAAAAAACCTGGCAAGATGCGCTGGGAGTACCGTTCTCCCAAGGAGAAGCTCTTCGTGAGCAACGGGAAAGATGCGTGGTTTTACGTCCCGGACGACCGTCAGGCGCGCAAAGAGTCGGCCAAGAAACTGGAGGATGTTCGCTCTCCGCTTGGGTTCCTGCTGGGCAAGACCAAGCTGGAAAAGGAGTTGCATGGGCTGTCACTGGCTCCTGATATCGAACCGCTGACGCCGGCGAATGTTGTGCTGCGAGGCGTCCCGAAGGCGCTTTCGGACCAGATTAACGAGATCGCGCTTGAAGTGACGCCAGATAGCCATATCGCTCGGCTCATCATTCAGGGGGTAGATGGGGCGACGACCGAGTATCGTTTCGCGAATCAAAAGGAAGATGTGACGATCTCCGACGGGCGGTTCGACTTTAAGGCTCCCCCAGGGATCGAGGTGGTAGAGGGCGGGCTCAACGATTGAAATCCTCCCTTGAAAAGAGGTTACTTGCGGCACCTCAATGAGGTTCGAGGCTGCGGTTTGACGCTTAGAATAAGAGAGAACGGGTGGTAGACTTAGGCGTCGGTTTCCCCATCCAGAATAGCGGCAGAAATACCAGAAAATGGCGGAATTTGTAGTAAAAATCGCGGACGAACGCGGAAATGTGCATCAGCATGTGGAACAAGGCGTTTCCGAGGCCGAGGTGCGCGACCGCTTTGCGTTGCAGGGTTATCACGTCTACTGGGTAAAGTCGCAGGGGTTGATGGCTGGCGGACTGCGTCGCCGCCGTAAGCTGAAGCAGGACTCGTTCCTGGTGTTCAACCAGCAGTTCCTGACGCTGATTCGCGCTGGGCTTCCGATTCTGAACTCGTTGGAACTGTTGATTAAGCGTCAGAAGGACCAGCAATTGAAGCAGGTTCTGGAGAACGTGAGGGATCGTGTCAAAGGCGGCGAGTTGTTGTCAGATGCGTTCGCTGCACAGGGGATTATTCCCAAGATCTACACGACGACGTTGATGGCCGGTGAGAAGAGCGGCAACATCGATGAGGTGCTCACGCGCTACATCAGCTTTCAGCGGCTAGCGATGACCTTCCGCAAGAAGTTGTTCGTGTCACTGATCTATCCGACGCTGCTGGTCACAGTCGTGATGATCATGGTGACGTTTTTGTTCACGTACGTAGTGCCCAAGTTCGCTGATCTTTTTAACAGTTTGGATGCCAAGCTGCCTGAGATTACAGTGTTCATGTTGAACGTCGGGGTGAACGCGCAAAAGTATGCACCGTTCGTATTCGTGGGGCTTGTGGTCACCGGAATCGTGTTGTGGCGCTGGAAAGATACGGACCGGGGTGGGGACCGGATCGACCGCGCGATTTTGAGTTTGCCCCTGTTGGGCGATATTCGATTGAAGCATCAGGTTGCCAGCTTTTCGCGGATGCTTTCCACACTGCTGCAGGGTGGCTTGCCGCTAGTCCCGGCGATGGAAACAGCCGGTTCCGCGATGACCAGCCGCCGCATCTTAAAAGGAGTCATGCGGGCCGGCGTAAGGGTTCGCGAAGGCCAGGGCCTGGCACCCAGTCTGGAAGAGCAGGAAATCTTTCCGGAACTTGCCGTGGAAATGATCGAAGTCGGCGAGTCGACGGGAGCCCTACCGCAGATGTTGAACTCGGTAGCAGAGTTTTATGAGGAAGACGTGCAGACGGCATTGGGCGCCTCAATGGCGCTGATTGAACCGGCCATCCTCATCGTTATGGCAATTTTTGTTGGCACCGTATTGATCTCCTTGTATTTGCCGATCTTTACGTTGGGAGTGCATTAGGCGAGCTTCGAGCTCTGAGCTGCGAGCTTTGAAGCAAGGAAAATTGGTTTGCTCGCAGCTCGCGGCTCAAAGCTCGTAGCTGCGGTATCGGGGTAAGTGAATGGCAACAGCAGATAAAAAGTCTCTTTTCGTGGGCGGCGGAAACGGCGGGCCGATCAGCCCGACGGGCAATCCGGTCACGGATATCGAGCGGGCGCAGGACGTCGCGCGGCGCTACCGATGCGAGTTCGTTGACCTCAGCGGCTTCGAACTCCATCACGAACTGTTCAAGCGAATCCCGGTTGAGTTGATGTTCCGATACAACTTCGTTCCGCTGGAAGAGACGACGGATGGAAGACTCGCTATTGCCATCGCCGATCCCAGCCAGTTGATGATGATCGACGAGATCAGTCTGTTGCTCAAGCAGCGCATCGTCACCAAAGTTTCAACGCTGAAGCAGATCTCCGACATCCTGAAAAAGACCGAGCAATCGCAGCGCGTGCTCGAAGAAGCCAGCGAAGGCTTCACCATAATCCGCGAAGACGAGAACACGGGCGCGGAAGAGACGCTGACCATCGACAAGTTGACAGCGGCGGGCGATACGAGCCCGATCATCCGCCTGGTCGATACCACGATTTTCACGGCCTTACAGCGACGCGCCTCCGATATTCACATTGAAACCCGTGACGACTCCGTCGTGATCAAGTTCCGCATTGACGGCGTGCTCACTCAGGCGATGCCGCCTATCGGCAAAGAGCATCACTCGACCGTAATCTCGCGGATCAAGGTCATGAGCGAGCTCGACATTTCCGAGCGCCGCGTGCCACAAGACGGCCGCTTCCGCGTCAAGTACAACGGACGCGCCATCGACTTCCGCGTTTCGATCATGCCTTCGATTCACGGCGAAGACGCCGTGCTCCGTGTCCTCGACAAAGAGTCGATGAGTGAGAAGTTCAAAAGTTTGACTCTGGACGTAGTTGGGTTTGACGAAGACGACCTGCGCCGCTTCCGCCGCTACATCAAAGAGCCGTATGGCATGGTGCTGGTCACGGGGCCGACCGGTTCTGGTAAAACGACCACACTCTACGCGGCCGTCAACGAGATCAAGACTGACGAAGACAAGATCATCACCATTGAAGATCCCGTCGAATATCAGCTTCGCGGCATTACGCAGATTCCCGTCAACGAGAAAAAGGGCCTGACATTCGCCCGCGGATTGCGTTCGATTTTGCGTCATGACCCCGACAAGATCATGGTGGGCGAAATCCGCGACGCTGAGACCGCCCAGATCGCCATTCAGTCCGCACTCACTGGACACCTGGTGTTCACCACGGTTCACGCGAACAACGTGGTCGACGTGATCGGCCGTTTCCTGAATATGGGCGTCGAGCCTTACAACTTTGTATCGGCATTGAACTGCATTCTGGCCCAGCGACTAGTCCGTTTGATTTGCGACTCATGCCGCACCGAGGTGCATTACGCTCCGGAGGTACTCGAGGCAAGCGGACTCGATCCGGCGCAATGGGGGAAGGTGCCGCTGTATGAAGGTCCGGGGTGCATTGAGTGCGCGGGTACCGGATTCCGCGGACGGACTGCAATTCACGAACTTCTGGATTTAAGCGACCGCATTCGCGAGATGATTCTCGCCAAGAAGCCGACGTCGGAGATCCGGCGCGCTGCCCGTGAAGAGGGCATGCGGTTCCTGCGTGAGTCCGCGCTCGACAAAGTACGGTTGGGTATGACCACGCTGAAGGAGATCAACAAAGTCACATTTATCGAGGCAATGAGGTAGGGGCAAGTCAGGTTTCAGTGTTTCAAAGTTTCAAGGTTTCCGAGTTTGGAGCCTGGAAGGCAGTTGCTTCCTCTTCTTCCTACTACAAGATTGAGGCTTTGAAACATTGAGACTCTAGAACTTTGAAACCTTCGTACGTGCTGTTTCAGCTATTGCATTTCTGCATAAGAGGGTTTCTGATTCATAGAGGCGGGTGTTCCTCTTGAAGGCGTATCGGGAATGAGTCCAACAGCGAATGGGGCCAAGCCAAAGCTGGCCTGTGAAATATCGGCCGACCGGGTGCTAGCCGGACGGGTCATCGACGGCGGCACGGGGCTTGAGGCCTGCGCGGCCCGCGAACTGGCGCCCGGAAGCGTTGTTCCCGACCTCGTCGAAAACAACCTGCGGCAACCTGAGGTTGTGAGATCCGGTATTCAAGACGCCCTGGGCAGCGTGGCTGGGCGCTCGAAAGACGTGATTGCGATTGTGCCCGATGCAGCTGTGCGGGTGATGCTCGTCGAGTTTGACACTCTGCCTTCGGATCAGGAGGAGGCGCTTGGGGTAATCCGCTTCCGGCTAAAAAAATCGCTGCCATTCGATGTGGAGAAAGCGAAGGTTTCGTATCACGCACAGAAGATTGGCGATGAAGTGAAGGTAGTCGCGGCGGTTGCTCTGGGTAGCGTGATTGAGGATTACGAATCGATATTTCGAGTGGCAGGGTTTGCACCAGGAGTGGTACTGCCCTCGACGTTAGCCGCCCTCGGCGCAGCCGATGGCAAGAAACCGACGATGGTGATCAAGGTTGATGCGCACACAACGAGCATCGCGATTTTGAATGAAGATCAGTTGCAGTTGTTTCGGACTCTCGAAAATACCCGCGGTGTGACCATTAACGGCGAACAATTGGCCGAAGAAGTTTATCCGTCGATCGTATTTTTCCAGGACACGTATCACCTGAATATCGAGCGGATTTATGTTTCCGGCCTGCCGGAATCGGGCGGCGCTGCAACTGCCCTCCGGGCACAAACCGAGGCAGATGTTCAGGAACTGGTATCGTCGGCCCAGTTAGGAGCTTCGGCGGGCGGGTCGGTTCCGAAGTGGAGAATGGCAGGAGTGGTAGGAGCTTTGATTTCGTAACGACAGTGGTCGGTGATCGGTGGTCAGTTACCAGCAAATCTACTGACCACTGGCCACTACCCACTGATTACTGAGCTTACATGCGTATTGATATCAATCTTGCGAGCCAGCCGTATGAAGACGCGCGGCAGTTTTGGATGCGCTGGGGTACGGCTGTGGGCGCGCTCGGGCTGCTGACCCTGATCTTTCTCGCCTTCGTTGTTTCCGGGTGGATTACGGCACGCCACGACCACGTGGCAATGTCTCAGTTACGAACGCAAATAGCCGACCGTGACCGCCTGCGGGCTGAGGCCGAGAAAATCCTGAATCTGCCGCAGAATCGCACCACGCGTGATGAGTCGCAGTTCTTGAATCAGTTGATCGAGCGCAAGGCATTCTCCTGGACGCGTGTTTTGGAGAACCTTGAGAAGGTCATGCCACCGCGGTTGCACGTGGTCTCGATCAGTCCGCAGTTGAACGATGACAATGAACTTGCGCTTAAGATGAGTGTGGCCGGCGATTCACGCGATCGCGCCGTTGAATTGGAACGGCGCATGGAAGAATCGCGCAGATTCGCGCAGACTCAGATCACGCACGAGACTTTTTCGCCCCAGTCGCAGAACGGCGACAACGTACTTTGCGAAATGACGGCCATTTATATTCCTGAAGCGGCGCCAGATATGACGGCATCTCCGGCGCCCGCGCCAACCGGTGGCAAGCCGGCTGGCACGGCAAAACCCAAGCCTCCGATGGTCAGGGGGAACAAGAGTTAATGCCCGATTTGCGCAAAACCCGGAAAGATCTGAAGATCGCCCTGGTGGCGATGGTGGCTTGCGATCTTCTCGCTGGGATTCTCTACGTTTCTCCCTTGATCGGATCGGCGGAAACGCGCCGTATGGAATTGAGCCAGCTTCAGGCGGACTTGAAGCAAAAGACCCTCCAGGTTGCACCATTGAAAGATCTGCCGCAGAAAGTCAATCTTGCGAGTCGAGAGATTGGCGATTTCTATAAGAAGCGCTTCCCTGCCGAGAATTCCGAGGTCCTCACCGCGGTCGGCAAGCTCGCTTCGGCCAATGGTGTACGAATCGACCAGGGAACCTACAAACTTGGCGACGCTGTCGTGGTTGGACTGCAACCAATCGAGATGGAATACAACTTCTCCGGAAACTACACATCGCTGGCGCGCTTTATCAACGCAGTCGAACGTGATGAAATGTTTTTCATCATCAACAGCGTGACGCTCGGTGGCGAACCGCAGGGTCCAGTGAGGTTGAGCGTCAAGCTGGAAACTTATTTGAAGGTGGGGTCGTAGTGAAGCTGGGACTGGAAAACAAGAAGAAGACGATGTGGGCGGCGATACTCGGCGTCGTAGCCTTGGCCGTATTTGCCTACGAGGTCATCCCCTTCTTCACAGAGTCTTCGTCCCCAACTTCGAGCGCTCAGGCTGCGGCTCCAACTCTCTCCCACACTCCGTCCCCGCGTCCCGCTGGGAAAGCGGCACTGAAGCTCGGGAAGAGGTCGAAAGTAGACAGTCTCGATCCGACGCTCCGCCTCGATCTGCTGGCATCAGCCGAGAGAATGCAGTACGAGGGCAACGGCAGAAACATTTTTGTGTCTCAGGCGGAAGATGTGGTGATTCCGACGCCGCTTGCTAGAGGAAATACAGATACGCAACAAAGCGACGAGGATAAGTATCGGTTGCCGACTCCGCCAGCTGCGCTGCCGATTCCTCTGAAGTTCTACGGATTCGCCAGTTCGCCGGGCGAGCCGAAAAAGATTTTCCTGAAACTCGGTGAAGATGTTTTCGTCGCCGGCGAAGGCGAGATCGTAGACCGGCGATACAAAGTAATCCGTATCTTGAACACGGCCGTCGAAATTCAGGACGTGGTGAACAGCGGTCCGGCACAGACTATTCCGCTGACGCAGGGATAGGCAAAAGGTCAGGTTTCAAAGTTTCAATGTTTCAAGGTTTCAATGACACAGCGGCAAGCTCAAGGATTTACTTTGAAACTCTGAAACCTTGAAACTTTGAAACCTTCATTCCCATGCTGCTGTCGACTCACTTACGGCGTAACGCTTCCCGAAAGCCCGAACAAGGCTACATCCTTCTCTTCCTGATGCTGGCCTTCGCCTTGATGGCGATTTTCGCGGCAACGCTGGTCACTTCGATCAAATTTGACATGAAGCGCGACCGCGAAGAGGAAATGATCCATCGCGGGGTGCAGTACACACGCGCCATCCGCGCCTATTACCGCAAGTTCAACCGCTTCCCCGCCAAGATTGAAGACTTGGAAAGCACGAACCAGTTGCGCTTCCTGCGCAAGCGCTATAAAGATCCTCTG